>NNBT01000021.1_pt1 | contig 16377 bp, 9 predicted proteins | sample 1173831 | NCBI WGS metagenome assembly NNBT01 (sample SAMN07173936, study PRJNA388173) | plant metagenome | isolation source: symbiotic tissue sample KVJ10 | place: Norway: Troms, Kvaloya island | reverse complement strand
ATTTACAAGCGTTTCAACCAAAAAAACCAGGTGACTAAAAAATCTGATTGGGCAAGAAAATGGTGAACGCACTTAAATTTGCTGGTTGAGGTGGTAATTTTTCTTTATCCCACTCAAGCAAATTTCTGACTCATACTCTTGACAAAATCCCTAAGAGATCGAATGAAACAGCCCTGCTTTAAAAAAGGGGGAACCAGAGTCAAAGTCCCCCAATTTATCGGGGGATTTAGGGGGATCTTCAACGATTTTGGTTTTATACAAAGATGTGTGTACACCGTAGCCAACCTTGGGAGAGGAACTTTGAAATTAGCTCCCATTCTCCCACAGGACTTACGCAACTGGCACAGAGCGATCGCTGTACTGTTAATGAATTTACATTAATTACTCAAGAATCAACGCGATGTGCAACTTATTCTGTCACAAGACCATCGAACTGTAATGGTTCCAAACCAAATAAACGATTTAACCAGACACAAACAGTGTGAGCCAATAGTTTGCGATTTAAACGACTCATCAAATGCCACATATCTCTGGCCCAGACTTTTTCGATATTAAAGCGATCGCTAAGTTGTCCAATTACTGTTTCAATTAGGCGACGGACAGTTTGAAGTAGCTTTACCCAATATGCAGGACGACTGTCCTGCATATTGGAACGTAGGGCTGTTTGTAAATCGATACCATAGCGTGCTAGTTCCTGGCGCAGAGTGGCACTTATGTATCCTTTGTCACCTATTACCAACCCCTGAATCAAGGTCACGATATCCCAGATTGCTTCCCGTTCATCTCCCGAAGCAGAGGTTAATGTAAAGCTTGTAATCACCCCAGAGGCGCTAATGAGTAAGTGACCATGAAATCCGTAATATGTTTCCTTTTTTGCGGCACAGTAACCGTAGTTAGCAACTCCAGGAAAGCTACGACAACCACGAGCACGAGTAAAGCAACATAACGGTATCGGAATCCCGTCAATAATGTGTGTATTATCACTGAAAGCACCAAGTTCTATTGCTAAGGCTTGTTGTAGTTCTTGCTTGTACTGCCATAGGTTTGCAGCTTGTCGTACAAAGGTTGAACGGCTTTTCATCTGGGGAAACATTGAGAACCAATGACGGCGAAAGTATTGCCAAATACCTTTGTCCGTATCGATACCTTGAAACTCTGCCACAATTTCCATTGTAATCACTTCACTATCACTTAAAGATGGCTGAAATCCTCGACTACGCATAGGTTTACCATTGGTCACTTCCTTCAATAGATCATCCACACAGCAAAACACTGCTGTGATAAAGTCTTCCATAGATAACATTTGTTCCACCCTGGCAAGAGATAACAATCACAATCTCTCGGTTAAGCATAGGGTGGGACTTTTATCTTTGGAAAGAAAGTTGCACATCGCGTTATATCTTTTTTATAAGGTGCAGATGCAATTGAAAAGTTTGATTCTTGCGTATGGAATAGGGCAAAACCATTATGATGTTTGGCTGTTAATATGGCATATTTCATTCCTAGACTTTTTGCTAAATCTGCCCATTCTTGAGGATTGTATTGCTGTGGATTGAAAGTATTAGCTGTGTAGTGATATTTCTCAACTGGAATATCTTTGCAAAAAGGTAGGCTGAATACACCCCCAACTAACGGCCAAGATAACTCACATTCTTGTTGGGAACTATGTCCCCAATGAATAAACATCCCCAATCGAGCTGTATCAAACCAGTTATTCATCATGGTGAAATTTGGCAATAATTCTGCTTAATAAAGGAGAAATAGCTCCCTTTGCATATTAGTACATATACAGATTTTGGTTGTTATTATTTGTTGGCTGAGGTAAAAATGCGATCGCATTGGTTATAGAACCCAGTTGTCACGACTTATCCTCAATCACCAATGTAGACTCAGCAGTACGCCCAAATTCTTCTGGCGCATATTGCAAGTGAACTTCTGCACCAGGCCAAGAAAATGTACCAGGAGTAACAGAACGGACTAAGTAATGGAGGCTATAAACTCCTGGTTCCAGGTGGTCGGCATAGGCGATAATGCGATCGCGGTACACATTCTTAAACCCAAGTTCCCAGCTATCGGCTTTTGCTTGTAATGCAGCTGTAGCAGTTTGAAAACTCGCATCCACCGCCTCAAAACCTGATGGTAGCGGATCTTTAATCACCAAATGATCCACGGGGCGATCGGCGATGATTTCTAAACCAATATCAAACACCTGTCCAGAGGCTAAAGTCAAGGGTTTATCGAAGGCATAAAGACCTGTTTTTTGCAAAACTTTCTCTTTATTTACTTGACTAATTTCTCGTGTTATGCGGAGTCCGTTAAATCTGCCTGGTTGATTTCCTTGCAAGCGATAATTGTAAGCAACCAGATAGTGCAAAGTGCCATTACCTGATTTTTGTAGAGTTAAATCATTACGCCCACGAGGTAATAGATTAATCGGCAGAATTAGTTGTAAGCTAGGATTTTTGTAGCCATCAAAACGATTTTCTCCTAACTTATTACCAGCTAATTCCACTGTGGCAACAAAATTAGGTGGTGTGGGTTGCAGTTGACTATAATCTACCAAAGCTGTTAAAGCTTGAGCATTATTATAGTTGGTTTGCCATGTACCATCGCGTCGTAATGCCAGAAGACTTTGGAATAATTTATCTATAACTTCGGGTTTACTTTGTTTGGCAATAAATAAGCGTAAAGCTTGCGCTTGCGTCGTAGTAGATGAACTCATCCATCCCCAACTACTGGGTAAACTGACAACTGCTGTGCGGCCAGTTTCATAGATATTCTGTTGCAGCTTATTGACTAATTGTTGAGATTCATCTTGCCATTCTGGGAATTGAGATAAGTATCGCGCCAGTTTAATTTGAGTTGCTACATCAAAGCTATTGCGCTGTTCATAAATATCTGCGAGGAAAGTATTGCGTTTGTCTCCCAATTCTGCTAAAGAGATTAAAGCATTTAGTTGCAGTTGTCTTTTACAAAGTAGTTGTTTGCAAAAGTCGTATTCTCCAGGGTTTGCTAGAACTTTTTGTAAATAGGCTTTCAGGCGAGATAGCATTGCAGAATCGACTAAATTAGGGAACACCTGACTAGCTTTAGCCAAAGATTCACCCGTATAGGAAGAAACCCAAGGGTCAGATTTTTCTTGTCCGGGGAAAGCAGCAAAACCACCATCAGCTATTTGGAGTTTTTGTAATTTTTCAATTGCTTGGCTCGCTTGTTGGCTAGGATTAAATTCTGCAAATGTCTGACCGTATTTTTGGGCAAGAGTTTGCAGATTTGCCGCAATTATTAACTGACTCGCCGCCGGTTCTGTGAATGGTAAATCATCATCTTCTAAAACTTGTTTTGCTGGTGCTTTAATTTCTGGAATCAAAGTACTCGCCAACTGAATATCTAAACCTCCCGCATCAGGGAAGGTATTTTTATCAACATTCAGGGGAATCTTCACCTGTTTGTCAGTGACACCAGATTCAACGACTTGTTCTGTAATTTCAATTGGCTTAATTTCCAAAGGTACTTCAAAAGCATCTGCGGCTGTACCATTTAGCTGAGTCGTAAAGCGAACTTTACCAGTTCCCACACTATCCGCCACCATTGGAAAGCGATAAGCATGAGTTGCGGATTCAGCTTTGGTTTGCAAAGAAGCCGCTGTGGGGTTTTTCTCAGCAAACTTCACTGTACCGCTAAGTTCGCCATTAATTGAGAGATTTCCTGTATTCCCTGTGTTGTTAGTTACGGATAAACCAGCGAGAATGCGATCGCCTGGACGGGCAAATTGTGGCAAGATGGCATTAGTTAGCAGTGGCTTAGTGCTGATAAACGTCGCCTCCCCATTCCCGAAACGCAGATTTCCATCAGTGGCGACAGCCATCACTCGCCATGTAGTTAAGTCATCGGGGAGTTTAAAGGTTATCTGTGCATTACCATTTGCATCGGTGACGACAGAACCGTTGTAGTAAGCTAAGGCTTGAAAATCAGTGCGAGTGCGAGTATTCGCTGCACCAGTTGAGAAACCACCGCCATAACCCCAACCTTTTGGTTTAGCTACATCTTGTGCTTGTAATATGACATCTGGGCGATTATCGCTAAAGCGCGTAGAAATTGGCTGTTCTGCATAAACTGTATCTACCAAATCTGGCGGACGATAACCAGAAAGTTGTAACACCGCCTCGTTTACCACCATGACTGTAAACTGTCCTTTGGTGGGCTTTCCTTGATTGTCCTTTAATTCTAGTTGTACTGTTTCTTCTGCACCAGGTTCTAATGATGCTTGTACTGGCTTAACTTGTAGTTTTAAATACTTATCTTCTAAATTAACTTTAAAAGGTGTAAAGCCAATCTTCACCAAGTTATCTAAACTTCCTGCTTCCACTTGGTTTATGGGTTTTCCTTGCCTTACCAACACAGCTTCAATGGCTGCATTTGGCAGCATTTCTGGTGTAACTTGAAACTGAATTTGTGGTGCGCCTCCTTGAACTTTGATAATCTGCTGATAAAGAGGTTTATCTTTAATCACAGCAAAGTACAATTCTCCATCTGCATAGGGAGATTGAATCAATACAGTAGCAGTATCACCAGGTTTAAACTCTTTTTTATCTAATTTAACTTCTAAGACATCATCTTCTTTAGAACCCCAAAATACCGGATTTTCTCCAGTTGCCCAAATTTGCAAATCTGTGGCACTTAATTCACCTTTGGCATCGCTAAAATTAACTCTAATCCGATATGAGGCGGATTCCGGTGCTGTTAAACTTACCGATTGTGGATTACTTGCAGATGTAATTTCTGCTTGTCCTACTGTTTTATATTCAACTTGATTTTTTGGAGTTCGGCTACCTTCTACCAATTGGGTAACACTGCTATATTTAATCTGTTGTAATTCCAGGCGTACCCGTTGACCTGCGATTGGTTTTCCTGTAGGGTCAGTAACAATCACTTCAATAGGGAAAGGCTTACCAGCATCAGCGATGAAATTACTTTTTAATCCGATGAGGCGATTACTCGGTAAGGCTGTAAATGTTTTGGAATTCGCTACAGAAAGATTAGAAACATCTGCAACTTGTACATCCACCTGGTAAGTCATCGGATATGGTAAATCATTAGCCACATTGATAGTTTGACTACTTTTACCATTAGCATCTAGCTGGGCATTAGTTTGCAATACATCAGTAGATATAGTAGGCGTTTCCTCCGGCCATAACCATTGCCTACCAAAAGTAAATTCCTCCCAACCTTTAGGAACAAAATCAGCCTGCTGGCGAGTGATAAAATATTTTGCTTCTCCACCTTCTACAGGCGCACCAAATAAATAATTGCTTGTAGCATTAATATTAACTTTCTCGTCAATGAGAGCAAATTCTTTATCTAAGTTGAGTTCGACTTTAAAGTTGGGTGGCTTAAACTCAGCTACCCGAAATTCTCCAGAAATTTCTTGTCCATTTTTACCTTTCGCCTGGATTGTATAGTAGCCTAAGCGCTGAGTAGTTTTAATTGGCAGTTCCAGTGAAAAACTGCCAAATTCATTTGTAGTTTGCGTACCTAAGCTGGTTTTTTGCCCATCGGGATTTACTAAAGTTAATTGGTAAGCAGCATTTTTATCTTGCTGAATCGCACCATTTTGTAAATAGTCTGCAAAACCAGTCAACCAAGCCTTTTCGCCTGGTTGATATAACTGTCTATCTGAGAAAATTACTCCACGTGATTCTGGCTTTTTATCTTGCCAACCTGCATCAATACCGTAGCCATAAACACCGCTATATTCTTCAGTTCTAGCAAATGCCCAATCTTGATTTTCACGGGCAATGACTAATAATTGTGGTGATTTACTAGAGCTTTCATTCCCAGAATAACATTGCTGTAATCCTTCACGAGCAATTCTAAAAAATCCATTGTCATCAGTTTTACCTGTTGCACAAGGTAAAGCTTCGGGGCGAGATTTTGCTTGTAATTTTGATTGATAAATTTCAACGGCAGCCGCTTTAACTGGCGAACCATCTGTAAGATGATTGACACGAATTAACCCTGACTCAGGAAACCACTGAGTAAATACGCCCAAATTCGTCAATTCAACTAAGCCATAAGTCGTAGGTTCGCGCCACAGTTCCTTCCCATTTTCTTGATATTTATTCGTGCGGGCTTGCACTCCATAAGCTAACATCCCCGTAGCAGAATTTATTTTTTCCCGTAAAGGAACAGCAATATCAACTGATTGATTTTTCTTACCCGATACCTTAAAGCTTTGCCAATCAGAAGGTTGTGGTAATAAATCACTACTATTATTAAAATAAACTAAATCTGTTGGTTGAACTACTCGATAAGCGGCTTTATATTTAGATTCTGGCAGATTACCCGTACTAATATTTAGCTGTAAATCTTTACTTGTGGGGAAAATATTCAAATCTGATGGTACCCAGATATCACCAGCTAAATCTCCAGTATCATATTTAAGTGTGACGGGTTTACCCAAAGTTTGCCCAAACTTATCTTTGAGATTTTCGCCGATAGTAATTGTATAAGTCTTGGCAGGTTCTAGCGCATAAGGATTGATGCCGACAATTTTATCTTCATCATTAACTTCCAAAATTCTCGAAATTTCTTTTGGTGCTGGATTAATAGTAATGTTTTCTTTAGCTGAATCTGCTAATAAAATGTTATTAAATTCTAGCTGCGGACTGCCTTTAACAAATCGTCCAAATGTTCCGCCTGAATCCGGCTGTCCGTAAAAGTTAATTTTCTGAAATGCCAAAGGCGAATAAGTTGCTAACTTAGTGGCAAATTCTTTCGCTGTAGGTAGATTGCCATAAGCAGGACGTATTCCGGGAGAAAATACTAGCCGATAACTAGTTGCTTTTTCCAGATTTTGCTGTGGAATGAGATTATAAATCCAATTGCGTGCTGAAGGGTCAAATTTTTCTAAAGGGTCTTCTTCATTTTTTAATGGTTTTTCTTCTTTGTTTAATTCAACTTTAAAACCTGTACCTTTATTTTTACCTTCGGGAATTAACTGTAAATGTTCTTGTACAGAAGCTAAATCCAATTCGACATTGGAAGTAAACTGTAACTTCTGTTGTAAATCAATTGGCTCGATATCAGCCTTTTCAATGGGGTTTACACCGGGTAAATTAGTCAGGTTGATAGATTCAGTATTAAAAGTCCAAGGTAAATCTTTGTCTAGACGATGATTTTTTAAATCGGCTAAACCTGCTTTAAGAGTAACTTGAAACCGTGTTGCTATTGGTAATGCTTTTTCAGCTTGGAATCCCACCATGCGAGGTGTTAAAAAGCGAAATTGACCGGGTAAAGGCGGCCAAAGGGCAAATTTTTGTAGTATTTTTTGCTGTTCTGGACTATCAAGACTTTCAACTGGGATTAAAGCTTCTTTAAAACGGATGCGGATTTGATTGAGGGGTTTTGCATCTCCAATGGGACTAATTTGTTCAATCCAGTCTGGTAATTTTGGTGGTGTGAGTGAGGAAACTGCTGGGAGTTGTTCTTTACTTGAGTTGATACCAAAAAAGTTACACCCTGCCATCCCTAATATAAATGTAAAGAGAAGGAGAAACTGTATTGTTCTCTTCCGGCTTGAAGAACGTCTAATTTTTTTTAACGTAGACGCTTCTCTACGAGACGCTACGCGTAGCTTGCTTCCACGTTCGCGGAGCGTGCCGTAGGCAAGTGGTACGGCTTGTCGCAGGCTACTGCCAATAACTCTACGAAGGCGATAGGTTATTTTATGCTGGAAACGCAGTAAAACTCTGATAATCATTTTTCTAGTAATTAAAAATAAAAAATTTATGCACTATAGCAAATAAAAACTTTTATTCCCTGATGGAGTCGGAAATGCCAAGGCTAATAAAGGACGCAAGATAACTAGTTATTTTTACACAACCTGCGGATGTAATGTCTGTTTATTTACATAGATAACCAATCTAGTGTTATTGTTCCAAAAATGACTACAATTCTTAACTATAAAGAAGTATTTAAATTTCGCAAACATTAATTTACATCTGCTGAGTTAGTAAAAATTAATTATTAAGGATTTGAAATATTTACTGATGTAGATGTAATCGCTGCGTCAAGATTAAGGTAGGTATTCTTGGACAGGGAATTCCCTGATGAAACTAATTTTACGATCGCTACTCAAACTTAAGCGCACTAGTAAAGTTATCCTAGCTGTGCTGCTAATCTGTCTCGTGGTACGCTTACTCCCTTATTTTGCGCCCATTCGTGCCGCAGATATTGCCCAAAATCAGTTGGCAATGCAATTTAGCGATCGCAATGGTTTACCATTAGGAACATTGCTCACCCGCGACCAAGAACATACATCAGTAGTACCACTAAATCAGGTTTCGCCCCAGTTTATCCATGCCATTTTAGCCGCCGAAGATGGCAGCTTTTACCATCACGGGGCGTTGGATATGAAAGCTGTTATCCGCGCCAGCAAAGAAGCCATCCACGCCAAAAGAATTGTTTCCGGTGCTTCCACAATTACTATGCAGTTAGCGCGAATGTTAGATCCAGTGCCGCGCAGCTTCTCTGGTAAACTGAGTGAAATTTGGCTATCTTGGCGGTTAGCAGCAGGGATGAACAAAGATGAAATTCTCTCTGCATATATCAATCGGCTACCAATGGGCGGGAATATATATGGTGTGGAAGCAGCCGCGCGGACTTATTTTTCCATTCCAGCTAGTGAGTTGAATCTTGCTCAAGCTAGTTTGTTAGCTGCTATTCCCAATAATCCCACATATTTTAATCCTTATGAACATTGGGAACGGCTGAAGCAGCGACAAAAATACGTCCTTAATCGGATGATACAGGAAAAGTATATTAATAGTGCGAACGCAACCCGAACACATACTGAAAAAGTTGTGTTTCAGTCTCGCCAAGGGGGAATTATCGCTGCACCACACTTTTTATTTTGGTTAGCTAATCAGTTTGATAAAACGCAAACAGAACAAAATTCCCCCATCCGCACGACTATCAATCGCCCTTTGCAGCAGTTTGTAGAAGCACAGGTACAGCAGGTAATTTCTTCCCTAGCCGCTAACAATGTCCATGATGCTGCTGCGTTAGTGATTGATAATCAGACTGGTGAAGTTTTGGCTTATGTCGGTTCACCTGATTACTTTAATGAAGCCAAACTGGGACGCAATGATGGAGTGCAAGCGCTACGTCAACCAGGTTCTACCCTCAAGCCTTTTGTCTATGAACTAGCTTTAGAAAAAGGTTTAATTCGCCCAAACACCATTTTGGCAGATGTACCCGCCCATTATGCAATTCCCGGCGCGAAACTTTACAGCCCCACAGATTACACCGAAAGATTTCTTGGCCCGGTGCGGGTGCGAATCGCTTTAGCAAATTCTTTAAATGTACCTGCAATAAAGGTGTTAGAAAAAGTTGGTGTGGAAACTTTTTTAGAACGACTGCATCAACTGGGATTTGAACACCTAAATCAAACTCCAGAACATTATGGTTTAGGTTTGACTCTAGGTAGTGGCGAAGTAAGTCTCTGGGAATTAGCCCGTGCTTATCTGACCATAGCACGACAAGGAGAGGCGATTCCTTTAGTAAGCACATTTTCCAATTACCCAATCCAAAATCGTTCGATTGAGCAAAGTCTAAGTCCCAAATCTCAAATCCAAAATCCGACAATTTGGCAATTAATCACCAATATACTCAGTGACAGCTATGCTCGTGCAACAGCATTTGGTGTAGACTCGGTGTTAAATTTACCCTTTCCTGTTGCTGTTAAAACTGGCACTTCTTCCAATTTTCGTGATACTTGGACTGTTGGCTTCACTACAGATTACACCGTCGCTACTTGGGTAGGAAATTTCAACGGCGAACCAATGCGACAAGTTTCAGGTGTGACGGGCGCAGCACCTTTATGGAATCGAATTATGTTACATCTGCACGAACATCAAGAACCAGCAGCTTTTCCATCTCCAAAAGGTTTAGTGCAATTACCTGTTTGTGCAATTTCTGGGTTACGACCCACACCAGATTGTACCTCAGTGGTGCAGGAATATTTCTATCCTGAAGATAAAAGTAATTACGAACGCGAGCATCAATTCAATTTGCCACCAGAGTATGATGAATGGTTAGCAAAACAACAGCAGTCAAATTTTACTTCTACCAATTTGAGAATTTTATCTCCGCATCATGGCGATTTATTTTTAGTTTATCCTGGTGAAGAAGCAAAGCAAAAACTTGAATTTAAACTAGCGGGAAATAAATCTGCACTAGTGGAGTGGTGGTTAAATGGCGAAAATTTAGATACAAAATCAGCTAATTCTTTATTTTGGAATTTACGTCCTGGTAAGTGGACTTTGGAAGCAAGAAGCGGGGAAATGAGCGACAAAGTAAGTTTTCAGGTGGAGTTAGCTAATATTAAACCTAGGCGTCGAGGATTTTCTATTAGTAATAATTGAAATAGCAACAATCGCTCTCTGTCAATGCGTAACTATTGAACGTGTCTGCTTGATAGGAATCTCAATGACAAACTCTGTACCCTTACCAGGTACAGAAATACACTTAATTTTCCCTTGATGTTTTTCCACAATAATCTCGTAACTAATAGATAATCCTAAACCAGTACCTTTGCCGATAGGTTTAGTAGTAAAGAAAGGGTCAAATAATCTAGTTCGATCTTCTTCAGTTATTCCTAAACCATTATCTTTTATACTAATAATTACAGACTCTTCATTTTTAACTTGAGTATGGATAACAATAGAATTAAGCTGTCTTTCAATATCTCCTTTTAAATATTCTAATTCCCGTTGATGTAAAGCATCAATAGCGTTACTGATAATATTCATAAAAACCTGATTTAACCCTCCTGCATAACATTCAATAAGAGGCAAATTTCCATAATCTTTGATAATTGAAATTTCCTGCTGTTTATGATTTTCTTTGAAACGATACTGTAAAATTAATAGCGTGCTATTAATTCCTTCATGAATATCAACAAATTTCATTTCTGCTTCATCAAGGCGTGAGAAGTTACGCAAAGTTAGCACAATTTCACGAATACGTTCAGTACCAACTGCCATTGATGATAAGATTTTTGGCATATCATCAACAATAAACTCTAAATCTATCTCATTAATTAGAGTAGTTATTTCTGATTTCTCACTAGAACAGTGTTGCTGATACAGTTTAATTAAAGTTAGTAATTGCTGACTATATTCTCTAACATGCATCAGATTACCATAAATAAAATTAACTGGATTATTGATTTCATGAGCAACACCAGCAACTAGCTGACCTAATGAAGACATTTTTTCAGTTTGAATAAGTTGTACTTGAGTGTGTTGCAATTCTTGCAGTGTATTTTGTAGCTGAACATTTTTATGTTTTAATTTTGCCGTTCTCTCCGTAACTTGCATTTCCAATCGATAATTCGTTTCTTCTAAAGCGGCTTGAGCAGCTTTTTTAGCTTTTAAGTATTGCTGTAATAAATGCAATACTAAAAGCCATGCCGGAATCAGCATCGCTAAACTTATAATAGACTCCGAAATTGCCCATAGAATTCTTTGATAATATTCATCAACCTTCTGCTGTAATTCTAGTGAGATATTAGACTTTCTTTTCATCACCCCATCAGCATAAATTTGCTTCTGAGTTTCATATTCACGGCTAAAAAGTATTTGTTGTGCTGTCTCTTTTTGATTTTTATTAACTAAATCAAAAGATTGATATTCCATTGCGACTAGGCGCTGATTAGCAGCATCGATTTTTTTAGCATCCTCATTTTTATATGCTTTAGGAGCTAGTTTAATCGATTCTTGAATAGCGATATCAAGCTTAGGTTCAAATTGGCGATATCGTTGTTCCCAAATAGTGTTTCCTGTAGCAGCATTCATGCGGGCTGACATAGTTAGTACTTCATCCAAATAAGTAATTTCATCACTTAATATTTGAAGTTTAAATTCATTTTTAGTAATACTATTGAAGTTATAATATGCTTGCAAGTTGAGCCAAACTTGAGGAATGAATAAGAGCAGAGTAAGCAGTACTGTTACAGTTATTAGTTGAGAGGAAGCAAATCTCAGTTTATAAGGTAGGTGCATTTTAATACTCTTTATTTATTTAGATATATTTTAATTAATTTTTGTCGCCGTTAATACTCTTGCATAAGTCTAGATTCATCAGTATTGATACCGAAAAAATTTCTCAAAAATCCTATGGTTTCATTTTGGTAAATTTCAAAGTCAATTTCATTTATTTGTTTAATTTTAATCTTTCTGCCATAAATAAACCCTAATTTAAAACTCATAAAGTCTAGCTTGGAAAAATTATAAGGAACTGGATATATAAATTTAGCAAAGAATTGATAGATGAACAAATGTAGTTGATTGGTCTTTAAGTCATTACCCATTGTAAACCCTATGACAAAAGCTTCATCTTGAGAAGAAATCCCTCTATCTAAAAGTATGTGAATATAATCATGATGGAGCAGACTAATTTTTCCAGGTAATGCCATTATGCTATTAGGATTCTCCAGTAACCAAATGACAAAAGGTATTTTCGGCTCACCATGTAACCTAAATACTAATGAATGTGCTTTTTTCAAATTCATTTGAGCGATATCTATTTGAAAAGCTTTATCTAAATCAAAAGCCATATTCTGTATATTTATAATCAAACAACTAACTTATTAATATTTGTTTTTCTTCTAATTTGTCTATAATTCTCAACAAAGTTATTTTGATTTTTATAATTAAGTATATAAAAAATAATTTTACATAAAATTCCAGTATTATCACTGAAGCTTGTGCTAAGAGCAAAAGCATCTAAATGAAGAATCATCGACTGAAATAAATTGCTGCAACTCTGCTGTGAAAAAAGATGTTGCTGCAATAGCTCGATCGCGCTTTAGTTGATGGTCTGTTTCTCACAGTCTTGAGTTCGATGAATGCGTTGCTCGATACAAGTAACGAATTAGATACCGGAAAGTGTCAAACTAAATATGAAGTTTATAGAAAAACTGCAAACTCAAACTATGACTCAGCAACCAACTGATTTAGATAATAAAGCTGTATTTGAGCAGTTGTGGGAGATTACAAAGGAACTCCGCCAAAAATTAGAGGCTCGTTTTCAGTTACATCCAGACCCTTCTGTAGAAAATTTACAGCAATACAGCAGTCTTGATGGCAATATGAAGGGTTCGCTAACCGCTTTTTCTGGGGAAGAAATTGACTGGCTAGTGCATTCGTGGTTGGGAAACCCGGAAAAATCAAACTTTGGGACAATGCGTCTCACTACTTGGTTGAAGTCCCATATTCAGGTTCCTCATTTGGCCTTTGAGTTTGGCACACTTCCAAATGGAAATATTTTATTTTATATAGATTACATTGCCCGGACTGAGCTTTTAACCGATTTGGCATCTCTCGATCGCTACTATGAGCCAGTTAATGAAACATTCTTAAAATTACAGCAAGATTCGCGGCTCAAGGTATTTACTAGCAAAAGTGCGTATATCCGCCTATTTCAATCGCCCGTTAGTCTTTGCTACACAGGCGTACCTACTTTTGAAACCCTGGAACTAACTCGCACACTTGCACACGAAATACTCGATCGCTGGTTAACTTGGGTAGATGGCGCTGAACCTATGCCAGAAGATGCACGAAAAGCTTTAGCTGCTCGTGATTTAGCACTCCGCCGTATCAGTGCTGAACGCGATCCAGGTAATAAATTTGCCGCACAGATGTTTGGCTCGGAATTGACAGAGAAACTTGTGCGATCGCTCTGGGGTGGCGATCGTATTCTCTAAATTAGGCATTAGTCATTTGTCATTTGTCATTGGTCATTTGTTATAACTCTCAATTTTCCATGTCCACTAATTTAGAATCGTACTGCGCTTTAGCATCGCAAGTTACCTGTTATGCAATCAACCTTCACTCGCGATCGCCAATTACACTTTTACCCTGCTAATACTATGCTGGAAAGAGAAGTAGACCGCAAACACTTCCTGCAAACACAGCAAACCACCATTGAGTGCTTCACCAACCTGGGGATGATTTGAATTTGGGAATGGAAATTGGGAATTGGGGATTAGGAAGTAATAACAAATGACAAATGACAAATGACAAAACCAATAGAAGTCCGCAATCCCCGAACTGGCAAATTTGACTACGTAATTATCCCGCCACCTCCAAGGTTGGTGGTACAGCAATGTAAGCGGACGCGCCGGGCACAAGTTCGCTGGCAGAAATTGGGCTTAGAGGGGAGAATTGAAGCTTTACAGCAGTGGAAGGAGGCGATAATATCTGGACGCGATCGCCTCACGGAAGCTTTGGTAAATGATACAGGAAGATTGTCAGCCTCGGTATTAGAAATAGACTCTTTACTCTCCAGCATCGATCGCTGGTGTCGGTTAGCACCGGAATTGCTGCAAGAATCGGCAAAAAATACAGCCATTCCCTTTATTGCCTTACAACAAACATCCGTTCCTTATCCCTTAGTTGGGGTAATTAGCCCGTGGAATTTTCCCCTGTCACTGTCTACTGTTGATACCATTCCGGCATTGTTGGCAGGTTGTGCTGTCATTGTCAAACCCAGTGAAATCACTCCCCGCTTCGTAGCACCACTGATTACAGCACTCAATACTGTTCCCAAATTGCACGAGGTATTAACTTTTGTGGAAGGAGCAGGTGCGACCGGATCTGTTTTAATTGAAAATGTAGATTTGGTATGTTTTACAGGCAGTGTAGCCACAGGGAAAAAAGTTGCACAAGCGGCTGCAAAACAGTTTATTCCAGCTTTTTTGGAATTAGGAGGAAAAGATCCTGCGATCGTTTTAGAATCAGCTAACTTAGAATTAGCAACCTCAGCAATCTTGTGGGCTTCCGTCGCCAACACCGGACAGTCATGCCTCTCAATTGAGCGAATTTATGTTGCAGACTCCATATTTGAAAAGTTTTATCATCAACTAGTAGCCAAAGCACATCGCCTTGAGCTAGCCTACCCCACAGTCGAAAGTGGAGAAATTGGCCCCATCATCGCCGAAAAGCAAGCAGCCATTATTAGCGATCATCTCATAGATGCAGTTGAAAAAGGAGCAGTAATTCACTGCGGCGGTGTAATAGAAGATTTAGGTGGGGGTTGGTGGTGTCGTCCAACAGTGCTTACCCAAGTTAATCATTCCATGAAAGTCATGGCCGAAGAGACTTTTGGCCCGATTATGCCAGTCATGCCTTTTTCCACAATAGGTGAAGCAGTCTCTTTAGCCAATGACTCAATCTATGGATTAAGTGCTGCTGTATTTGCTTTGGAAACAGAAGCTTTAGAAGTTGCCTACCAGATAGATGCAGGTGCTATTAGTATCAACGATGCTGGACTCACCGCCATTATGCACGAGGGGGAGAAAAACGCCTTCAAATTCTCTGGTTTGGGAGGTTCACGTATGGGTGCAGCAGCGTTGAAACGGTTTATGCGAAAAAAAGCTATTTTGATCAAAACCAACTCAACTAGTGACCCTTGGTGGTTTGATAATCAAGAATAGTGAAGGAATAATAAAGAATTGATAACAGGAAAAATAAATACAAATGAAAAATAATAGTCTCTAATAAAGCTTATAGAAATAGGAGTTGAATATGCCTATCATGAAAACTGAAATGCCCCTAATGGCCCGTCATGAAGGAGAGTGGTCTGGTTCTTATAAACTGGTTGATACAGAAGGAGAAATTTTAGATAAATATACTTCTCATTTAAGCTGCAAATTTATTGAAAACCCTCCTTATTCCTACTACCAAATAAATCGCTACAAATGGCCTAATGGCAAACAAGAGGAACATCATTTTCCTGGTTTATATCGAGATAAAAAAGTATGGTTTGACACCGAACGTCTTGAGGGTAATGCCTGGGAAGTAGACAATGCTACTATTATGTTCCGATTTACTTTTAAGAAGGCTCCGGGTGCTTACTTGTATGAAGTGATTTTCCTCAGCCCTTGCAATAACTATCGTTTTCGCACCTGGCATTGGTTTAAGAACGATCGACTCTATCAACGTACATTGGTGCAAGAAGAACGGATAAAATAGACATAGCAGTGAAAACTGTCAGGGGTTTCAATAATCAAGCAGATATTATATAACTCTCATCTCAAATTTCAACTTAGTAAGGTACTTACATGGCCAAAGGTGACAAAATAAACTTTTCTACCCCTAGCGGGTTTCCAGAATTTCTTCCTAGCGAAAAGCGTCTAGAATTATATTTGCTAGATATCATCCGTAGAGTTTTTGAAAGCTATGGATTTACGCCCATCGAAACACCTGCTGTAGAACGTTTAGAAGTGCTACAAGCTAAAGGTAATCAAGGCGATAATATCATTTATGGAATTAATCCTATATTGCCACCAAATCGACAAGCCGAGAGAGA
>NNBT01002271.1_pt1 | contig 16412 bp, 15 predicted proteins | sample 1173831 | NCBI WGS metagenome assembly NNBT01 (sample SAMN07173936, study PRJNA388173) | plant metagenome | isolation source: symbiotic tissue sample KVJ10 | place: Norway: Troms, Kvaloya island | reverse complement strand
GCCCGAAGGGCCGTAACCACGGGCGTTGTGTTCGCATTTGGGGGGCCTTTGTGCGGCGGCCCAGCCCCCCACCGTGGGGGGGGGGGGGGTGCGAGGCGACGGCCCACCCTTCTCCCTTCGCTTCCGTTCAGCAGTTAAGTCGAGCCAGTCTTCTACGGTGGGCTTAGTGATAAGGCGATTTCGGTGTCCCGCGCTCGACATGATCGCCATCACTCGCACATGCTCAGGCCCCCGCGCTGCCAGTCGCTTGAGGCTGCTGGCTATGGTTCCTTTTGCGCCTGCGTCTCGTATGGCGCAATAAGAAGCCACGCAACCCTCGGGCATTCCATGATCGGAAACACGAGGTCGGGCACCGCCGCAGGGGCGGGCGGCATGCCTTCAAGCATGTTGCGCACGTCGCCGCAGCCGGCGTCACGCCGAACAAACCGGCCCCGACCGGCTCATCCTTCGGTGGCCACGGCGTTTCCAAGTTGCATGCACTCGCGCTCGAAGCTGATGCCGCCATTCGGGTTGAAACTCTCGAGGACCTTCCAGTTGCAGGAAGCGATCCACCATGCGCTTTAGACCAGCTTCGGTCATCACGCTCTCCGGTGAATAGGGGTAAGGGCGGCAACCGTGCTGCGAGCGGGCAGTTGGTCAGCCGCGCGTCATGAATTTGCTGATGGCGCGACTGGTTAAATCGTCCTCATCCTGAGATATAAAGGCCAGCGCCGCGATAATGACCGCAAGGCGATCGCGCTCCGACTGTTCAGATCCGACGCGGATGGTCTGCCTTACGGCCTCCCAGGCACGGTCCATCGCAGCATGTGCACGCGCGACATCTGCGGGATCACTCAATGAAGAGAATGGCACACGCTCGCTCCCACCAGTTGTTCGCGACACATGGGCCGAAATGCTCTACCTCACAAGTCGGCAGACCGGCGCTGCTGAAGGTGTGCGGTTGAGCCTCCTGGGCGGACGGCCCGGTCGTGTCCTGATGGTGGTGTCGCTGAGGTGGTCATCGGCGATGCCGCTTAGGTTTGGGTTGCAAACGCAAACCCGGAACTGAGAGATCCCGATGACCTATGAGATGATGAAGCTGCGCGGGCTGCTTAGAGCTATACAGCGCTGATGTCGGCAAGCGATGCGATCGGTGCGCCCCAGTTGCTGTCCAGATGGCCGGTCCAGCGCGGATCGACATCGATGCCGGACAGACCGCCCGAACCACGCGGGCGCTGCCCTGTCGCCTTGATCAGGTAGCCGCCTCGGGAGGGGAAATAGTCCCCGTTAAGAGCGCCCGGTCCAGCGACCGAGAGCGCGGTGTCGAAGCCGTCGCCGTCCGAATAGGTGAACCCGGCTACAGGCGCGGACGACTGCAACGCTGGACCGATGGACCCACCACCCGTTCCATGGGGGGCATGAGGCGACATCCTTCATTCGTAGGATGAAACCGATCGAGCCAGAAGGTCGTTATGGGCTGGGGCGTGGTCCTGGCCTCGAGCCGCAGATATGGGCCCACCGGCGGCGCAGACTATCGCGTCGCCGGGCGTCCCGATGGCCCCAATCCGCGTTGATTTACCTTAGCAAAAGCTGGACCTTGCAGTTCGTCACTAGACCGCCTTCATAGATTTTGGAACGCTGCGGCCACAGGCTGAGAGGCGATCCAGTAGTCGCCGCCGGCAAGGGCGATCGTTGCGGCGAGGGCCTTGCCGGCGGCTAACTCGCGAGCCGTGGAGCCAACGCGCGAGCTCTCGGTATTTTGACCTAACACGGCGTCAAAAGAAGACAGGTTTTGCCGTAAGCGGCCAAAAAAGTAGGCAAACGATCTCGTGCAAAGAAATGTGCCGGAGGCAGTCACGTATGCCAAGGCAGGCGTGGTGCGGCCTCGACTTCGCACAGAAGCACAGCGGCGCAAGCGAGATACAGGATGGCGGCGTACATCATCAATGCAGCCTCCGCCCAAACTGTTTATAAACGTTTAACCACATCCAAATTTGAAGACCGTCGTAGGTAAGCAAGCACGGCTTCTAACATCCGCTCCACCTGCCGATCTGGCTCGACGATTGCGGTGCTCACGCCCCTGTCACGCTTCCCTAAACTCACCCAAATTGGGATCAGCTATGCCTTTGGTCCTCATAGTCGACGCGGTAGCCGTAGGCGGCTGCTATGGCCTGGAACCCCGCCCTGGCGTTCCACCCGAGCCTCGGGTCGGTAAGCGCTTCTTTGCAGAGCCAAAGTCCCCACTTCCGCGCTATAGCCACGTGGCCAATGGTTGGCGGCCAAAACGCGAGATGGGCCAGCGCATCTTCTGCTGTGCCGATGGTCGTGCTTATCCCTTTGATAGGGCAACGGAAGCTGACGGGTTTGTCGAAGTAAGTCGGCGTCACGGGCAAACCTCCTATGATGAGCGGCTCGACCGTCCGCCCGCATAGGTTTAGGCAACACCGCACCTGGGTCTATCCATCAGCGACAAACCCACCACCCGTGCCGCGGGTGGTGGGTCAAGAGGCGCAAACGACGGTAACCTTGCCTTAAGCATCTGATTGACGCGCAGTTATCGCGATGTCTTTTCTTCGATCGTGTTCAACCTCGGTCAAATCTCGATGAACTACGCATCCAAATCCAGCGGTGTGCCCCGGATCGCAGGCGTGAGAGCGTTTGTGCCGCTTCATCCCCCGCAATCCGCCGTTAGCCTGTTTGTGTGGCGGACAGCGCTCGTAGGGGCGTTCACCTTTGGCCTAGGCATTTTCGCGGCGGTGGTGGTGTTGACCATCCTTTGGATCAATCGTCGGATGGTGCTGCCCTGACTCTTTGGGTTCTCGTCAAAACCGCAGCGGTTTTGGGTCTGATCGTCCGGGCCACCGTCTGCTGGCGCCGCGAGGTGCGACACCTTCGTGAAGAGCGTGCCAGAGCAGCGGCATCGGCATAGCCCCCCTACTGCGCGTGGTTAGTGGCCGCTATCCTACGCAATTGCTGAAAATGTGAACAAATTAGCAACATCGCCGCGCCACTTGTCAAGACCGGATCGCGGCTCGACGCCGAAGCCGTCGATGGAGCAGGAGGAGAAGGAGGACTGCGGAACCCACTTTGGGTCACCCCCGAGAAAAAGAGCCCCTGGAGCGGGCCCTCGGGTCCGCGCTCCGATGGACGAATAAGATGAAGACTAAGGATGGTGGTGGCCGTGGCGATGACGCTCGGCCGCAGGATGACGAGCTGGCGCTTTATGCGCGGGCCTATCGCGGGATGCTGACGGCCGACGAGCTGTTCCTGCGTTTCGAGAGCCATGCGGCCCATGCCAAGCTGATCGAGCAGGTGCCGGATCGCTTCGATGGAGAGCAGGGCCTCAGCGGCCGGCAGCTCTCTGAAGGCGCCCGGATGGCGGCGCGCCGGATGGCGATCCTGCTGGCAGAAGCTCCGACGACGCTGCGCGAGGTGCTGGCCTTGAAGGTCCACGTCTTCGAGACGCTGATCCAGATGAAGGACGAGGTCGCACGCTCGAACGCCGCGATCATGCTCGAGGCGGCGATGCGGGCCGATGGCGAGAGGCTCGGCATCGTGCTGATACCCCTCGACCAGCCCTTCGGCCCCACGCAGTGAGGACGTGATGGGTTACCTCTTCTACGATCTTGAGAGCACAGGGCTCCTGCCCTGCTTTGACGTCCCGCTCCAGGCCGCGTTCGTCCAGACCGACTCCGAGCACTGCATCCAGCGCGAGCTCACGCTGCGCTGCAGGCTGCCGGCCCACATAGTGCCATCTCCGGAGGCGCTACTTGTCACCGGGGTCACGCCGGCGATGCTGGAGGACCAGCCGCTCTCGCATCTGGAGATGATGGGCCAGGTCGCGCGCATCCTGGCCGACTGCAAGCCCGCGATGTTGATCGGCTACAACACGATCCGCTTCGACGACGAGGTCCTGCGGCAATCCTTCTTCCAATGCCTCATGCCGCCCTATGCGGGTGCGATGACCGGCCATGGCCGTGCTGATGTCCTCACCATGCTGCGCGCGGTGATCATGCTGGAGCCCGATGCGGTCGTTGTGCCGCGTGGTTCGGAAGGCAAGGCGGTGCTGAAGCTGGGAACGGTCTGCCGCGCCAACGGGATCGGGCTCAGCGATGACGCCGCCCATGACGCGCTAGCTGACGTCCTGGCGACACGCGACCTTTTCCGGCTTCTGCTCGACCGGGCCCCGGCCACCATGGCGACGATGTTGGCCAACGCGACGAAGCGCGGGCCCAGCGGCCTCATGGCCGGCGATGATCCCGTCATCCTCGGCGGGACTTCACGGCTGGTGCCGGTCGCGCCCTTCATCGGCTCGCCCACGAACCCGAACGCAAGGACCGTCATCGACCTCAGCGAGGATCCGGCCGGGCTTCTCGACCTGAAGGCGCCGGAGCTCCTCGCGCTGATCCGTAACGGCCGCTCGCCGATCCGCGCGGTCAAGGTGAATGCCCAACCTATGATGTTCGGCTGGGATCAGGCGGCGCATGCGCTAATCGATCCGCTGCCGCTGTCGGTCTATCGCGCCCGAGCCAGGGCGCTCTGGGACCATCCGACCTTCACGCGCCAGCTCGCCCTGGCGCTGGAGGGGCGCTACGCCGACCGCGAGCCTTCTCCTTACGTCGACGCGCAGCTCTACTCGGGTGGCTTCGTCTCCAACGGCGACGCCGCAGCCTGCGAGCGTTGGCACCAGCAGCCCTGGGCATTGCGGGCGAACTTCGCGGCCCAACACATCCAGGATCCGCGCCTGCGCTCGCTCGCGATCAGGCAGGTGTTCCTCCACGCGCCGGAGACGCTCTCGCCCGACGCCTGGCGCCGCGGGGAGGAGTGGCTGCGCCATCGCCTGATGACCACGGACGAGGTCCCGTGGGTGACGCTCCCCCAGGCGCTCGCCCGCTGTGACGAGCTTGCGGCGACGGTCGATCCGGCCTCGCGGCCGGCCCTCGATTCAATCCGGGCGTGGCTGGTCGCGCGGCGCGAAGAGCTCCGGCCGGATCAGGCGGCCTGGGCGGAGGCGGTCCCGGCTACGACGCCAGCCTGATCACCTTCGACAAGACCACAAAACAGAGGGCGCCGGCCGCGAGGCCGGCGCCCTCATCCATGATGGGGCGGGGGAGATGGGACTGCAGCCGCAGAACCCCTGTGAAGCAAAACCCGGATCTGCCCGATGACAACCACGTCCAGCCGCCCGCCCAAGAAGCACGCCTCGCCCCTGACTTCGCCGCCGGAGCCGGTCGGCCTCCATCTCTTCGACTATCACGACGTCGATCGTCGTCTGCACGGCGAGGGCATTATGGGCCCCAGCGGCGACGAGGAGGGCAATGCCAAGGCCCGGCAGCGCGCGCTCTGGCGACGGCTCTACGACGACGCGCGCGGCTCCTGGCGCAGCCTCATCGTCCCCGACGCGGAGATGATCGCACGCATCGTTCAGCTCGACATGACCTGCCCGCAGTTCGCGCCCGTCACCGCCTGGGTGGTGCGGGCGGCGACCTTGGCGATGGCCGGTGGCGGGCCGCTTCGTCTCGACCCTTGCGTGCTGCTGGGAGCGCCCGGCGTCGGCAAGACCTACTATGCCCGTCGCCTCTCCCAGGCCTTCGGCGTCGCGACGCTGACGATCCCAATGAACCTCATCACTGACCGGGGCACCTGGTTCTCGGGGCTTGCCCCGATCTGGCGGGCTTCGGCCCCTGGAAAGGTCGCCCAGCTCCTGATCGATTCCAGCTGCGCTAGTCCGGTCGTCGTCATCGACGAAATCGAGAAGTCGAGCCCGATCAATCCGAGCGAGACACCGATCAACGTCCTGCACTCCCTGCTGGAGCGTGAGAACGCCAGCCGCTTCACCGACGAGTTCCTGGAGATCCCGATGCGCGCCGACGCCATCATTTGGATCGCGACGGCAAATGACCTGTCGCCGCTGCCCTCATCGATCGTCGACCGCCTGATCTCCTTCGAGATCGCGCTGGAGGCCGGGCAAATGCTCGCGATCCAGCGCTCGCTGTTCGATGAGGCGAACGTCGCCACCGGCGGTCTGTTTGCAGTGCCGCCCGATGCGCTCCTCGATCAGGTCCCGGCGCAGACGCCGCGCGCGATGTCGCGGCTCTGGCCGATCGCCTTCGGCTTCGCCTGCGCGGAGGGGCGTCGGCACGTCACCCGCGCCGACCTCGCCCAGGCCGCAGACGTGCTGCGGCTAGGTTCCAGCGCGAAGGGCGAGATCGGGTTCATGAGCGGCATGACGGCGAAGGCCCTGCCGAGCCCGCGCCCGGAGACCCAGAAGGCCAGACTGTGGGACTGACGAGGAAGGCGAGGACGGGGACCAAAACACCCCCGAGGAACCTCCGACGAACTCAAGAGAAGGCTTTCATCATGAACCATTCTTATCCTCGCGAACCCGCGCCGCCTGAGACCTTGCACGGCCTGCGGCTCGATCACTCGGTGCGTAATGTTACCGACGAGCTCGCGGCCTTGCACATCTACGATCCCAGCGACGACGACTACGCGCAGTTCTTCCGCGACCCGCCGCCGGTCGCAAGTGTCGTTGACCGGGCGAGGCACCATGCCTCGCAGGCGCAGCGTTTCATCACGCTCCTGAACAACAGCACTCGCACCGTCGCTCAGAACCAGCTCTCGCAGCTCTACGCCCTGACCCTGCTGAACGGGATCGCCACCGTCGCAGCCGCCCTGATCCCGGCGAGGGCCGGCGCCGACCGACACGCCCAGCGGCAGCAGGGCGCGGCCTTCCTGGGAACGCTGGAAGACGGGAAGAGCAACGAGCTGTACGAAGTTGGCGAGATCGCCTTCGACCTTCGCGGGATTGATGCGGCTGTCATCGCCCAGGATGCCATTGCCTTCGCGGCGCGGGGCCACGGTAAGCCGTCCCCGACCAGCCGGGCGACGCTCCACGTCGTCGAGGAGCAGGCCACGCTGAGCTGCTGGCTGCGTCGCAAGGCCAACATCCCCGGGCTGTTTGTCGAGGCCGAGAACCATGCGCAGATGGCCAACCGCTTCGCAAAGGCGCTCGACGAAGACGAGCTCTCCCCGCGCGCCCGCGACGCGCTGATCGCAGCCCATGAGGGCGCGCTCCTGCAGAATGTCGTTGTGCTCGCCGAGATCGCGCTCTCGACCGCAGCCGTCGACACCGACGCCATCCTCGACGCAGCCCATGAATCGCTCGACGCGCGCGTGCAGGTCAAGGCGGCGCTGCTGATCGCGATCGAGATGGGGAAGCACATAAGGAAGGCTATGGCGGCCTATCCGTGCTGACGGTCTCGTGGGCTCCCTGTTCGGGCAGCCGTTCAGGATCCGAGCCGGGCTGGCAGGGGGGCTGAACGGTCAGCCCAAGGAATGCTGTCGCGCCGGTGACGCCTCCCCGCCGCGTGAAGAGCAGGCGCCCCACAGGCGCCTGTTTTGATTCCGGAAATGGAGAGAACGCGAAGCCGATGGGCTGTAACCCCCAATGAAAGCACGACAATGACCGACAAGAACCGGGACCTGACGGGTCCCCACGAAGATCGCGCCGTTGATCGGCCCGAACATCGTACCGACCTCGACCCGATGGCGATCGCGACCGAGCTCGTCAGTGACGATCCCTCGCTTGCCGAACTCGTCGCCTTCCGCAATGCCGTGCCCGATCTCAAATTCGCGGCGCGAGAATCCAAACGCCTAGGCGATGAGGCCATGCGCCTGCGCAACAGCGCCGATCTGGGCACTGTGCGCAGCGTCGTGGCGGGGTTGACCTTGGTCACCCTCGGGTTCAAGGCGTTGGTCGCAATCTGGCCGTCAGACAACCTCGACGTCGTGGAGGCCAAGCTTGCGCTGGCCGAGGTCACTGGCCCCCATATCGGCCAGGAGGCGGACTATGTCCCATCCCTTTCGCCCGAGACCGCGACCCGTATCCGTATCAAGCGCGCCGCTTTTAACGTGGGCGAGCTGATCGTCAAGCCGGGTCCGATCGCTCCCTCGTCCTCAGACCGAGGCCTCGCCGACTGGCCGTTGAACCACTACGACCTGACGACCCTGCTGCTTCCTCGCGGTGGCCCGCCGGTCTTCGCCGACGCACAGGTCCAGGCCTGGGCCGGCCTGATCGAGAAGGTGCCTGACCTCGGCAGGCTCGCTGAGCGGGTCGAGCGCATGTTCGCCACTGCCGACCGCTTGCTGGCGCTGGCACAGGTTCCCAGTGGCGATGCCGCGCAGCTGCGCCGGGCGTCCGAGGGCGCACAGATCATGGCTTACCTCGCGGCCGCCCGAGTTACGATCTGGCCTATCGCGAAGGGATCCGATGGCGTGAAGCCCAGGAAGCGCGTCGCCAAGGCAATCAATGATCGTGCCTGCCGCAACGATCCGCTGCACATGCAGGCCGCCATCAGGATGACGTTCGAGGATGGGGCCTGGCTCGCCAGGCTCGTTGGATCGGACCGGATGGCGACCGGTGTACCGGGCTGGATCGAGATCGTCTGACGACGGCTCGCACAGCGACGTCACCAAAGCATAACGCAGACGTCGGCGACGCAGAGAGACAGGACAGGCAGCGCTGCGGCGCTGCCTGTTTTGGTTCAAGATTGAGGGTGCGCGAGCTACCCAATACATCCGATCAACGTGTCAAATCCTGCAACCTTCGAAATCGATATCCGTTGAATGCCCAACTCAACTGACAAACAAGCGGGGCGAACACGTGTATTGAGAGAGCAGGATTACCAGTTGATCCCGATGATGGAATTGGCAGCCGGCCTTTAACACCACGATCATATTGGATACCGAGCTCAACGCGATGCTCGCCGAACACGTGAGATCTGTCCGGTTCGCGACGGCAAACGATGCTGTGAGCGCACGGCAGTTAGCATTGGGCGGTTAACCGCCCCTACGCGGGGCATCCGGAAGCCCGTTGGAAACGCGCAGCTTATGATCCGAACAGGACTGGCGGAAACCACGTGGGATGAAGTCGAGCGCTGGCCGGCGCGGGGGCGGGCGCATTCCGAAGCCGGTGGATCGTTCCGATTCACATTTTAAGTGCCGTTTGAGAAGACGCCAGTGTCTTGTCAGCGCCCATCCGGCGTCTGCGTGCCCCAGAGCAGGCCCTTGACCTGGTCGTAGTGCCTGCGGGAGTCGTAGACCTCAGCCTTCAGCTTCAGAGTCTCGGCCGAGAGCCGGCCGATCGCCGACAGCACGGCGTAAGACGCCACCACGCGGTCGCGTTGGGCCGTGACCAGGGTCGCACGCGCGCTGACCAATTCCTGCTGCGCGTTGAGGACGTCAAGCGTCGTGCGCTGCCCGACCTTCGCCTCCTCACGCACGCCCGACAGCGCGGTTTCGGCAGCCTGCACCTGGGCCTGCGCGGCGACGATCTGCGCCTTGGCAGCTTCGTGCGAGCCCCAGGCCGAGACCACGGCGGCGCGCACCGTATCGCGCTGCGTATCGACTTCGATGCGGCGCTGACCGGCGGTCTCCTTCGCCTGCCTGGTGCGGGAATAGACCTGCCCGCCCTCATAAATCGGGATGGTGAGCGTGCCGACGACGCTGGCCGAGGTGCGGTTGTCGCCGAAGGATTGGGAATCATAGCGCTGCTGCACGAGCCCACGGACGCCGAGAACGGGGTAGAGATCGGCCTCGGTGACTTTGACCTGCAACTCGGCAGCGTCGACCCCGTGCAGGGACGCGATGATGGCGGGGTGGGTGGTCAGAGCCGCATTGAGCGCGACCGGCAGAGACTTCGGGAGCAGGTTCTCCACCGGACGCCCCGGCGCGAGCTTCTTTGGCTCGGCGCCGACATTCTGGCGATAGCGCGCGATCGAGGTCTTGAGATTGGACTCGGCCAGAATGGCCTGGGATTGCGACTGCGATAGCCGCGCTTCGGCCTGGGCGACGTCGGTGCGCGTGACCTCGCCGACCTGGAAGCGATCGCGCGTCTGGCGCAACTGCTCTTCCAGCACCTCGACGTTGTTACGGTTGAGGCTCAGGATCGCGGTGTCGCGCAGCACATTCATGTAGGAGGTCGCCGCATCGAGCAGGACGTTCTGCTCGGTGTTGCGCAGCGTGGCGCGGGCGCCGAGCACCTGCGATTCGGCCTGTCCGACCGAATTGCGGGTCTTGCCGCCGTCGAAGATGTTCTGGTCGATCTGGACGCCGGCGCCGCGCGGGCCGAGCCGGCTAATCGAGGTACCGGCACCCGGGATGTTCGCATCGGTGATGCTGGCTCCGATGTCCGCGGATGCCGTGATGCGAGGCCGGTAACCCGACAGCGCCTGTGGCACGTTCTCATTGGTGGCGCGCACGGAGGCGCGTTGGGCGTTCAGGGTTGGATTGCCGGCATAGGCGCGCGCCAAGGCGGCGTCCATAGTCTGCGCAAAGGCCGGTCGCGTCATCGCCGGGGAGGCTGTCGCCATCAGCACGGCGATTAATGCCGAACTGAGCGACCACGGTTGGGAACAGAATAGCTGCAACCCCATCTTCCTCCACAACCGACGTATGTGACGCCAGATCCTGCACATATCATGCCGGAACTTCCTTTGAATAGCGTTAACGGAATCCTACGAGGACCAAGAGACGGTCCTCTCACCTGCGTGGGTGATCCCCAACCCCGCTTGAACACGTGCGCCTGAGGACATGCATGTCATCACTGGCCAGGAGCAGTTGCGACAGACACCAAAACCGGGCGATCGGCGCGTCGACGCTAATCTGTTTCGCACCGTCCCAACCACTTGGTCGACGAGACGTGCCTGCCCTTGATCCTGAGATCATTTAACCGGCATTCGATGCAAATTCACGCACCAACATCGATTTCCGGTTTTTCAACAAGATTTCAATTCGTTTGAGATCGCGACAATTGCGCCAAGTTGACTATCAAAGATAATGTGTGCGTAGCGATTAACGCCATTGTTGCGAACAGCTGCAAACGGCTGATCGCTGCCGCACCGCAAAATTTCTATTGATCGGGGGATGATTCATGTCAGAAACAATTGGCACCATGATCGAGCTATCGGCGGATATTGTGTCAGCTTACGTAGCCAATAACGATGTCACCCAGGCGGACTTGCCCGGACTGATTGCAGCCGTATTTGCTGCGCTGACCAAGCTCGGGGACAAGCCGGAAGCACCAGCAGCCGCGCCTCTAGTTCCGGCCGTATCGATCCGCAAGTCAGTGACACCAGACGCGATCATCTGCCTTGAGGACGGCAAGTCCTTTAAGTCGCTCAAGCGGCACCTGCGCAGTTCCTACGATCTCTCGCCTGAGCAGTACCGGACCAAATGGGGCCTGCCGATAGACTATCCCATGGTGGCGCCGGCCTACGCAGAGGCGCGATCGGCGCTGGCCAAGTCGATGGGACTTGGCCGCAAACCGGCTGTTTTGCCGACGAAGGCCAAGCGAACGGCCAAAGCCAAGGTCTGACCGGGCCGTTTCCGAGACGATCTCTGACAGCAACACAAGCCCATGGCCCTCCTGCTCCAGAAAGTGCCAGCACGCTAATAGCAGCGACCAGTCGCTTCTCGTCTTAGAGTGGACCTCTTCGAACGGAGCGATCTTTGCGTGCAGGTGCGTTTGGTTGACGGCATCGACCGCCCATGTTGCCTGTGGGCGGCCGTACCCGCTTCCCTGAGCACGGGCCGGCTCATCAGGCAGGTTGTCCTGTCGCTTGCCCTGCCCGAGACTTGGGCACGTCATTCCGCACAAGAGATTTCTTTAGGTAGCTGACGCGCCGCCACGCGATCAGGCGCCTTACCGCACCGATGACAGCGGCGAAAGACTCAAGACTAGCGTGAGACAAGCGCGAGACAAGACAACAAATCAATGAATTTTGACCTGAATAGCAATCATATTTACGCCCATTAAAAATCGATTTATATCGATTAATTAGCTAAACTATTTTCATATAAAAATAACTGCCTCTTGCACTTACAATATATTTGCAGCGCAATTGGAATCATCGTTTATATCCCCCCCCCCCCAAATCCCCCTCAGTCATTATTTGCACTTCATTGTTAACGCCGGACTGAAATAGCAATTCCGATTATACGCGATAGAGCGTCATTGTCGTCAGATCCCCTGTGCAAAAACATGATGACCATGGAGAATGAGAACGACATGCACAATCTCGCCGTTGAGACCGGATCGACGAAGCACCACGATCACCGACAGATCGGTCGATCGCCCCAAATGGATGTACAGGTCAGCCGGGGAGGACAGTGCCTGTTCAACTGGGCAGGGCCTGCCCCTTCACCGGCTGATGCGCAGAGAATGGCCATAACGGCGTATGGCCGGGCGTCAAAAGCCGTGTTCAAGGCGTACCAGTTGGGCGAGGACGATTTCGATAAGCGATTGCACGCGGACAGTTGCACCGTCCGCAGTCTTCGGACGCCGACACGCTGGAAGCTCAGCAATGATGTCCTTTGGACGGCCTCTTCCCATGACAACGCCGTTTTGACGGGGCTGAAGAAAAATGAGACGCAATCGCTGTTGAACGCAGCCATCGCAGCAGATCCAATCTGCTTTGATGCCCTTCTCAACCGCAAGACGGTCACGGTGTCCCTGTGGGTTCACCGCATCGCATCGGACGGCATGTCCGAGATTGACCACGCCGTCACCATTGAAGGTGACGTCTCACCGATGAAGCGCAAGGTCGCGGATCGGGGTTTGCGGGACGCCCTGCGCGTTCTGGCTCTGCGCGCGCTATGCCGCTTCCCCGACGCGACCCGCCCCGTCCGAGGTCAGGCTGCCTTCGCCCGTCAGGTGACACTGACGGGATCGGCGACCCTGCTAGCAGCCACCAAGAAGATCTACGGCGCCCTCAAACCAGATCCGCTCATCACATGGCTTCGAGATGAAGGCCAGGACGGTCTTGCAGCGGATCTCGAACAGTCCTTCGCCCGATGAAACGGGCGGCTGCGGATCGCCGATAAAAAAGAGGGCAAATACCCTGACACAACAATGGGTCGACGCCTGCGCGGCCGTCCCCCCATCGCGGCGGGTCGATCTGCGCGGCTCAAAATGGCCGACATGGTTAACGCCGGCTGCGAATGCTGCTATGATCGGAGAATGGGACATGTTTGGTCAGACCCGCGCGCCGTATGGGTAGCGACAATGCTGTTTGCCGCTACGGCGCTGGCTTGCTTGGGGTTCTTGGGCTGGCGTCGCGAAGCTCGCGAGAATGTTCAAACTGATGCCGCAGTGGCGACGACCAAGAAAGTCATTGCCGGGCGGGTTGAAATCCAGACCCAACGGCAACCCAGGGGGTTCTCGGGTATTCCTGATCGCCTCAAAAAGCGCGTCGGCTAAAGTTACCTCGAATAGGGCTCGTTAAGACGCGCCGGCGCGATGTGGTGATCAGCTGCGGTCGACCGGGAACGCTCACACCGCGTTGCGCGTCTTCAGCTTGTCTTCCCAGGCGAGCGCCTGGCGCACGATCTCCTCGAGATCGTCGTGCTCCGGCGTCCAGCCGAGTTCGCTGCGAATGCGGTCGGCCCTGGCGATCAGGGAGGCCGGATCGCCGGCACGGCGGCCCGAGAGGGTAACCGGGAAATCGACGCCCGAGACCTTCTTCACGACGTCGACGACCTCCCTGACCGAATAGCCGCGACCATAGCCGCAGTTGAGCGTCAGGCTGGCGCCGCCGGCGCGCAGATGGTCGAGCGACGCGAGATGGGCCCGGGCGAGGTCGGTGACATGGATGTAGTCGCGGACGCAGGTGCCGTCGGGCGTCGGATAGTCGGTGCCGAAGATCTCCAGCCCGGGGCGCTGGCCCAGCGCCGCCTGGCCGGCGACCTTGATCAGATGGGTGGCGTGGGGCGAGGACTGGCCAGAGCGGCCCCTGGGGTCGGCGCCGGCGACGTTGAAATAGCGCAGCACGACGAAACCCAGGCCGTGGGCGCGCGCGACATCGGCCAGCATCCATTCGCTCATCAGCTTGGAGCGGCCATAGGGGTTGATCGGGTGGAGATCGATCTCCTCCGGCACGGGGCTGATGGCGGGCTCGCCATAGACCGCGGCGGTGGAGGAGAAGATGATCCGGCCGACGCCGCCGCGCACGGCGCTCTCCAGCAGGCTCAGCGTCTTCACCGTGTTGTTGTGATAATAGCCGAGAGGATCGGACACCGATTCCGGAACCACGATCCTGGCCGCGAAATGGGCGATCTCGGTAATGCCATGCTCGGCGATGACGCGCGCCACCAGTTCCGGGTCGCCGATGTCGCCGCGGATGAGAACAGCCTCGGGTGGCACGGCCCACCAGAAGCCGGTCGAGAGATTGTCGAGAACCACGACGCTCTCGCCGCGATCGAGCAGTTCGAGCACCATATGGCTGCCGATGTATCCTGCGCCGCCCGAAACCAGTATAGCCATGGCCGTTGTCGTTCCCGAGTTTGGTCGCCAAGCTAGAGCCCGACTTGCACCACAACCTCAACCTCTTTTTTGCCAGGGACCTGTCTTAACACACGACACCGCATCCGTGTTGACTGTGCCGGACAGTGGCTCGTTGGATGGACCCGCCCCCTCCCCGCCTCGATGCTATTGCGAGCGATCCGATGGCACGGTCGATTGACCTAGTGCTAACCACTTCTCGCAAGCCAAAAATTACCTGCTATCGCTATGTTTGCCTCATCAAGGAGACAGCGATGCCACGGATTTTCATGACCTACGATGAACTCGCCGATACCTTCGGGGGGGACCCGAGTTCAGCACGCGCGGGTGCCATCGAATGTGGACTATCCCGCTTCAAGGGATCAGACGGTGTGGCCTATGTCGGCCTGTCACCGGAGATGACATCTGAATTTCTCGGACAAATCACCCGCCGGGCGCTTGCCGACGCACAGACAACGGCCCAGGTTGCGAGCCTGAACGACCTCGCCTCCGTGATGCGCGGCGCTATTCAACCACCAGCAGAAAGGGTCAACAGGGCTGCCTGAGGCTTTAACGTGACACTGGCCGTTTGATCGAGGTCGATTGAGCCGTTTACGGCCCAACTTTGCGATGGGCCTGATGATGCTAGGGACGGCTATCGATAGATAGGCGGCATGCTGCAGGACATTAATAACTGGGTTAATTCTCAGCGCGTCGCGATTGTGGCGCGCTTGGCGGGACACGATCCCAGCAACAAATCAGGTTGTACGCAGCCGTGATTTTCCTTACCGGCGTCGCTTTCGGCTGCGTTCTCATGTTGCTTGCAAGGCCCGCCGGGCTCTTTGTCACCATTCTTCTTGGAGCGGTGATCGGCTACAGCATACGCGCGATCATATCCCACCGCCGCCGCAACGCAGCCCGCGCGAGACATTTCGTCCACGGACGTTGAACCGAGATATCGTTCAGCGGCCACCGATGCGAATGAGGCGACTTAAGACCCCCTGCCCAGAGGCCCGAGTTGAGCCTGACCAGTTGATAGCGGAACAGGGCCGTGAACACTCGGCGATCTCAGCCGCTTGGCTATCCGGTGCGCCAGCTTAGTAGCGCGCTTGTTTCTATGACTGCCGCCATGCAGAACTTGCGCCTAATCTATGACGCGCAAGGCCGCGAGATCGCGCCGCCCGCGATCCGCTGCGTGTGCGCCGCCGGCGTCTGCATCGCTGAGATCTGGTGTGGGGAATACCACCCCCATGGTGAGGCCTCGACGGATGCAATGCCGGCCGGGGTCGCCATTCCCGACATATGCCTCAGATACGCCTGATCGGCCTGCAGCAGCAGCAACCTGACCTCGCGGCCGGGCGTGAGCGCATTACCTAGTCCTGCAGGCGCGTTCGGGAGTAGCCCATAGGAACTTCCGGCCACGGACACGTGTTGAACGGTCCGAGGAACAGAAATGCCGAAGATCGTCATGACCAGCGTCGAGGACTACTAGGCCGCGACGAACGAGGTCCCGGAACTGAACGGCGCGCCGGAAGGCTCGCGCGAGGAGCAGCGGCTGAATATGTTGTATCGCTTGGCGGACCGCCTTGGTTGTCGTGGCATTCCGTGCGGAACCCGCTCCATAGTGCCTCCTTCCATGCGGCTACACATATTCAGCCTATGTGCATGATCATCATTCTTGCACTGCTAGCAGCTGCCGCCCCAGCCATCTCCCGAGACCGGCAGACTGAGCGTGTCGTTCGCGACTGGCAGATCGAGCGCCAATATCAACGCCGCAATCAGCCCTACGATCCGTCCGGGACACACATCTTCGGCGGTCGGCCACAGCAACAGCGGGTGGTACCGCCCTTCGGCGAGGGGTCGTCTGTCGTCCCCAACCGTCGAACGGTTGGCGGGATCTTACACCAATGGCCCTCACGTTTGACCGATATGTGCCCATCTGCGCATTCCGATGCATGTGATAGTCTTGGGCTGATTGACGAGGCGGTTCCAGGCGGCGCAGGCGGCGCTGATGATGTCGTCGGAGTTGCCGACGATGCATTTTAGACCCAGTTGGCGCGCAGATACTGCCAGATGTTCTCGACCGGGTTCGATTCGGGCAAGCGCGAGGGCA
>NNBT01002221.1_pt1 | contig 16419 bp, 11 predicted proteins | sample 1173831 | NCBI WGS metagenome assembly NNBT01 (sample SAMN07173936, study PRJNA388173) | plant metagenome | isolation source: symbiotic tissue sample KVJ10 | place: Norway: Troms, Kvaloya island | reverse complement strand
GAGGGGGAAGTGGGGGACTGAGAGCCGGCCGAAAATGCGAGAGGGATTGGCGGAGAAGCAATCCAGACGCCCGGGCGGGGGTTCCTGGATTGCTTACGTTTGGTCGCAATGAAAAAGGCGGGCTGATCATGTCCTTAGCCCCTAAGGGGAGAAGGTGGAACGGCGAGGCAGTGACGTATGAGGGAACGGAGGCGCGAACATTGCCCTGTCTCGCCGCCCCTCGCCCCAGCCCTATCCCCCAAGGGGAGAGGGAGTTCCGTCGAGGCTCGCTCGTCGGTCATCGCCTCACCGCGCCGAGGCGATGTCCACCGTGCCGAAGCCTGTCCGCCCGAAGCGGTCGGGGCGGTACATGTCCTCGATCACGGCGGCCGGCGCGACATAGCGGCCGGGTGAGACGGCGCGGGCGATGTAGGCGACCGTGTAGACGAGCTTCTGGTCGTTGCCGCCCGAGCGCTCGAAGGCGGCGACATAGCGGTCGTCGCGCGCCTCGGTGTGGACCGGGTAGACCTCCTGCTTCAGCCAGTCGAGGCCGGCGACAGAGGCGCCCTCGGTGAGGTTGGCGTTCTCGATCTCCAGCCCTGCGGGAACCGGATCGACCAGCAGCAGCCGGCCATAGCGGCTGGCCGGTTCGCTGACGGTCAGCGCCACGACATAGCGCTCGTTCTGGCGCAGGCGGCCGGGGTCGGCCTTCTCGCCCTTCATCGTGTAGATCACCCGCTCGAGGCCGAAGCCCTGGTTGAGCGCGGGTTCGGCGCCGGTGGGGATGCCCGAGACGGTGATGACGGCCTGGGCGGAGGCGGGGCCGGGATTGGCGACGGTCAGCGGCTTGGCGTCCAGCGTCTGCGCGGAGAGCGTGCGGTAGAGCGGGCCCTTGCGCTCGGCGCCATCGACGGTCAGCGTCATGCCCTCGGCATCCTTCGCCATGGCCTGGGCCGCCAGCACCATCCACATCTGCTCCTGCGTCGAGGTGTAGCGGGCGCTGTTGCGGGCATTGTCGAGGATGCTCGCGGCGCGGCCGATATCGGCGCGTTCGCCCTCGGATTCGGCGATGAGAGCCAGAACCGCGGCGCCGTCGCGCAGGCGCGACCCGTAATCGGGACGCGACAGGCTGTCGTCGCCGCGCTCCTGCAGACCGGCGAGCGCACTGGTGAAGGCGGCGCGGCCGCGGCCCCGATCGCCGAGCGCCGAGAGCGCCGCGCCGATCTGGGCGCGGGCCAGCGGCGTTGCGAAATCGGCGAGCTTGTTGTCGGCGAGATAGCGCAGATCGCCCATCACCGGGCGGCCGTTGCGGGCGAGAACGTAGAGCGCATAGGCGATGCCGGCAGCCTCCTCCTTGGCGATATCGCCGGTGTTGACGACCTGGTTGCGCAGGCGGTCGAGCGCGAGATTGAAGGCGATCGGCGGCACGGCGAACTGGCGCTCGCGGGCCCGCGTCAGGAAGTCCGCCGTGAAGGCGTCGAGCCAGAGATCGTCGCCGCCGACGCTCCAGAGTCCGAAGGAGCCATTGGCGCCCTGGCGGGCGAGCACGCGCTCGATCGCGGTCTGGACACGTTCGTCGGCATTGGCGTCGAGCGCGAGATGCTCGAGCGAGGCGAGCCGGTTGACGTGGAGCAGCGGCAAGGCGCGGCTCACCGTCTGCTCCGTGCAGCCATAGGGGTAGCGGTCGAGCGCCTTCAGCAGGGCCGGCACGTCGAGCGAGGCGAGCGGTGACACCGAGACCGAGACCTGGCCGGAATTGGGCACGAGATCGGCCATCAGGTCCGACGAGACGGTGATCGCCCCGCCATTGCCGGGGATCGGGCGCACGATCCGGCGCGCGATCGTGGCGGCGGAGGGCTGCACGCGAACCGCCAGGTTTTGCACGGTGCCGACGCCGCCCGGCCCGGTGATGCGGACATCGAATTCGGCGCGGCCGAGGCCAGCGGCTGTGACGGGGATCGTCATCTGCGCCTTGGCCCCGGTCGCGAGCTGGACCGTGCGGCGGGTGGCGTCTGCGGCGACGAGGACCGGCCCGCGCACGTCGAGATCGACGATATAGGGGCCGGCCGGGCCCTCGACATTGTCGATCTGGAGATGAAAGCGCGACTGGTCGCCGATGGCGAGGAAGCGCGGCAGCGTCGCCTGCGCGACGACCGGGTCGCGCACGATCACATCCGTGCTGGCCTGGCCGGTGCGCCCGGCCGACCAGGCAACGGCCATGACGCGCAGCGAGCCGTTGAAGGCCGGCAGCTCGAAATCGACCTTCGCGATCCCGTCGGGGCCGACCTTGACCACGCCGGAATAGCGCGCGACCGGCTCCTGCGTCGGCTTCTCGCCTTCGAGCGCCGGCGCGGCGTCGCCGCCGGTGCGGATGGCGCCGCGGACGCCCTGCATGCCGTCGATCAGATAGCCGTAGAGGTCGCGCAGCTCATGCCCGATCTGGCGCTGGCCGAAGAAGAACCTGCTCGGGTCGGGACTTTCGAACCGAGTCAGGTTGAGGATGCCGACATCGACGGCGGCGACCGTGACGAAAGCCTCCTCGCCGGCGCGGGCGCCGGTGACCTTGACCGGGAGCGACAGCGTCGAAAGCGGCCGCACCAGAGGCGGCGCGCCGAGATCGAGCGCGAGCGTGCGGTTCTCCTTGCCGATCGAGAACCAGGACAGGCCGATGGCGCGGCCGGGCAGTCGCTGGGCGGCGGCATCCATCGGGCGGTGGGCGAGCACGACGAGATAGGCGCCGGCGCCCCATTCCGCCCTGACCGGAATGGCCGCGGTCGTGCCTGATGGCGCGATGTCGATGGTGCGGATGTCTGTGACGCGGTCGGTGATTACGGCCAGCGTCGCCTTCCCGGCGAAGCGGGGGCTCAGCCGCAGGTTCAAGCTCTCGCCGTCGGCGTAAGCCGCCTTGTCGATGATGACATCGAGCACGTCGGGCGTCTCGGCGGTCTTGTCCGCCTCGTAGCCGACGCTGAAGGAGACGGAGGTTTCGGTGGAATCGGGTCCATCAGCTGTGACGTCGAGTCGGTAGTTGCCCCATCCGACCGGCGCGGCGATGCGAACGGGCGCTGCGGCCGTCACCGCGACCTCGCCATCGGCGATGCGGCGGGTCGATTTCACGCCCTCGAAGTTCCAGCGCCCGTCCTGAAAGAACCACTGGTAGTTGCGGTTGACCTTGGACAGGGTCCATTTCACGCCGCCCCGCGCCAGGCGGCGGCCGTCGCCATTGGCCATGATCACGTCGAAAATCGCGGTCTGGCCGTTGCCGAGCTCGCCGTCCTTGAACGCCTTGCGGACGCCGATCGCCGCGCCCTTGGGGACGATCGGCAGCGTGACGGAGCGGGCGATGGCGCGCCCGCCGGGCTCGCCGATGCGGATCGTGAACTCCGCTTCCAGCGGGCGGTTGGTTTCGGGCTGCGCGACCGGGTTGGTCACGCTGACCTTGCCGGCCGCGTCGGTCGTCGTGCTCTCCTCGAATTCGGACTGGACCGGCTCGAAGGCCTCGTCGGTGAGGCCGACCTGGTAGCCGGCAAAGCCCGGAATCGCCGATTGCCCGGCGGCGCGGATCGTCATCGATCCGGTCACGTCGAGCGCCGAACCCGGCGCGCCGTAGAGATAGCGCGCGGCCACGTCGATCTGCGCGGGCTCGCCGGCCTGCAGCACCGGGGTCTTGGGCGTCAGCGTCAGTTCGAGCCGTTCGGGAACGTAATCCTCGACGAGGAAGGAGACCTCGCCGATCGCGGGCCCCTTCGGATCGGCATAGGCCTGGACGCGCCAGGTGCCGGTCGCGGCGCCCGACAGAAGCGGGATGGAATGGGCGCGCCCGCCGGCGCCCTGATCCTCGACCTGGCGGCGGCGGTATTCGACGCCGTCGGGCCGCTTGACGACCAGCGTCAGCGGCAGGCCGGTGACGGCCGCGCCGCGCGCATCGCGCAGCAGGCTGGTGAGATAGACGGTCTCGCCGGAGCGGTAGACGCCGCGCTCGGTGTAGAGATAGGCGTCGAGGCCGGCGGGGGCGACGCGACCCTTGACGCCGCGATCGGAGAGATCGAACGCCGTCTGCTTGAGGTCGAGGAAGCCGTAATCCTCGGCGAGCGACGCGGTGACGAGGCCCGGCGCATTGCCGCCCAGGCCCTTCGCGAGGCCGGCATCGAAACGGGCATAGCCGTTCGCGTCGGAGCGGAGCGTGGCCAGCACCTCGTTGTTCTTCGCCAGCAGGCGCAATTCGGCATTGGCGACGGGGGCGGCTGTGGCGAGCGAGCGCACCAGCACATGCACGCCGTCGGGCCCCGAGAAGGAGGTCAGGCCGAGATCGGAGACGACGAACCATTGCGTCGCCCGCGTGGTGCCGTCGTCATAGTCGCCATCGCTGTCCGAAGGGGCGGGGGCCCGGCCGCCGCTGGGCTTGGCGAACATCACATAGATGCCGGGCTTCAGCGCGCCGACGGCTTCGATCACCGGGAAGGCGGTGACGACGTCCTTGTTGAGCTCGGATTTGACCTCCATCGAGCCGGTCCAGACGCGCTGACCCTTGTCGCTTTCGATCTGCCTGGACTGATAAGCGCCGAGTTGGCCGAGAAAATCCTCGGAATGGACCGAGTTGATCAGGTTGCGGTCGCCGATGCGCATGACCTCGAGGTCGAGCCTGTCGGCATTGACGGAGACGACCGGCACGCCCTGCTGGCCGGTGCGCGGCAGGACATAGTTCTTGCCGGTGAAGCGCACCGAGGGCGTGCGGTCGCGGACATAGACCTCATAGTCGGCGGATTTCAGCAGCTTCTCATCGGGGATCGCGGAGGGCACGCCCTGGCGGATGACGAAGCCGTAGCGCTCGCCATGGCGCAAGCCATCGACGCAGATCTGCCGGTCCTCGGCGGTGACAGCGAAATCGCCCTTGCCGCCGGAGATCGCGACGTAAGGGGCGAAATCGACGCGGCCGCGGGCCAGCGGCTCCGAGAACTCGAAGCAGGCGCGCGGGCTTGCGGCATCGGCATCGACCTTGTTGCCGGTCAGGCGGAAGCCGCGCGTCTCGCGCAGACCCTCATAGGCGGTGCGCAGCGAGGCGTTGTCGACGAGATCGAGGCTGAGCCGATAGGTCGTCAGCGCCGGACGCCAGAGCTCGTTCTTCTCGAAGAGCCGGGCGAGCAGGCCCAGCGAGGAGGCCTCGTCACTGCGGCTGGTGGCGCGCTGATAGGCGAGATAGGCGGCGCTGATGGCGCGCTCGCGCAACTCCCAGCGCTCGCGATAGTCGCGCGGCTCGATGCCGTTGGCGGCGCGCGCCATCAGGCGCCAGCCGGCGGCGTTGGCGGGCTCGGCGACGACGGCGGCATTGGCCTGGGGCAGGGCGGCGCGGGCATCGCCTCGCGCGATCGCGGCCTCGCCCGCACGAATGGCGTCGGCGGCGGGGCGGGTGCTGGAAACCTCGCGCTTGAGGCGTTCCTCCAGCTTCTGTCCGTCGGAGGCGAGATCGTTGCGGATATAGGCCTTCTGGGCGAGGGCCGGATGGGCGGCGAGACCGAGGCTGAGGAGGAGCGCGAGACGGGGCAACAGGCGCATGGGCTTTTCCTCCAAAGGACGTCCCTCATTCCGGCCCCGCAAAGCGGAGGCTGGATGACGGGTTGGGTCGCGCGGCAGGCTATCATCCGGGCTGCACGACGCAATGCGAAACAGGGGCTTGCCCGACGATCACGCGCGCCCTTGCGGCGGCTCCCGATCTGACGCTCAATGCCGGCGGTCTGGTATGGGAGGCGCTCATGGGAACGCTGTCGGGGCTGATGCGATCTGCGGCGCTGGGGTTGGCGCTGTCCGCCGCGCTGTCGGCCGGGGCTCTCGCACAGGCTCCGGTGGCCGCGCCGAATCCCCAACTCGCCGCCGCGCAGGCCCGCTTCGAGAGCCTGCCCGAGGCGGAGCGCAGGGCGATCCAGACGGATCTGATCTGGACGGGGCATTTCAACGGAGCCGCCAGCGGGTCCTATGGACCGCTGACCTTTCGCGCCATCAATGCGCTGAAGGCCGCGACGCAGGGCGCGCCGGACGGCACGCTGAACCCGGCCGAGCGGCGGGCCCTCGCTCAAGCCGCGCAAGCGGCGCAGGAGGCGGCGGGCTTCCGGCTCCTCGCCGACGAGAAGACCGGCATCCGCATCGGCATCCCGGCCAAGGTTCTGCCGAAGCGGGACGTCTCTCCCTCCGGCAGCCGCTGGCAGAGCGCCGACGGCAAGATCACGCTCGACACCTCCGCGACGCCACCGGGCGAGACGCTGGAGGCCGTGTTCGAGAAGGCGACCGCGCCGACCCCCAACAATCCCGGCCGGAAGATCACCTACAAATTGCTACGGCCGGACTTCTTCGTCGTGACCGGCGAGACGCCGACGGGCAAGTTCTACCGCAGGCTCGCAGCCGGGCCCTCAGGCCTGCGCGGTTTCTCGATCGGCTACGACAAGGCGCTGTCGGGCACGGTCGACAAGCTGGTGATCGCCATGGCGGCGAGCTTCGATCCGTTTCCGACCGGGCCGATGCCGGCCGCTTCCGCCGTGGCGTCGGGCACGCCCGCCTCTGCGGGCCCATCGGCGCCCGCGACGGGTCCCATTGCCATGGCGCGGCCCACCGAGCGCCATGGGGTCGGGCTCGCGGTGGCCGATCGCGTGGTGGCGACGGCTGCCGTGGCTGTCGAGGGGTGCCGCTCGCTGCGCGTCGGCGGCCGCCCCGCCAGGCTGCGCGGGGCAGCCGAGGGCGGGCTCGTCCTGCTCGACGTCGAGGGCGGGCCGGCTTTCGCCGCTGCGCCGCTCGGGGCGCCGTCTGCCACCGAGGGCGAGACTCTGGTCCTCATCGCCTTCGGAGAGGATAGCGGCAAACGCGCCGCGATGGCTCTGTCGGGGCAGGGCGTCCGCATCGGCCCGGCGGCGGCCGTGTTCGCGCCGCTGCAGCCCGGGCAGGCCGGCGCGCCGGCGTTCGACCGTCAGGGGCGCCTTGCCGGTCTCGTCACGGCCAACCCCTCGGACAAGGTTCTGATCGCCGGCGTCGCGCCGCAGCGTGCCTATGCGCTCGCCGACGCCGCCGTCCTCCAGTCCTTGACCGCCCGCGCTGGGCTGACGATGGCCGCCGCTCCGGCCGGGCCGGACCTCAGCACGGGCGCGATCGTCGCGAAGGTGTCAGGGGCGGTGCTGCCGATCGCCTGCGGACTGTAAAAATCGCCTGCAGACCAGTTGTCTCCGCCGCGACAATCGGTTCAGATGCAACCGTCTACGCAAGAGAGCCCCGTCCATGACGAGGAGCGCTCGGACGCTAAATCGATTTAGGGAGAGGCAAGGCAATGAACGACATCATCAGCAGGCGTGGTGTGCTCACGGGGGCGGCTGCGATCGGCGCAGCGGGCCTGATCGCGAAGCCGGCGGCCGCCCAGGCCCAGTGGCCGTCGCGGCCCGTCACGATGATCTGCCCCTGGGGCGCGGGCGGCGGCACGGACGCCACCGCGCGCATCGTGGCCCAGCTCATGGAGAAGGAACTCGGCCAGCCCTTCAACGTGGTGAACCGCACGGGCGGCTCGGGCGTGGTCGGCCATTCCGCGATCGCGACGGCTGCGCCGGACGGCTACACGATCGGCATGCTCACGGTCGAGATCACCATGATGCATCATCAGGGGCTGACCGACCTCAAATCGACGAGCTACGCCGCTCTCGGGCTGATGAACGAGGATCCGCCGGGCGTGCAGGTCTCGAGCTCCAGCCCCTACAAGGACATCAAGGCCCTGGCCGAGGCGATCAAGGCGGCGCCTCCCGGCAAGCTCAAGGCCTCGGGTACGGGTCAGGGCGGCATCTGGCATCTGGCGCTGATCGGCTGGCTCGTCGCGATGGGCCTCAAGCCGGACCATGTCGCCTGGGTGCCTTCCAACGGCGCAGCGCCGGGCATGCAGGATCTCGCGGCCGGCGGCATCGACATCGTCACCTGCTCGGTGCCCGAGGCCCGCGCCATGATCGACGCCGGCAAGGCGCGTTCGCTGGCGATCATGGCCGAGGCGCGCAATCCGATGTTCAAGGACGTGCCGACGCTGAACGAGACGCTCGGCATCAACTACTCGGTCGGCGCCTGGCGCGGCATCGGCGGACCCAAGGGCATGCCGGCCGACATCCAGGCCAAGGTCACGGCCTCGCTGAAGAAGGCCTTCGAATCGAAGGAGTACAGCGACTTCATGAATGCGCGCGGCTTCGGCATGAAGTTCGCCGACGGTCCGGGCTTCGCCAAGTTCATGGAAGAGGGCGACAAGGCGATGGCGTCCGCAATGAAGGCGGCCGGCTTGTCCAAGGCCTGAGTGCTCCGCTTCCCTGACGCCGGAGAGCCAAGCGCTCCCCGGCGTCATTGTTTCTGGCCTTCTCGACTTGATGGGAGTTGCCGATGCAACTGTCCGACCGCTTGACCGGCGGCGCCCTTGCGGCGCTCGGCTCGGTTGCCTTTTTCTACGGTTCGAAGTTGCCGCCGGTGCCCGGTCAGCAGGTCGGGCCCTCCGCCTTTCCCATGGTGGTCGGGGTGGGGCTGGTGATCTGCGGCGCGCTGATCGTCTTCGGCGTCGGGCGGCATTTCGAAGAGGTGGCCGAGGCCGATGTTGCCAGCCACGGCGCGCCCGAGATGCTCGAGCCCCTGCCGGCCTGGCGCAACTGGCTGGCGCTGCTGCCGCCGGCGCTGGTGCTGTTCTATGCGCTGGTCTCCGAGGCGCTCGGCTTCCTGCCGACGGCCGCGATCATGGTCGTCGCGGCCAGTTTCGCCTTCGGCGCCAAGCCGAAGCTGGCGATCCCGCTGGCGATCATCGCACCCTTCGTCATCAACCTGATCTTCCTGAAGCTGCTGCGTGTGCCGCTTCCGGGCGGCCTCCTGCCCTTCCCCTGGTGATCCGGCCATGACAAACACCATCATCCAGGCCTTCGGGCTCGTCTTCGCGCCCGATGTGCTGATCGCGATCTTCGCCTCCGCCATCTACGGGCTGGTCGTCGGATCGCTGCCGGGCCTCTCGGCGACCATGGCCACGGCGCTGCTCGTGCCGGTGACGTTCTACCTCTCGCCGATCGCGGCGGTGGCGACGATCATCACGGCATCCGCCATGGCGATCTTCTCCGGCGACATTCCCGGCTGCCTGCTGCGCATTCCCGGCACGCCGGCTTCGGCCGCCTATACCGACGAAGCCTATGCGATGACCCGAAAGGGGCAGGCGGAAACGGCGCTCGGCATCTGCCTGTGGTTTTCTGCGCTCGGCGGCATCGCCGGGACGCTGTCCCTGATGGTGCTGGCCCCCATCCTGGCGGAATTCGCCCTGTCCTTCTCGACCTATGAGAATTTCTGGCTGGCGATGCTCGGGCTGATGTGCGCCACGCTGGTGGCGCGTTCCTCGCCGATCAAGGCGATCGCCTCGATGCTGCTGGGCCTGCTGATCACCTGCATCGGCATCGATAATCCCGGTGGCGTGGCGCGCTTCACCTTTGGTTCCACCGATCTGCTGGGCGGCATCGAGGTGATCCCGGCGCTGGTCGGCGTCTTCGCGCTGGCCGAGGTGATGCGGGCGATGACGGAGCGCGAGCCGCCCAAGCTGGCGCACAAGCAACTCGGCAGCATCCTCAAGGGCCAGTGGGAGCTGACCAAGCAGTATCCCAAGCAGCAGGCGCGCGGGAACATCGTCGGCATCATCATCGGCGTGCTGCCCGGCGCCGGCGCCGACATGGCGGCCTGGGTCAGCTACGCGATGGCGAAGCGCTTCTCGAAGACGCCGGAGAAGTTTGGCACCGGCCATCCCGAGGGGCTGATCGAGGCGGGCGCTTCCAACAACGCCTCGCTGGCGTCGGGCTGGGTGCCGGCGCTGCTGTTCGGCATTCCCGGCGACACGATCACCGCGATCGCGATCGGCGTGCTCTACATGAAGGGGCTCAACCCCGGCCCGACGCTGTTCACCGAGCAGGCGTCTAGCATGTATGCGCTCTACATCATCTTCATCCTCGGCAACATCATCATGATTCCGCTCGGGATCATCATGATCCGGCTTGCGAGCCGGGTCGTGGGCGCGCCGCGCTCGGCGGTGATGCCGGTCATCATGGTTTTCTGTGCCGTCGGCGCCTTCGCCACGGCGGGCAACAACCTGTTTGCGGTGTATTGCGTCGCCGCCTTCGGCCTGCTCGGCTTCGCGATGGAGAAGAACGGCTATCCGGTCGCGGCGATGGTTCTGGGCATCGTGATGGGCACGATGGTGGAGCAGAACTTCGTGACGTCGCTGATCAAGTCCGACGGGTCGATCCTGCCCTTCTTCAGCCGGCCGGTCGCGAGCGTGCTCGCCGCCATGACCTTCGCCGCGCTGCTCTGGCCGGCCTTCTCCTGGGCCACGGACAAGATGCGGGCGCGCCGGGTCGCGGTGGCGTAGCGGCCTCAGCGCTTCAGGAAGGCGGCGAAGGCGGCCTGGGCTTCGGCGGAGCGCAGGCGCTCGCCGAAATGCCTGGCCTCTGTCGCCAGCGTCTCGGCGACGCTGGCCGCGTCGTCGCGCTTGAGCAGCATCTTGGTCAGCGCCACCGACTGCGGGGGCAGGGCCGCCAGCGCCTTCGCCTTGGCGAGCGCGGCCGCGAGAGCTGCGCCCTCGTCCACGACGGCATTGACCAGACCGGCCTCCTGCGCGGCCTGCGGCCCGAAGGCCTCGCCCAGCATCAGCAGTTCGGCCGCACGCTTGGAGCCCGCAACGCGCGGCAGCAGATAGCTGGACGCGCCCTCCGGGCAGAGGCCGAGCGTGACGAAGGGCATGCGGAAGGTCGCCCCGGCGCCGGCATAAGCCAGGTCGCAATGCAGCAGCATCGTCGTGCCGATGCCGACGGCAAAACCTTCGACGGCGGCGACGACCGGCTTGGTCGCGGTCGAGATTGCGCTCAGGAATTCGATGGCGATGCGCGCGCCGTCATCGGCCGAGGCCGCAAAGTCGCGGATGTCGTTGCCGCTGGTGAAACAGCCGCCGGCGCCGGTGACGAGGATGGCGCGGATCTCGGCATCGGCCTCCGCCGCCGCGAAGGCTGCGATCAGCCCGGAATAGCTGGCGCGGTCGAGGGCATTCTTGCGCTCGGGCCGGTTCATCGTGATCTGGACGACGCCCTGCGCAACGATTTCGGTGAGAACGGCGCTCGTCATTCCCGGATCTCCATCCCATGTCCCGGCCGGGTCGCGCTGGCGCATGGCGTGCCAAGGCCCGGCTCTCGCAGGCAGGCTTGGCATGGCGCTTCGCCGGGGGTCAAGCCGGCGGCCTGCTTGACAAAGGGGACCTCCGCCATGTCCTCCTTCCCTCGATCGGCCGCGCCGCAGCGCCCGGCACAGCAGGGATGAACGCCTATGGAGACCGTCCGGCTCGCCCGTCAGGGCGAGATCGCGATCGCGACGATCGACAACCCTCCCGTCAACGCGCTCGGCCAGGCCCTGCGGGCCGATCTCGCCCGCGTCATCGCGGAGGCGGCCGCCGATCCGACGGTGAGCGCCATCGTGCTGGCGGCGGCCGGCCGCGCCTTCATCGCCGGGGCCGACATCAGCGAGTTCGGCAAGCCGCCGCTCGCGCCGTTTCTGCCGGATGTGCTCGAAGCGATCGAAGCCTGTCCGAAGCCGGTCGTCGCCGCGATCCAAGGGGCAGCGCTCGGCGGCGGTCTCGAAGTCGCGCTCGCCTGCCATGGTCGCGTCGCGGCCCCCACCGCTTCGCTGGGCCTGCCCGAGGTCAAGCTCGGCCTGATCCCCGGCGCGGGCGGGACGCAGCGCCTGCCGCGGCTGATCGGGGCGGCCAGGGCCTTCCCGATGATGCTCTCGGGCGAGCCCATCACTGCCGGCAAGGCGCTGGAACTCGGGCTGGTCGATGCGGTGACGGGTGACGATCTTGTTGCGGCTGCCGTGAGGCAGGCTCGCACGCTCGCGGGACGCGGCGCGCCGCTGCGCCTGAGCGAGGCCCGGTCAAGGCTGACGGCGGCCGATCGCGCGGCCTTCGAGGCGCTGGCCGCCGACGCAATGAAGAAGTCCGCCGACCTGCCGAACGTCGCGGCTCTGGTCGAGGCCGTGCGCGGGGCCTTCGAGCTCGGCTTTGCGGAAGGGCTCGCGGTCGAACGCGCGCTGTTCCTGAAGCTTATCGCCGATCCGCGCTCGGCTGCGCTGCGCCATGTCTTCTTCGCGGAGCGCGAAATTGCCCGGGTGCCCGGCATCGGCGCCGAGGTGAAGCCGCGCCCGATCGCGAAGGCGGCGGTGATCGGCGCCGGCACGATGGGCGGTGGCATCGCCATGTGCTTCGCCAATGCCGGCATCCCGGTTACGCTGATCGAGCAGGAGCAGGCGCAGATCGACAACGGCATGAACCGGGTGGCGGCGATCTACGAGATGTCGGTGACACGCGGTTCGCTGACGCCGGAGAAGCGCGACGAGCGCCTGGCCCTCATCACGCCTGCGGTCGGTCTCGCCGCTGCCGCCGAAGCCGACATCGTGATCGAGGCGGCCTTCGAGGAGATGGGCGTCAAGCAGCAGATCTTCGGCGCGCTCGACGGTATCGCCAAGCCCGGCGCGATCCTCGCCAGCAACACCTCCTATCTCGACATCCCGACGATCGCGGCGGCGACGAGCCGGCCCCGGGACGTGCTGGGGATGCATTTTTTCTCCCCCGCCAATGTGATGAAGCTGCTCGAAGTCGTGCGGCCGCAGGGCGTGGCGGAGGATGCGGTGGTCACGGCGATGGCGTTGGGGCGCCGGATCGGCAAGGTGCCGGTCGTGGTCGGCAACGGCTTCGGCTTTGTCGGCAACCGCATGCTGGAAGCGCGCACCCGCGCCACCGAACGGCTGCTGATCGCCGGCGCGTTGCCCCATGAGGTCGATACGGCGCTGACCGGCTTCGGCTTCAAGATGGGGCCCTGCGCGATGGCCGATCTCGCCGGCAACGATATCGGCTGGCGCTCGCGCAAGGCGCGCGGCAAGACGGCGGCCGTGGCGGATGCGATTTGCGAAGCCGGCTGGTTCGGCCAGAAGACCGGACGCGGCTATTTCCTCTATCCGGAAGGGGCGCGCAGCGGGCAGCGCGACCCCGAGGTCGAGGCGCTGATCGCGCGCATCTCGGAAGAACAGGGCGTGACTCGCCGCAGCTTCATCACTGAAGAGATCCTCTCGCGCCTGCTCGATCCGATGGTGAACGAGGGCGCGCGCATCCTGGAGGAGGGCATCGCGGCGCGCCCCGGCGATATCGATGTGATCTGGCTCAACGGCTACAACTGGCCGGCCTGGCGCGGGGGTCCGATGTACTGGGCCGATACGGTCGGTCTGGGGACCATCGTCGCGCGGCTTGAGCAGCAGGTGGCGGAGACCGGCGATGCGACGCTGCAACCGGCGCCGCTGTTGCGGCGGCTGGCGGCCGAGGGCAAGGGTTTTGCCGATCTGAAAAGCGAAGCCGTCTGACAGGTCGGCTCGACATGTTCACAGCAATGCAGGGATGAAAGCCTCCATGACCGAAGCCGTCATCGTTTCCACGGCGCGCACGCCGATCGGCAAGGCCCATCGCGGGGCCTTCAACCAGGTTCGTGGCGCCGACATGGCGGCCCATGCGATCCGTCATGCGCTCGAACGCGCCGGGCTCGAGCCGGAGGCGGTCGAGGAGGTGGTGATGGGCTGCGGCTATCCGGAGGCCGCGACCGGGCTCAATGTCGCCCGCCATGCCGCGCTGGTGGCGGGGCTTCCCGTCCAGTCGGCCGGCGTCACCGTCAGCCGCTTCTGTGCCTCGGGTCTGGAGGCGATCGCTCATGCGGCGCGGCGCGTGGTGATGGACGGCGTGCCGGTCGCCGTCGGCGGTGGCGTCGAGTCGATTTCGCTGGTGCAGCCGGTGACGCGGCGCGACCTCGCCCTGAACGACTGGCTGCTCGCCAACAAGCCGACGATCTACACGACGATGATCGAGACCGCCGATATCGTGGCGCAGCGTTACGGCATCTCGCGGCAGGCCCAGGACGAGTTCTCGCTGGCGAGCCAGCAGCGCACGGCCGCGGCCCAGGAGCGTGGCCTGTTCGATGACGAGATTGTGCCGATGAGCGCCGTGATGGCGGTCACCGACAAGGCAACCGGTGAGGTCAGCCAGAAGCCGGTGACATTGTCGAAGGACGAGGGCAACCGCGTCGACACCACGCTGGAGGGGCTGCTGAAGCTCAAGCCGGTGCGCGGCGAGGACCAGTTCGTCACGGCCGGCAATGCCAGCCAGCTTTCGGACGGCGCCTCGGCCAGCGTCGTGATGTCGGCGGATGAAGCGGCGCGGCGCGGTCTGTCGCCGCTCGGCATCTTTCGCGGCTTCGCCTCGGCCGGCTGTGAGCCCGACGAGATGGGGATCGGCCCTGTCTTCGCGGTGCCGCGCCTGCTGGAGCGCAACGGGCTGACGGTCTCCGACATTGATCTCTGGGAGCTGAACGAGGCCTTCGCCTCGCAGTCGCTCTATTGCCGCGACAGGCTCGGCATCGACCCGGACAAGGTCAACGTCAATGGCGGGGCGATCGCGATCGGCCATCCCTTCGGCATGAGCGGGGCGCGGCTCGTCGGCCATGCGCTGCTGGAAGGCCGCCGCCGCAAGGCGCGCTATGCGGTCGTGACCATGTGCGTCGCCGGCGGCATGGGTTGTGCTGGGCTGTTCGAGATCAACCAAGGCTGAACCAAACCGGCTCTGCCGCGTCTTGTTGACGGTGCGGCCGTGGCGGAAGATCTGCCGCGCCGCCCTTTATCATGGAGATGAGACGTGGCTTCGGGATTGTTCGCGCTGCTCGACGACATCGCCGGGATCGCCAAGGTCGCGGCGTCCTCCGTCGACGATGTGGTCGCGCAGGCGACCAAGGCCGGCACCAAGGCGGCCGGAATCGTCATCGACGACGCCGCCGTGACGCCGCGCTATGCGGTGGGCTTTGCTGCCTCGCGCGAATTGCCGATCATCTGGAAGATCGCGCTCGGTTCGCTGAAGAACAAGCTGCTGTTCCTGCTGCCGGGCGCGCTGATCCTGGCGCTCGTCGCGCCCTGGCTGATCACGCCGCTCCTGATGATGGGCGGCGTCTATCTATGCTACGAGGGCGCCGAGAAAATCCTCGAACTGGTCGTGCCGCATGCGGCCGCGACTCCGGAGGAGGCCGGCAAGGCCGTGCTCGATCCCAAGCTGCTCGAGGAGCAGAAGATCGCCGGAGCGATCAAGACCGATTTTATTCTCTCCGCCGAGATCATGGCGATCACGCTGTCGACCGTCTCGACCGCGTCCTTCCAGATGCAGGCGATCGTGCTGGCGGTCGTCGGCATTGGCATTACCGTGCTGGTCTATGGGGTGGTGGCGCTGATCGTGAAGGCGGACGATGTCGGTCTGGCGCTGGCGCAGCAGCGTTTCGCGCCGGTTCGCTGGTTCGGCCGCGGCCTGGTCCTCGGCATGCCGTATTTCCTCAGTGGGCTCAGCGCGGTCGGCACCGCGGCGATGCTCTGGGTCGGTGGCGGCATCATCATCCACGGGCTGGAAGAGTTCGGGCTGACCGCGCTCGGCCATGCCAGCCATGGGCTGGCGGTCGCGGCGGGGGCGATGCTGCCGCTGGGCGGCATCGTCGAATGGCTGACGGGCGCGGTGTTCTCGGCCGTGTTCGGCCTGATCGTCGGCGGCATCGCGATCGTGGCGATGCATTACGTCGTGCAGCCCATCATGAAGGGCATGCGCAAGACCAGCCAGCCGGCCTGAAGCCGGCCGCGGCTTCTAATCCAGCCAGGTGGTGAAGCCCTCGACCGGCTCGCGCTCGGAGACGAGGCCGTTCTGTGGGGCGTCGAGATCGGCATGGCCGATGGCAATGCCGCAGACCACGACCTCGCTTTCGGGAATGGCCAATTCGCGCCGTACTATGGGGTGGAAGCGGGCGAAGATCGCCTGCGGGCAGGACTGCAGGCCATGCCCCTGCGCCGCGATCAGCAGGCTCTGCAGGAACATGCCGAGATCGATCCAAGAGCCGATCTCGAGATCGCGGTCGACCGTCAGCATCAGCGCGACCGGCGCGCCGAAAAAGCGCAGATTGGCGGCGCTCTGGCGCTTCATGCCGGCCGTGTCGCCCTTGGTGACGCCGAGCAGGCCGTAGAGATCCCAACCGACCTTGCGACGGCGCGAGAGATAGGGCTCGCGGAAGGTTTCAGGATAGTAGCGGTATTCCTCCTCCACCGGCATCTCGCCCGACTCCAGCGCCGCGAGCAGCGCGGTTTCGAGCCGTTCGCGCGTCTGCGGGCCGATGACGCGCAGTTTCCAGGGCTGCATGTTGGTGCCGCTGGGCGCGCGCGCCGCGACCTCGATAAGGCGGAGCAGCAGGGCGGGATCGACCGGTGTCGGCAGGAAGGCGCGGGTGGCGCGGCGGGAGGTGATGGCGTGCTCAACGGCTTGGGCGGCGGTGGTCATTCAGGCTCCCGGATGCAGCGCCGACGTTGTACGTC
>NNBT01003693.1_pt1 | contig 16449 bp, 18 predicted proteins | sample 1173831 | NCBI WGS metagenome assembly NNBT01 (sample SAMN07173936, study PRJNA388173) | plant metagenome | isolation source: symbiotic tissue sample KVJ10 | place: Norway: Troms, Kvaloya island | reverse complement strand
ATTGCCGCCAGCACGATATCTTTGGGCTCTGTGCTTTACCTAAGTTCGCTCGTTGCTCTGCCAGCCTGGCTGTTGCTTGTCCTCGTTGTGTCCCTGATGGGGCTCATCTGCACTTGGGGGATCAAGGAGTCGGTCATCTTCGCCAGTGCGCTGACGCTTGCGGAAATCAGCGGCCTTCTGGCTGTGATCGTCGGCGGGTTCATCTTCGACTATGACCTTTTGACTCATGCGGACCGCCTGCTTCCCACGGAGTGGTCTGCCACGGCGCTTGCAAGCATTCTGCAAGCGAGCCTATTGGCGTTCTTCGCCTTTGTTGGTTTCGAGGGCATCTCCAATATCGCCGAAGAAACACTGAATCCACAACGAACACTACCTCGGGCTATCGTCTTGACCTTGGCTATCAGCACGATGATCTATGTACTCGTCGTCGGTATAGCACTCCTGACCGTGGGACCCGATGAGCTTTCAAATCAACGGGCACCCCTATCTCACCTTTTTCAACAGACAACGGGACTCCCCGCCTCCATCATTTCCCTGATCGCTGTAGTTGCGACACTCAACGGAGTCACCGTTCAGATCATCATGGTTTCGCGGCTGGCCTATGGACTGAGTTCACGCGGTCTGCTTCCAGCGGCTTTGAGCAAGGTTCACCCTCGCAGGAAGACTCCTGTCCTCGCCATCATATTGGCGACGATACTCGTCCTGGTATTGACGCTGGCGCTGCCTGTCGTAGTACTTGCCGAATGGACGTCACGGATTATTCTGTTTGTCTTTACGATCGTCTGCCTGGCGCTGCTACGTCTAAAGCTAAAGGGAATGGAACCGCCGGGCGGACACTTCCGTGTTAGTGTGGCAATACCTGCTTTGGGCAGTTTTCTCTGCGGCTTGCTGTTGATTGCCGATTTGATTTGGGGGTAGGCGATCGAAAGTTTTATGGGCAACATGATTCCGGCGTGTTTGGCGTTGTCCTCGGGTTCCCCGCGGATAGTGACCATAGCAACAGGCACTCGCTCTTGATTTTTCCACTGAGTCTGATCGTAGATACCCGCACGCTCAAATCGCGAGGGATCATTGTACCGTTTTGGCAGCAATTATGTCCGATTTTTTCGCAGCTTATTGGCCTTATCTGATTGAGGCATTGGCCTTGGCAGCCGGCATATGTGGGGCCGCGCACGCGATCATGACCAAAAGGGACGTGCGAGCCGCCATCGGATGGACAGCCCTCTTACTGCTGTCACCCATCATTGGCGCTCTGCTGTACATGGCGTTCGGGATCAATCGCATACGAATCAGGAAGCTGTTGCGCAGGCGCAGTGTGGCGACAATTCATTTGTCGCCTGGTCAAGGTTCGGCGATAACAGAGGCTGGCCAGGGATTACATTTCCCGGAAAGATTTCTTCCGATGAGACAACTCGGCAATTCCGTCGCGGACTACCCACTTACGGCCGGCAATCGCATTGCGCCACTTGAGTCCGGCGATGCCTGTTACAATTCAATGCTGGGAGCTATTGATCAGGCGATGACCTGGATTCTCTTGGAGACCTACATCTTCGACAATGACCACATTGGTCGACGTTTTGTTGAAAGGCTTGCAGCGGCATCTGAAAGAGGCGTGGAAATCCGGGTCCTCATTGATGCCATCGGCTCACGATACTCCCGGCCTTCAATCCGTACCCGGCTATCTGCCGCTGGAATCCCCAACACGCTCTACATGGGTGGCGTGATTGGGCCGCGTTTGCCCTATGCCAATCTCCGCACCCACCGCAAGCTTCTTATTGTTGATGGCCGGGTTTGTTTCATGGGAGGGATGAACATCCGCGATGCGTTCTCTGTGGCGGTAATGGGCGAGCTAGCTCACCATGACGTTCATTTTCGTATCGAGGGGCCGGCCGTCGAGGATTTTGCGCATGTCTTCGCCGGCGATTGGCTATTCGCATCCGGCGAGCGCCTCCAAGAGGTTGCAACAGCTCCAAATTTTCAGATATTCTCAGGAGGCGTTCCCGCTCGTGTCGTGCCCTCAGGGCCTGACCACCAGCTCGAATGCACACACGATATTATCATGGGTGTGCTTTCGGTCGCCTGTGAACGCGTCGTGATCATGACCCCGTATTTTCTGCCTGACCGCGCCTTGATCGGGGCGCTGGCTGTCGCAGCCCGCCGGGGCATCCGCATCGATATCCTGCTGCCTGCTAGGAGTAATCTTCCCATCGTTGACTTCGCTGTTACAGCCCATCTTGAAGAGGTTATTGAAATCGGCTGCAGAGTCTGGCAGTCACATGGACCCTTTGACCACTCCAAGCTGATGGCGGTCGACCGCGAGTGGGCTTATGTCGGCTCATCGAATCTCGACCCACGCAGCTTTCGCCTCAATTTTGAGATTGACCTTGAAATCTATGATTCAGGCATTGCAATCTGGGTCGAAAATCGAATTGATGAGCGTATTTCCGAAGCGACCAGGGTAACGGCCACTGACCTCGCAAGCCGCCCATTTTGGCGCCGCCTGCGCGACAAGACATTCTGGCTGGCTTCGCCGTACCTGTAAACTCATAACACTCTTTGTTTTCAAGCTGGGACTTTGTATCGCAAAGAGAAATCCCAATCACAAATGCTTTGAGGGGCGAACCCCGCTTTGGCATAGGCGTAGGGTCCTGCGTCGAGATCGGGCTTGCGTAGCGCGAGCGACTGATAGACGAAGACCAGTGCCAGCATCCCCACCGCTGTTATGGTCCACCCGATGGCCACGGCCAGCGGCCCGGCGCCGGAGGCCATATTTTTGCGGCAGGCTGAAGACGCCAGACCGACCCTATCACCAGCGCGGTGAGCGCGCCGAGGCGTACCTTCTTTGCTGATGCCTGATGGATGCTCGCCGACATGAGTGTCTTCCTCAAAATTTGGTCATGGCGAGCGTAGCGGGATCTCGCGGAACGCGATTTGACCAAGAGATCAATCTCAACAGCGCTGGGCGGCTGGTCTGTACTCTACGGAGGAGCATGGTCGCAACCGGCGGAGACGCTATCGAACTTCGACAAAGGTTCCTCGAGATCGAGGCTTTGTACAGCCGCGCAATTAATATTCGAAACAGGCGCATTGTGATCCTTTGTTTAGTGACCGGTGGATTTCCTGACGCGGAGCGCCAATCCGCATTCGACTCCTGTTCGGCGCCAAATTGGCCGATCCTTCAAGCGCCGGTATTGACTTCGATCAAATAACAAGAGCTTTCCAGAGGGATTCAGCAGCGCTTTGAGGAGGAGTTGGATGGGCCTATCTGGTCCGACGGAATTCTCTCTGGGGCACCTGCGAGCTAACGAGGCACCTTAAGGAAGATCCATCGAGTCTAGCCTGCTGATTTCCCTAGGATCCTGGTTCCGATCATTCACCGGTTGCTCGATGAAGAAAAGCAAGCTCCGATGAAATTGGGGTTCGGCGAATACGGCTTTGTTCGAAGAGCGACGCCAGCACTTCCATGCCGTTCTTTGACGGCCACGCGGTGCATTTCCTTTCTGCAAGGAATGCTCACATTAGCACTTTCAGTAGAAACTGGAGCGGGCCAAGAGATTCGAATCCTCGATCGCAATCTTGGCAAGCCTTCGATCGACTGCTGAATTCCAAGTTGGAAGTCATTTTTTCATCGCCCTTCACGCAATGTACCGTCACTTACTGCACGCCGCGCATACGGCGCCTTCTAACCTATTGATCTCTTTGGATTGTCACCCCCTCCATCATGGGGGCAACGCTGAATCTGTGCGCGGACAATTGCGCATCGCTTCCATCTCAATTCTTCCTGACATGCAAGGCGTTTTAGCCTGCCTACCCCCTTCCCTCTCAATTGGAAAAGGCGGGAAATGACGGGTGAGCATGTTCGCCAGATCTCAAGCGAATCGACGTGCAAAAGCACTCGGAAAGATGGGCCTCGCGAGTGGGACTGCACTTCCTTCACGTTACGGGCGGCAATCAGGCGCCCAGGACCTAAACTGTCACGCCGAAGATCCTTCCGACTACCGCAGTTGCGGTCATCGCAAGGGCACCCCAAAATGTCACCCGGGTGGCGCCTTTGAATAAGCCTGCACCGCCTGCCGATGCCCCGAGCCCTCCAAGGGCGGCCAACGCAACCAGCGTCGTCGCCGCGACGGCAAGCGTGATCTGGGAAGCCGGCGCCAGCAATGCCACAATAAGAGGGAAGACGGCACCGGCGGCGAAAGTGAGAGCGGAAACAAGCGCCGCTTGAACGGGATTGGTGGCCACCGTCTCCGAGATGCCCAACTCGTCTCGCGCGTGGGCACCCAATGCGTCCCACTCCATGAGTTGCGTGGCGACCTGGCGCGCAAGCTCCATATCGAGACCACGACTCATGTAGATGTGTGTGAGTTCATCGAGCTCCGCATCGGGTGTCTCGCGAAGCTCGCGGGTTTCGCGGGCGATGTCGGCCTTCTCGGCGTCTGCCTGAGAGCTTACCGAGACATACTCTCCGGCCGCCATCGACATCGCGCCAGCCACCAACCCGGCGAGTCCGGCCACCAAGACCGCGCTACGCGCGGACCCCGCCGCCGCGATGCCGACGACGAGGCTCGCGGTCGAGACGATCCCATCATTCGCACCGAGAACGGCGGCGCGCAGCCAGCCGATGCGATGCGCCATGTGGATTTCAGAATGGGAAAGCCTGCTCATTTGAGATATCCCGTAGCTCACCCATTGTTGCCATTGAAGGCAATGGCTCATTGACCTGTGTCAAACATACAGAACAGGGCTGCGCAAAATGAAAAGTCATCCAGTGCCGACTGCGCCTTGTCTGTTGAAAAAATCATCAATGCGTGGACGTTCCCACGGGCGCACCCATTCAAGCATCGATGGGATTGCTCGCGTTCCGATATCCATCATTGGCGCCGTTTTCGTCCCGTGATCATCGCGCCGATAAGATTTTCGCGATGCTCAACGCTGGCGACGAGGACACCGGCAAGGTGGAGGCCGACGAGCACGATCGTCAGATTGGCGGCAATCTCATGGGCATCCTCAACCCATTCTACGCCCCAATAGGCATCGCTCGTCATCATGATGCCCGATATGGTCGTCGCCGCGAGCATCGTCAGCAGTGCGGCGATCATCGCGCTGCCGGCGGGATTGTGGCCGAGATAGCGCTTGGCCCGGAACCTCGCTGTGTCGAGGAGAAACTTCATGACCGTCGAAGGGCGATAGAGAAAATTGCCGAAGCGGGCATATGACGTGCCGACGAAGCCCCAGAGGATGCGGATGACGAGCAGACCGACGATCGTATAGCCCGCCCACTCATGGATGCGCTTTAGCTCATCACCCGTCAGCCATGCGACGGTGAAGGCGATGACCAGCGACCAGTGGAACAAGCGCACGACCGGATCCCAGACCTTGACCGTCGATCCGGCTTCCGCGCGGGCATCGATTGCCGGCGGCTGAACGCCGCCGGCCTCGACATTGTTGTCGAAGATCCTCATCAATCTTCCTCCGCCTCGTCGCCGAGGATCTCACCCGTGGCCGGATGGACCAGGACTTCGAGGCGCTTGCCATCCTTTGCGACGGCGTAGACTTCGTAGGCGCCCTTCTCGACCTTGACCTGGCGAACGTCGTATCCCTGGGCCGTGAATTTTTCGGTGATCTGTGTGACCGTCAGCCACTTATCCTTAGGAACATTGAGTTGCGCTTCATCTTCAGAAGCGAGGGCCGATCCTGCTACCCCGAACAAGCCGGCCGCGAGGACAGCCGCAATCAGGAATTTCTTCATTTATTTTCTCCGTCTTGATATGACCGAATGGCTTCTGCCGTTCGATGCTGGCGGATAGTGCCGGGGGCGGCCTGACAGCCCGCCTTTGATCGATGTCAGGGTCTTGTCAGATTCGATGCGATATCGAACGCTGCGTAAGACCATGACGACCCGTAGAACCCTCATGTTTGCTTTTGCAGTCCTGTTGTCGGGCGCGGGCTTCGCCAGTGCCGAAGACGACGTTGACGATGATCACGACGAGGCCCGCCGCGCCGTGGAGGAAGGCCGTGCGCGGCCGCTTGCGGATATCCTCGATCGGATCGGGCCGCGCCTCGGCGGGAAGGTGATCGGCATTGAACTCGAGCGCAAGCAAGATCGCTATTTCTATGAGTTCAAGGTCGTGACACCGGACGGCCGGCTGAAAGAGATCTATGTGGATGCGATGACGGGCGAGATGCTTCGCAGTGAGGAGGACTGATGCGCATTCTCCTCGTCGAGGACGATGTGCGGATTGCACGTGAGATCGCCGCAACCTTGAACGCCGCCGGATACGTAGTGGAGATCGTGGGCGATGGCGAAGAGGCGTGGTTTCGGGGTGAGACGGAAGATTATGACCTGATCGTCCTCGATCTCGGCCTCCCAAAGATGGACGGCTTGGCCGTTCTCAAGCGCTGGCGGGCGGCCGGCCGTTCATTGCCTGTCCTGGTGCTCACCGCGCGCGGAACGTGGCCTGAACGGGTGGAGGGCATCAATGCCGGAGCCGACGACTACCTGCCTAAGCCGTTCCAGATGGAGGAAATGCTCGCGCGGGTGCGGGCCTTGATCCGGCGCTCGGCGGGCTATGCCACATCCGTAATTGAGTCCGGTCCTATAAGCCTTGATACGCGTGCAATGCGCGCCACGCTCAATGGCACCCCGATGACCCTTTCTCCGCTCGAATACCGGCTTCTGTCCTATCTTATGCATCACAAAGGCCGTGTCGTCCCTAGCCCGGAGCTGCTCGAGCATCTTTATGGTGCGGGAGACAGCCATGAAGCCAATGCCCTCGAAGCCGTGGTGGCGCGCTTGCGCAGGAAGCTCGGGGCAAAGGCGATCGAAACCCGGCGCGGCTTTGGTTACTCGATGCCTGGATCAGCTGCATGAGGCGCGGGTCGCTGCGTCTGCGCCTGCTCTTGGCGGGGGCGATCTCGATCCTCGCGGCCGTGACGCTGTCGGCGGTAGGACTCACTGTCCTCTTCAAGCGGCATGTCGAGCGCCGTGTTGAGGCCGAGCTTGTCGTCTATCTCGACCAGATCGTTGCCGGACTCGATCGTGGCGTGAGCGGTGTGCCGGTCATGTCCAGGCTGCCCGTCGATCCGCGGTTCATGGAGCCGCTCTCCGGGCTTTACTGGCAGGTTCAGCTTGGCGAGACCACGCTGCGGTCGCGCTCTCTGTGGGACGGCCGGCTTGCGCTGCCTGCAGACGAGCTTGCCGACGGCGCAGTTCATCGGCATCGCATTGCCGGACCGAATGGCGCTCAACTGATTGCCATCGAGCGCAGCGTTATGCTGCCGGAACGACTGGGCGGCGGCGCAATACGCGCGGCCGTGGCGCTTGATGCGGCCGATGTTGCGGTGGCAACGCGCGCCTTCGCCGTCGATCTCCTGCCCTATCTTATCCTGATTGCCGCCTTGCTGATCGCGGCGGGCTATGCCCAGATCGCGATCGGGCTGCGACCGCTCACCGCCGTGCGCAAGCGCCTTTCGGCGATCCGGGAGCACAAGACGCGCCGGCTTGGCCAGAGCTTCCCGGACGAGATCGTGCCGCTGGCGGAAGAAGTCGACGCATTGCTCGAGGCGCGCGAGAAACAGATCGAGAAAGCTCGTGCGCGAGCCGGCGATCTGGCGCATGGCTTGAAGACGCCATTGCAGGTGCTTTCCGGCGATGTGGAACGTCTACGGATGAAGGGAGAAGTTGAGATCGCCGCCGAGATCGAACAAGTGGCCACTGCCATGCGACGGCATGTCGATCGTGAGCTTGCCCGGGCCCGCATCGGCGCGGGCGGGCATGAGGCCTGTGCCCACCTCGCCGAGGTGGTCAAAAGGGTCGTCGCGGTCATGGTCAGGACACCCACGGGCGCCAGCGTCAATTGGTCCATCGACGTGCCAGCCGACATGATTGCCCGGATTGATCCAGACGATCTGGCGGAAGCGGTGGGAAATCTTGCCGAGAATGCCGCGCGCCATGCCCGGGCAGAGGTTTCAATAGGAACGCGCCGCGAAAGCGGCTTCATCGCCCTCATCATCGCCGACGATGGTAAGGGCATCCCGCCGGGACAGCTTGAGGAAGCCCTGGCGCGCGGCGGCCGTCTTGACCGGTCCGGGAGCGGCACGGGGCTCGGTCTGGCGATTGTCGGCGATATTGCCGAGGCTTGGGATGGGCGCTTCGAGATCCGCAACACCGCCGCGGGCCTGCAGGCAGACCTCTGCCTTCCCATTCCCGGGACTCCCGTCGTGGCCAACCCAAGGCAAGGCTGAGGTCAGCTGCATGCCTGAAATAGGCGGGCGCTATTTTATGGGTTCTCCTCACATCGCCGGCTAGCGGAGTCCGGAGGCGCTCCATTGCCCGTCCGCCATTGATCCAGATCAATGCTCCTAAAGCATCGCCGGTGCAATCTGCCAGCTACTTGTGGTGAGGGCTCATGGCGACAAGCACGCTTTCGGTCATAAGCCGGTGGAATCGGCAATAGATCAGAGCGCAACGACGGTGAACGCCGCCATCGAGAGGCTGCAGAAGGTTGGCCTAAGACCGACGCGCCAACGCTTGGCCTTAGCGGAAATCCTTTTCGGCTCGGGCGAACGCCATGTCACTGCCGAGGAACTGCACGCTGAGGAGGTTGCCGTGCGCGTACCCGTTTCACTCGCCACCGTCTACAATACCCTCAACCAGTTTACCCGGGCCGGTCTCCTGCGTGAAGTCGCCATTGAGAGTCATCGGGCCTACTTCGATACCAACATCTCGAACCACTTCCACTACTACATCGAGAGCGAAGAGCTGCTGCTCGACATAGCTGCGGCGGATCTGACCGTCACCGGTCTGCCGCAAGCGCCGACCGGCACACAAATCTCGCGGATCGACATTGTCGTTCGGCTGAAGCCCGAACGGGCCTGACCAGTCCAGCGGGCTCATATTCCCGACGGATCAGTGCGAAAACAAAACCGGGCGTTTCATCCCCCTGAGCACCGAACGTGTGGCCCCGCCGAGTATAAACTCGCGCAATCGAGTATGACCGTGGGCACCCATGACCAGCAAGCCGGCGCCACGGCTCTCGACTCTTTCGAGCAACACTTCCCCCGCTTCCCGCGAAGTGTGAAAATCGATCACTCTGGCATCGATATCGTGGCGCGCGAGCGTCTTCGCAAGGCGGGCTCCTGCCGCTGACGAACTATCGCCGGCATTTCTCACCGGTTCCGGGCCACCCCAGGCAAGCAGGACCTCATCATACTGCTTCAATAAGGGAATGCCGTCGAAGACAGCTCGGGTCGATTCACGAGATCCGTTCCATCCGACGATAGCAAGATTGGTTGGAACCACAGCTCGACCATTCGGCGGTACAACCAAGGTTGGCCGCCCACAGGAGATTACCACGCGCTCCGAAAAATCCGAGCCTATCGCACGATTGCTCGCCGAGCTAGAATGTCCGATGATCACCCGTTGTGCAGCACTTCAAGGCGAGAGCCGTCGGCCAGAAGGAAATCTTCTCACTCAGTCGTGATCGGCGGTGCTGCCTCGATTTGACCGAGATCAAGGAACAGCGGGGGCATATCGCGATAGTTCGGCAATCTGCGGAATAGGCCCGGAAGGAGGAATGAGCTATGAAATGGATACTGTCGGCATTTGTCGCGATGTTTCTTGTCGGACCCGCTTCCTTGTCTTCAGCCCAGATGCGTGCTCAGGGCGACGGCATGATGGGCGGCGACTGCCCGATGATGCAAATGATGGGCGGTGGAATGATGAGTCAGGGTATGCCTATGGGCCGGCACGCCCATATGAGCGCCATGGCCGAAGGACGTCTCGCCTATCTCAAGGGCGAGCTCGCAATCACGGAAAAACAGGCCGAAACCTGGAACGCATATGTCGAGGCGGTGAATACGCAGGTTGCTGCCATGCAGAAGCTGCAAGCCAAAATGATGAATGTCGCGGAGAAGGGCACTGCAGTGGAGCGAATGGATGCGCGCATCAAGGGCATGCAGGCGATGGTCGAAGCGATGAGCGCACTCAAGCCCGCGACCATGAAGCTCTATGACGTTCTGACGATCGAACAGAAGAAAATCGCCGACGACCTGATTGGCATCGGATGCGGCGGCATGTGACCCTCCGTCAGGGCTTCGGCGAATTGCCGCCACGGTGCCATGCGTGATAGACTTCCCGGAACTTCATTCGAAACTGGCCCGGAATGGGAGACGCTCAAGGTGATCAACACACGCTACCGGAAACTATCCGGGACCCAGGCGGGTCATTTTTTGTGGCGTGGTCGCCCCATTCGGAGAAATTGAAACACCGATGCGGTGGATGCTTCACTTGGAGGGCAATGACAAGGAAAAGCTCGTCGTTGGCGAGGATGAATTGGCTGACACGAAACTCTGGCGCTCCTTGGACTGAGGCCATCCGGTCGGAACAATCTGCCAAATTACGCCGCGATTCGCGCCGCTCGATTCATTTTTCAGTTGGCAGCCTGAATGGCCTGAAGATACTTGACCAATCGTCTGATCCGTTCGGTCACTTCAGCAGCGGCTTCCTGCGCGTCCTCGACCGATACCGATTGATCGAGGGATTCGCCAATGAACAACTCGCCCCAGACCGGCATTTCGCGCGTGCCATGCGAGGGCGGCATATTGCCGCCCGCGATCGTCTCGAAGACTGCGTCTTCCGAAAAAATGCCGCCATTTCGCTCAGCGATTCGCGTCAGATCGGGCGGCGGGATCTTCAGGACACGCGCCACTGGTCCGCTACCCTTTCCATCGACGCCGTGGCAAGCCACACAGTGGAAATTGAAGTCCTGTACGACCGTTGGCGTGGCGTTTTCGGGAGTGGACACCGCATCGGCCAGAACAGGCTCTGCACCATGGGCAAGCCAAACAGCGAGAACGGCGGCTACTCCGGAGCTAATTTTTGCCGAAGACTTAGATGAGTTCGTCATTCATTTTCCCCTAAGAACCGACCGGGCGTCCCTGTTTCACGTCACGTGGATGTCCATTGCCGTGTTTCCCGCGTGTGCAGACGTCAGGGCGACAGATCGCGACGATGCGCCATGATCCGTACGTCACCCTCGGTTTCGAATTCTCCACGCCCGTACTTGCGGCGCGCGGTGTCGTGAATCACGATGGCAAGCTTTTCAAATGATGCAAAGAAGGCCTCCGCCGGAACCAGGCCGTGCCGCTGTAAGGCCGGATCACATTCCTTGAGCGCCGCGATCGTCACTTCGTTCTTGCCGTCAAATCCCGTGAACCGGACACACTGCCCGTCAAACAGCCTCTCTTCATTCAAGAGCGAGTTGACTCATGCGGCCCTTCCCTGCTCAGCCCCCTTTCTGGCAACAGTAACTCCGATTTCCATCGACTATCCTTGATCGTGATCAATCCGGCCACGGCATGCTGCGTTTCGTCCGATGCATCGCCGTGATCCCTCAGAAATGTTCTCCCGAGCGAAATGGCCCCACCCGGGTTGAAGCCGCAACCAGATAGGCTGTTGACCGACCAATGACCAGAAATCCGTTGACTGCTTCCAGCGCAGCAAATAATCGCCTCTTCTCGGGCGGCAGTACATCGCCATATCCGAGAGTCGAGAACGTGACGGTGGAGAAATAGAGTCCCGTCTCAAAGTCAGCGAAGGCGCCAAGGAAAAGATAGCCTATGGCCCAGATCCAGATCTCAATTGTCAGGGTGGCGAATAAACCCAAGACGACCGTCACGATGGCGACAATTCGGCTCCTGCGCCCATGCATCCGGAAGTGGCTCGTCAGCCACCCCATGGCGTGAGTTATGCCAATCAGACCAACAGTATGAATGAGCACAGTGGCCAAGATGACGCCGGTTCCGACGGCAAGATTTGAGAGCAAAAACGCGCAATAATCCTAGCGAACCGGCGAGACAATTTGCGAAAATATGACTGCTCTCCTCCGTGACGCTTTGCGCTAAATCAAAAGCGACACCTCGCCACCGCCGTAAGCTCACATGGCCTGACCTTGATGCGGATCAATTGCCCTTGGCGAGGCGCCTTTCTAAATTGACATAGCTCAAGGATCCGGCATTGAAATTTGCGCGGTTCTCCTGCGCAAGCTGCGCCGATTTGATCCAGCGCAAAGAAAGTCTCCCCGTCGTGGCCTATTTTTCTGCCATGACACAAGTTGTTCATGCACGACCACAGACTGTCCTCTGCGGCATAGAACCCTTTTCAGCCATTTCCGATAAGGCTCTGAAGAAGGTTACCGCCCGCTGCACTTGGCAAGAATTTCCAGCCAACACATTGCTGATTGATGGCGATTGCGATGAGCCGCATGGCGTCTTTTTGATTACCGAGGGCATCGTCGAGCTGTCACGGCGCAATGCCAGAGGTGAAGCCGTCCCCATTGGCCGATTTGGCGCTCCCTCCTGCTTTGGAGAATTTGCAGCAATTATGAATAGTCCCGGCACCACAACGGTACGCACGGTTACCTGCTGTCGGGCTACCGAGGTTCCGGAAGAGGCGTTCGTGACTCTCGTGAACGAAAATCCATCGATATTACTGGGCTTGCTGAAAAAGGCGATTTCAATCGTGCGTGCGCTTGATGAAGACATCGTCAGGTTTCAATTGGTGGACAATGTTCTCGAGGCGGCTCATCGAAAGGCAGTCATGCGCTCCTTATGATGAGCGGCATGACCAGATGGAGCGAGTGCATTGGAGTTTGCGTGACTTGACCGTCAAACCCTATGTTCTCACCGTTGTTGTTGCGATGATCGCGGGGCCGGCTTTAAGCGTGCATGCGGACTCTGGTGCCCTCCGCCAGGACTTTATGACGCTTTGTGCCGATTTCCATAACGCGGACGCTAAAGGCAACGGCCCACTGGCGAAGAATCTCACTAAGATTCCACTGGACCTGACCCGCATCAAGCAACGAGCTCACGGCAAATTCGACGAGGAGGCGGTCTATGATTGGATCATAGGCCTCAAGATGACGGATTCTCATGGCTCGCGTGAAATGCCGATCTGGGGTGACTGGCTGATGGATGAGACTATCGAGGGCGACACTTCCCTCGAAGACGCAAAAGCCGCTGAAAAGGAGATCGAGCGCCGCGTAATGGCCGTGAGGTATTGATCGAAACCGTTCGAGCACCGGATCTCATAATTCCGGCCGCTGTCGTAACCGGCGCGCCCTATCTCATGCGGGCCCGAGTGCCGGAGCCCTCGCGCCTTCTGCTAATTCACGCGGCGGTGTTTCGCGCGGTAGTCGACACAGATCCTGTCTTGGCGCATGCGGTAATCGGAAGCCTCGCGCAGCAATTTCGACGTATGGTATGGCACGCCCGACCGTGCGATTCTTCCGTATGAGAAAAATCTTATTGCATCTGAACTTGGCATCACCCGGACATCACTTTCGCGCGCGCTTTCGAGGTTGGAGAGTTTTGGTATCAAAGTCGAAGGTCGGACTATCGCAATCCGCGATCGCGAGCAGCTTGCTCTTCAATGCACGCCCGATCTACTAATGCAGTATTTTGTCACAAGGCCGCTAGCCTGAAGCCAAGAGCTGGGCCTTCAGGCGATCGAATCCTTCCTGACTGATCGCCTCTTCGTCGAGCAATCGTTTCAACCTTTCCAACTGATCAAGGGCGTTGATGGGCCTGTCGATCTGGTTGCCGACCAAGTCCATCTTCTGCACGTCATTGGCGAAACGTTCAGGCCGCTTTCTCCACCGTCCGTCCCATCCTCAGTCGTTGACTTGTGGACAGCGCCGCAAGCCCACACCAGGGGTTAGCGTTCTCAGTCAAACGCATACCAGTGCCGCTGCAGTTGTCAGATGGATAATCAGCGTGGAGGACTCGCGTAACCTTCGCTTTGCCCTGAAGCGCTCACCGCCTGCTGCTAATGAACGATAGTGACCGGACAAACGGATTTTTTCAAGACTTCGGTGGATACCGAACCAAGGAGAAATGCCTTTACGCCGCTGATACCCGATGCTCCCATAACGATTTGGTCCACATTATCCCTCAAAGCGACCTCGACAATAGTGAAGGCAACGTCCCGAGCGTTTATGTCGAGTATTGTTGGCTTCGGGCCATTTCTAGCCTTCACCAGGGCTTGAGCCCTCTTCAGAATGGCGTCAGCCTCAGGATCGCTCAAGGCATTAAGAACGTCATGGCGGCCCACGATCACCTGACGGACAAGTAGGATCGAGAGCTTCGCTCTTAGCCCTAACGATAGCTTCACAGCGTGCTCCAGCGCTCGATAGGAGGGCTTTGAACCATCGATTGCAGCAAGTATATGTTTCATTTCAATTCGCCACTGAATGCCGAGGTACCTGTGACCTACGTTCCGTCGCAGCAGTTGAAGCGTATATTATCACTTCCTCTTGTTGTCCTCTATGGGCTCTGAATTACTATAGGAGCCGGCATCTATGTTCAAGTCGGCGAAACCGCCGCAACGGCTGGAATGCTCGCCCCCTTATCGTTCCTCGGGACAGCAATTGTCATGCTCTTTTCCGGCGCTTTGTTTCGCGGAGATGTCGGGCCGTTTCCCGTTTGCTTCGGGGCAGCACAATATGTGGAGGAAGGCTTTAGCTCGCGGATAGCCGGCCTCGTATTTGGCTTGTTAATGATCGGAGCGGGTCTGGTGGCTGCCGGCACCATTTCCTTAGGCTCTGTTCGCTATCTCAGTTGAATCATTGCCGTCCCACACTGGATCATTCTCGTGGTGATCGTATCCACAGTTGGTATCGTCTGCAGTTCTAACCCTCGGCCCTGAGGAATGACCCGCCTTCCAGAACACTGAGCCGAATCATAATTCGTTGATCATTTTCTGAAGCTTCTCTGGGACATTCTCTGCCGCCCCGCATGAGCTCCGGATTGTCGATTGCCCGCATCGACGCGACAGGATTAATCGCGGCAACTTCCGTCCTGCCACTGCCGGCATCGCGCACGACGACGTTGCACGGCAACATAGTGCCTACCTTGTTCTCCAGCTTTAGCGCCTCGTAAGCCAAGGTCGGATTGCAGGCCCCGAGGATTTGATAGGCCGGAAAATCAACGCCGATCTTCGACTTGAGCGTCTCCTTGACATCGATTTGTGTGATGATGCCAAAGCCCTCCCTTTTCAGTACCTCGATAGTGCTGGTTACGGCGTCCTCGAAGCGCATGCGAAGCATCTTTCCAAGGTAGTACGACATTGTAGCCTCATGATCTGGCGTTTCATGTGATCAAAACTTTTAGCAATGTACACGCTGGTTAATTTGATCCATGTCAACATCGCAGTGTGATATGCGGATAGACAAAGTCTCGATAACTTTTGTCTCGATAACGCGCTCAAATCAAGATAGCTCCGAAACTTCCTTGAAATAAATCAACCTACGCCATATGGGCCGGACTCTTGCTGCGGGGCGCCCTCTGCCCCGCGCCTGGCTCCAGTGAGTCGTAGGCCCGTTCACCAAGCAGCGCTGCTCGCCGGCGGAGCCTTTTGGACCCCTCAAGAGTTTAGGCCGTCGGGGTACGGCATGACGGCGACTGTATATGGAAGGTATAGCGAAGCCGAGCTGCGGACAATGACTGCGCAGGCAAGAGAACCTTGGCGGGAACAGCTGCAGACCCCAGCTTAGAGTAGCATTTCTCGGCTTGGCAGAACGTCTCGAGAATGCTGCCGCTCAACTGATGCGGCAGCAAATCTCGACGGCCAAGTGGAAGTCGCCGCAGTGGATCTAGAGATCTTCGAAATGTGTGGCTGCGGTCCCGGCAGAACCACCGTATTTTGAGCAGTTCCGGTCTGGTCGATGCCCGCCCCGACCGTATCAACGCGGTTCGTACACCCAGCCCCAGATGGGAGAGAGGACAGATTCTCAATGAGAGAACAGAACGGGACACTTCATGCCTTTGAGTACCGTGCGAGTTGCACCGCCGAGGAGAAACTCCCGCAATCGCGCATGACCATAGGCGCCCATGACAAGCAGGCTGACCTGTCGGCTTTCCGCTCTTGCCAGAAGAGCCTCTCCCGCTTCCCACGAACTATCCAGATCAATTGTACGAACCTTGACGCCGTGCCGCAGAAGAGCCCTGATCAAAGCCGTTCTTCGGACTTCGAAATGTGTTTGATTCCTTGATCCGGGATCTGTAGACGCGACCAAGACTTCATCGGCATGCTTGAAAAGTGGAATACTGTCAAAGATGGCACGTGCAGCCTCTCGTGAGCCGTTCCAGCCTACCAATACCCGCTCAACCGGAAACCCAGAACGGCCCGTGGGAGGCATGACAAGTGTTGGACGACCGGATCCGATGAATACATCCTCGGAAAACCCCGCCCCAAGCGCACGGCTGCTGGAGGAAGATGAGTAGCCGATAATCACCAAGTCGGCCTCCCTGGATTCCTCCATGACAACCGAACCAATGCGCGCCTCTGGCGCATCGACAACGCGAAATTCGCCATGGACACCAGCTTCCAGGACCGCGTGCTCGAAGGTGGATCGCACGAACTGCTCCTGCTGCTTGAAAAGCCGCTGAAGC
>NNBT01003385.1_pt1 | contig 16453 bp, 17 predicted proteins | sample 1173831 | NCBI WGS metagenome assembly NNBT01 (sample SAMN07173936, study PRJNA388173) | plant metagenome | isolation source: symbiotic tissue sample KVJ10 | place: Norway: Troms, Kvaloya island | reverse complement strand
ATRCSGRTGAATTTTAKTCKGCCGGAACGCCGACAGGSCGACGCTGACGCAGGSCGATTTGCGCGAGCAGGAAAGTGATGAGCGCGCAAGCCGAGATCCCGGCCACCATCGGAAATGCCGTTCCGTCAACAAAGAGCCCGACCACCGCCATCGCGACCGCGCCCGATGCGAAATGCAAGGTGCCCATCAGCGCCGAGGCCGTGCCGGCGATCTCACCATGCTCCTCGAGCGCCAGCACCGCCGTGGTCGGGATGACCAGCCCCAGGAAGCCGCAACCGATGAACATGAGCACCGCCAGCACGTCGAGGCGGTCGACACCCAAGGCGAAGAGCACGAACAGCGCCGTCAGCGACAGGAAATAGCCGATGACCGCGATGCGCACGACACGCGTCAGGCCGAAGCGGTCGGCGAGCTTGCCGGTGAATTGCGAGACGGCGAAGAACGACACCGCGTTGATCGAGAAGAAGATGCTGTAGACGGTCGGCGTCAGGCCGTAATGATCGATGAGCACGAAGGGCGAATTGGCGAGATAGACGAAGAAGCTCGCAATGCCGAAGCCGCCGATGAAGGTGAGCGCCAGGAAGTTGGCGTCGGAAAACAGCAGCCGATAGGCCGACAGCGCGCTGCCGACGCCGCTTTCGACGCGCAAGCTCTTGGGTCGCGTTTCGGGAAGCATGGTGGCGATCATGACAATGCCGGCGAGCGCCGCCACCGTCACCACCCAGAACACGGCGCGCCAGTCGGCGATCTCGATGACGATCGATCCGGTGAGCGGTGCCAGGATCGGTGAAATGCTGAAAACCAGCATGAGCAGCGACATCATGCGCGCCGCATCGATGCCGGTATGGAGATCGCGCACCACGGCGCGGGATATCACCATGCCGGCGCAGGCTCCGATGCCCTGGATGAAGCGGAAGATGTTGAGCGTGGTGATGTCGGGCGCCAGCGCGCAGCCCACGCCGCCGACGGCGAACAGCGCCAGGCCGATATAGAGCGGCAGCTTGCGGCCATACATGTCCGACAGCGGGTCGAAGACCAGCTGGAAACCGCCGAAGGAGACGAAGAACAACATCAGGCTGAGCTGCACCGCCTTGATATCGGCATTGAGGCTCTGGCCGATCGTCGGGAGCGCCGGCAGATACATGTCGATGGCGAAGGGGCCGATCGCCGAAAGCAGCCCCAGAATCACGGCATTGCGGATGAAGCGCGCCTGCATGGTATAAAGATCCCTCATCGCGAGCTGCGCAGGTTTCCGGCGCAACTTCGAAACTGTTGATTTTCCTTCAGAAGTCGGGCCCAGCGAGACTACGGGGGCAACTCGGCACGCCCTCGCTGGACAACTTAGCCCAAATTTATGGACATAGTTGTCAAAGTAGTCAAGCCCTCTTATTATCTGCGGGACATGCCAGATATGGTCAGCACCAGCCCGGTCCCCTCGCCTGCCAGGAGCCACGCCGCCAAGCGGCTCTCCATTCTCGACGCGGCGACGATGATCTTCTGCCGGGACGGTTTCGCCAGCGCCAGCATCGAGACGATCGCCGCCGAAGCGGGTGTCTCGCGCCAGACCATCTACAATCACTACAGCGACAAGGAGAAGCTGTTCACCGCCGTGGTGAAGGACATGACCGAGCGCGCCAATGCCGGTCTCTTCGCCACCATCGCGGGTTTCCCCGAACGCCCCGCCGATCTCGCAGCCGAACTTGTCGATTTCGCGACAAATCTCGCGTCCAATTGTCTGTGCAACCGCGACTGCATCGCGCTGCGTAAATTGATCCAGGCGGAAGGCGAGCGATACCCTGAGCTCTTCGCGCCCTGGCGGACGCTCGGCCCCGAACGCGCCTGGGCGGCGATCGGCGCCTGTTTCGCCAAGCTGCATCATCAGGGTTATCTCGACATCGACGACCCCGATGTCGCGGCGCGCCAGTTTCAGGCCCTCGTCAATGCCGATCTCTTTGTCGGCTCACTGCTGGGCGACAGGCCGAGCGAAGCGCAAGTGCGCGCCGCGGCGGTCGCCGCGGTCAGGACCTTCCTCAAGGCCTATGGCAAGACTGCTGCCAAACACTGACACAAGACATGCCTAGGGTACTGCGGTAGTCTCACCCGCTTTATTCCTCCCGGAGATCATCGCATGGCCAAAACTTCCACCGGAAAGATCCGCGTCGGCATCGGCGGCTGGACCTTCGAGGACTGGCGCGGCACCTTTTATCCGAAAGGCCTGGCCCAGAAGCGCGAGCTCGAATATGCGAGCCAGCATCTGACCGCGATCGAGATCAACGGCACCTATTATGGCAGCCAGAAGCCGGAGAGCTTCGCGCGCTGGCGCGACGAGACGCCGGAAGGTTTCGTCTTTTCGGTGAAGGGCACGCGTTTCAGCACCAACCGCCGCGTGCTGGCGGAGGCCGGCCAGTCGGTCGAGCGCTTCATCAAGAGCGGCATCACCGAGCTGAAGGAAAAGCTCGGGCCCATCAACTGGCAGTTCCTGCCGACCAAGCAGTTCGATCCCGCCGACTTCGAGGCGTTCCTGAAGCTCCTGCCCGACGAGCAGGACGGCCTCGCGCTGCGCCATGTTGTCGAAGTGCGCCACCCGACCTTCCAGTCGCCGGACTTCATCGACCTCTTGCGCAAATACAAGGTGGCGACGGTTTATACCGACAAGGAGAGCTTCCCCGAGATCGCCGATGTGACGGCGCCTTTCGTCTATGCGCGCCTGCAGCGCATGTCGGAGAAGATCGAGACCGGCTATACCCCCAAGGCGCTGGACGACTGGGCGAAACGCGCCAAGGCCTGGGCCGAGGGTGGTGCGCCGGGCGATCTCGAAACGATCGCCAAGCCGGAAGCGAAGCCGCCCAAATCACGCGACGTCTTCGTCTTCATGATCAACGGCTTCAAGCCCAAGGCGCCGGCCGCCGCGATGGCGCTGATCGAGAGGGTCAAATAGGGTGCCTCGACATCACGGCGTGGCGTAACGCTGGGCGCAGACATCGAGCCGCGCTTTGCCGCCCCAGGTCTCGAATTTCTGCTTTGCCGCCGTCTCGACCGCCGCCGGCGAGGCCGGCCATGTCCCTGCCGAGCCCGGGAAAATCAGGAACTCGGCGCTTTGGACGACCAATCCATAGGACTCGCGCAGGGTGGTCGGCATCGGCAGCATTTCGCAGCCCGGCCGGTTTCTCCGGCACAGCAGCAGCCGGTTCATCGCGATCGAGCTCTCGCCGATACGGCCGCCTGAACTGTCATAGACGACACCGAAGGCGGATCGGCCATTGGCGCGGTTGCGCACCAGCACAAGATCGCCCATGCCCACGCCCTTGGTGATCAGGCTCTTGGGCACCGCAATCGCGGGAAACACCATCGCATCGAGGTAGCGAGCCGGATCGCAGACGCCCTTGCCGCGTTGCACATAGCTGGTGGTCGAGACGAAATAGCCGGGATTCGTCCCGCCCGCCGGCACCACACAGGCGCGCTTGCCCTCTGTGGCAATGGCGAAGGAATCAAAATAGTCGCCGAATTTCTCGATCATCGTCGCCTTCGGCACCGAGCGATAGAGGTCGAGGCAGGTCTGGCAGGACTGGCGTCCGACGCAGCTCGCCGTCTGCCCGTTCGCCAACTTGCGGCTGACGCCGTTGCAGATCATGTTCTGCGCCAGGCCCTGGTTCGCGGCGATATCGTCGGGATGATAGGAGCGGCCCGATCCATCCGTGTTCACATCGGAGTTGGACTGGAAATAGAAAGCCGCCGGCCGTTGCGACGATTTCCAGATCGCGGTCTGATCGGGCCCCGTATAGTCCCGCGCCATATTGCATTGAACGGCCGAAACCGGAGACGAAGCCAGACTCAGCAAAATGAGCCCTGCGCTCAGCAGTCCTGTCAGTCGCATCGGAATCCCCTCCGAAAATGACGCTAGGGGATAATATGGATTTTGGGTGGCCTGTCCAGGCAAGCAGGCGACGGCGGATTGACAGCCGCGACATTTGTTCTCATTATGTTCCACTCCATACACTGTGAAGGTGCGGAATGGAAAGCCCCGCCACGATCCTCCATGCCGATCTCGACGCCTTCTATGCTTCGGTCGAGCAGCTGCTAGACCCCTCGCTCAGGGGCAAGCCGGTCGCGGTCGGCGGCGGCGTGGTGCTGGCGGCGTCTTATGAGGCGAAAGCCTTCGGTGTCAGGGGCGGCATGCCGGGACGCAAGGCGCGCGAGCTCTGCCCCGGGCTCATTTTCACCGGCGGTCATTTCAAGGACTATCAGCGCCTCGGCGACGCGGCGATCCGCGTGATCGGCGACTTCACGCCGCTGGTGGAGCGCATCTCGATCGATGAAGCCTTCGCCGATGTCAAAGGCTGCACCCATCTCTTCGGCTCCCCGGCCGAGATCGCCCAGACGATCCGCCAACGGGTGCGCGCCGAGCTTGGCCTGCCCATCTCGGTCGGCGTGGCGCGCACCAAACATCTGGCGAAGATCGCCTCGCAAGTGGCGAAACCAGACGGACTGGTCGTCGTCGATCCCATGGCCGAGCTCGCTTTCCTGCGTGACCTGCCGGTCGAGCTGATGTGGGGCGTGGGACCGGTGACACAGACCCGGCTCGCCGAGATCGGAATCACGACGATCGGCCAGCTCGCCAACACGCATAAGGGAGCCTTGCGGCGCCTCCTCGGCCCTGCCGCCGGCGAGAAACTCACGGCGCTGGCCTGGAACCGCGACCCGCGCGAGATCAGGACACATCAGCGCGCCCACTCCGCCGGCGCCCAATCGGCACTCGGCCGCAAGCCTGCGACGGAAGATGTTTTCCGCCCGGCTCTGCGCCACCTTGCCGACCGCGTCGCCACACGGTTGCGCGCCAAGTCGCGCCCCGGCCGCACGGTCACGGTACGGGTGCGTTTCGCCGATCTGCGCGCGGTCACGCGTTCGGTGACGCTCGACGCCGCCATTTCGGCGACCGCGATCCTGGCCGAGATCGCCGAGGATCTGGTGCGCGGCGTGCTCGCCGATCATCCCCGCGAGGCGTTCATCTCGCTCCTGGCGATCTCGGTGTCGCATCTCGACGACAGTACGTGGCTTCAGCTCGAACTGCCCTTAGGGTTCGCCGACGAAAAACGCCGCCCCGGCGCCAGGCCCGGCATGGCGCGGTTTCTCGCCGATCGCTCCATCGACAAGGTGCGCCGGCGTTTCGGCTGGCAAGCGGTCGGGTATGCTTCCGTGGCACTCGGTCCGCAGCGCTCCGTCCCCGATGACTTCCGCGAGCTCGCCGAGAAGGAGCTGTGACCAAAATTGCGGAACTTTCTTCTCATGTTGGACGTTTCACCGCTCTCGGTGCATCCTGTGATCTCGATCAAGAATGAAGGGAAGGAAATCTGATGAACAAGAATACGATCTGCCTCTGGTTCGACAAGGACGCCGAGGACGCGGCGCGTTTCTATGCAAAGGTTTTTCCCGACAGCAAAGTCGGCGCCACCTTTTACGCGCCCGGCGACTATCCCAGCGGCACGAAGGGCGATGCGCTGGTGGTGGAGTTCACCGTCTGCGGCATCCCCTGCATCGGCCTCAATGGCGGTCCGATGTTCAAGCACAACGAAGCCTTCTCCTTCCAGATCTCGACCGAAACCCAGGAAGAGACCGACCGCTATTGGAACGCCATCGTCGGCAATGGCGGCAAGGAAAGCGATTGCGGCTGGTGCAAGGACAAATGGGGCATTTCCTGGCAGATCACGCCCCGCGTCCTGATGGAGGCCATGGCCGCCGGCGGTGCCGAAGCGAAACGCGCCTTCGACGCCATGATGACCATGCAGAAGATCGACGTCGCTGCGATCGAGAAAGCGCGGCGGGGGTAAAAGCGTTCAGGAGTTTCCCCGACTGATGCATGCTCGGGAGTCGCCCGATCACACATGAGTCTCGTCGAGACGCGACCTGAGGCGCGGCACCGCGAAATCCAGGAACGCCCGCAGCTTTGCCGGCAAGTATCGATTGGGTGAATACACGAAGCTGATCGGAAACGCTGGCGGCTGAAAATCCTGCAACAGCGATATCAGCTCTCCCGATCTGAGCGAAGCTGCGACCTGGTAAGAAAAGGCCTCGGTAATGCCGAGACCGGCACGCGCCGCATCGCATGCCGATTCAAGATTGCTCACGACGAGCCGCGATCGCACCGCGACGGCATATTGGGTCTCGCCGCGTTTGAATCGCCACAGTACCGGAGACTGAAGCGGCGGATAGCTGACCATGTCATGTATCGAGAGGTCATCCGGCACTGCAGGCGATCCACGCGACCGCAAATATTCGGGGCTAGCGCAGATGACACGCCTGGTTTCTGCGATCCGAACGGCGATCAGGCTGCTGTCGGCGAGAGTGCCGAGCCGAAGCGCGACATCGACATGCTCCTCCACGAGATTGACCGACCGGTCCAGCAGGCTGAGCTGGACGTCGACTTCCGGAAATGCCGCCAGGAACTCCGTCAGGACCGGTTGCAAATAATATCGGCCGAGAAGGACGGGCGCCGAGATGATCAGATCGCCACGCGGCGTCGCATATTCGCCGGAAGCGGCGCGCTCGGTTTCTTCGATGTCGGCGAGAATCCGCTTTGCGGCGGCGATATAGGCGCGCCCGGCATCCGTCGGCACGAGAGCCCGCGTCGAGCGGTGGAAGAGCTTGGTCTCGAGATGTGCTTCGAGGTCGGAGACCTTCCGGCTCACCGTAGCCAGCGGCATTTTTTGCCGCCGCGCCGCCGCCGAAAGACTTCCTGCCTCAGCAACCGCCAGCACAATCGACATGGCCTCGAAGCGATCCATGACATTTCCAATTTCTGGAAGGATACATACCAAATATATCGGATACCCGTGATTTTTTGGAAGAGATTACTCGTATCTCCAGCAACCGACTGCGGGAGACCGACATGACCACCATCCAGGCCAAGAGCACCCTTCTCATCGCCGGCGCGTCCACCGGCATCGCCGCAAGCCGTCGCAACTGGATTGCCAGTCATTCCTATCTGCTCGGCATTCTGGCGGCGCTTTTCGGCGCCCTCGCCTGGTCCCTGAACTTTGTCGTTCCATTCGTGATCGGCGATTACTCGATCTTCGACTTCGCCTTGTTCCGCTTCGTGATTCCCGCCGCCCTTGGCATGCTGTTCCTTATGTTCAAGCGCGACGCCACACGCGCTCTCAGTAAGGCCGATTGGCTGACCGCCTTCCTTCTTGGTTTCATTGGATATCTTGCATACTTCCTGACCGTCGCCGGCGCCGCGATATTTGCCGGACCGGTGATAGCGCCCGCTTTTCTCGGTCTGGTTCCGGTTGTCCTGGCGATCGCCGGCAATCTCAGCGGAAAGGTGATTACCTGGCGTGCGATGTCCCTTTCGGTATTCCTGACGCTTGCCGGTCTCGCTTTCGTCAATGGCAGCATATTCGATAAGACGAGCATGGCGACGGCACCGTCACCCGCGATCGGCATCCTGCTGGCGATGGCCGCCGTCGGTCTGTGGACATGGTTCGGCCTCGCCAATCAACGCGCGCTCGCCGCACGGCCCGGTATCGACGCTCATATCTGGACCGCGCTCATCCTGGCCGGCGGCGGACTGGAAATGCTCGCCTTCGCTCCCTTCGGCCTCGTACTGGGCGTCTTCAATATTCCGCAGCTGGGGCTGGGCTGGGAGAACGCGGCATCCCTTTATATCTGGGGCACTTTGCTGGCGGTCTTCGCGTCCATTGGCGGAGCCCTGGCCTGGACATTCGCTTCGCAAAAACTTCCCGTCGCTCTTTCCGCCCAATTGCTGGTGTCGGAAACCATATTCGGCACGATATTCGGCCTGGCCGTGCACGGCCGCTTGCCGACGATCATTGAAGTCGCTGGGCTGGCCGTCTTGACGATAGGCGTCATCGTTACGATCCGCGTCTTCCACGGGGCGGCAAAAGCATCCTCGCGGTAGAGCCCTCGACAACCACGACCCGACTGAGAAGGCCTCGGCGATGCCGAGGCCTTTCGCGTGTCTGGCGATCAAACCAGCACAACAGAAGGACCCTCGCCGCCCGCTCAATTTCCATTTTATGGAAGGGTATATCCCATTTTCACCAGATACTCCGAAATTTTGGAAAGGAGTAATCAGGTCTCCAGCAACGAACAACCAACCCGCAGGAGACCAAAATGACGAACACCCACGCTAACGGCACCGTCCTCATCACCGGCGCATCCTCCGGCATCGGCGCCCTCTATGCCGACCGCTTCGCCAGGCGCGGCCATGACCTGATCCTCGTGGCCCGCAATGCCGAGCGCCTCGTTTCCGTGGCGCACCGCATTGCGAGCACCACCGGCCGGAAAGTGGAATCCATCAAAGCCGATCTCACGGCGCCGGCGGATCTCGCACGCGTCGAAGAGCTGCTGCGCACCGACAGCCGAATTTCCATGCTGGTGAACAATGCCGGCATCGGCGCCGCCGGTTCGTTGCAAGTCTCCGATGTCGAGAAGATGGACGAGATGATCCGCCTGAACGTCACCGCCCTGACGCGGTTGACCTATGCCGCGGCCCCCGCCTTCATTGCCCGCGGCAACGGCACGATCATCAATATCGCTTCCGCCGTCGCGATCGCGCCGGAGCTTCTGAATGGTGTCTATGGCGCCACAAAAGCCTTCGTGCTGGCGCTCACACAATCACTCCTCCACGAGATCTCAGGCCAGGGTGTGCGTGTCCAGGCAGTCCTGCCGGGCGCCACCGCCACGGAATTCTGGGACATCGCCGGCAAGCCGGTGCATCAGCTTCCGACCGAGATCGTGATGTCGGCTGACGACCTGGTCGACGCCGCGCTGGCGGGCCTCGATCTCGGCGAGACCATCACCATCCCGTCCTTGCCGAACCAGGCGGACTGGGATCGCTACGAGGCCCAGCGCCGCGCCATGACGCCCAAGCTTTCGAGCGCCATCGTCGCGCCGCGCTACGACCTGCGTCACCGCTGACAATCAGACGCCTGTCGTTACTGGAAATCAGAGGAGACAGTCATGAGCCGCCAGTTCATCAATCCGAATCGCCGCCGGTTCCTCGGCGTCGCCGCCGCAAGCCTCATCGTAAGTGCCGCGCCGCTTCCGCCGTCGCGACCGGCGGCGGCCTCCGAGGGTCCTGCCATTCGCCCCTTCCGCATCGACGTTCCGGGCGCACAGCTGACCGACCTGCGCCAGCGCATTGCCGCGACGCGCTGGCCGGAGCAGGAAACGGTCGATGACCGCTCGCAGGGCAATCAACTCGCCACGCTCCAGAACATCGTTGGTCATTGGGGCACGGACTATGACTGGCGCAGAGTAGAAGCGCGCCTCAACGCGTTGCCCATGTTCATGACCGAGATCGACGGGATAGATATTCACTTCATCCATGTGCGTTCGCGGCATGAAAATGCCCTGCCGCTAATCGTGACGCATGGCTGGCCCGGATCGATCATTGAGCAGATCAAGATCATCGATCCTCTCGCCAATCCGACCGCTCATGGCGCCGGCGCGACCGACGCCTTTCATCTGGTCATTCCGTCAATGCCCGGCTTCGGTTTCTCCGGCAAGCCGAAGAAGAAAGGCTGGGCTCCCGATCGCATCGCGCGCGCTTGGACGGAGCTGATGCGCCGTCTCGGCTACACGCATTACGTCGCTCAGGGCGGTGACTGGGGCGCTGCCGTTTCAAGCGCCATGGCGCGCCAAGGGGCGCCGGGCTTGCTCGGCATCCATATCAACCTGCCGGCAACCGTACCTTCCGAGATCGCGGCGCTCCTCGCCGGCGGCAAGCCCGCGCCGGCAGGACTCACCGAGAAGGAGCGCGCGGCCTTCAACGCGCTCGACCTGTTCTACAGGAAATACCGGGCCTACGGCGCCATCATGGGCACGAGGCCGCAGACGATCGGTTATGCCCTGAGCGATTCCCCGGTGGGCCTGGCTGCCTGGATATTCGACTACAACAATGGTGAGCTCGAACGCAGGCTCGACCGCGACGACGTGCTCGACAATGTGACCTTGTATTGGCTGACCGGCAGCGCCGCCTCGGCAGCGCGCATCTACTGGGAAACCGCTGGTCAGAGCATCGTTCTATCCGCGGCTCAGAAGACGTCCGAGATTTCCCTTCCGGTCGCGATTTCGGTCTTCCCCGATGAGGTCTATCGGGCACCCGAAACCTGGGCCAGGCAGGCTTACCCCAATCTCGCCTACTTCAACGAAGTCGAAAGAGGCGGTCACTTCGCCGCCTGGGAGCAGCCCGCGCTTTTGTCCGCGGAACTCCGCGCCGCCTTCCGCCCGCTTCGGCAGGCACTTTGACCGGCCACAGAGACATTCAGCCAAAGGAGACTGAGATGAAATTGCATCACATCCTCGCCCGCGCCGTGCTTTTTGCCGCGATCAGTTCGGCTCCCCACGCGGCGCAGTCCCAGGAGATATCGCTGGGCGACATCAAACGCACGCCTCTCATGAAGGAAGAGCTGAGCATCCCCGGGCGCGAAGTCATTCAGGTGCGCGTCGACTTCCCGGAAGGCGTGTTCGCCGTCAGGCACAGCCATCCGGGCGAGGAGCTCGTCTATATCATCGAAGGCGTGCTCGAATATCGGTTGGATGGCAGGCCGCCCATCACGATGAAGGCTGGCGAAGTGCTGCTCATCCCCTATGGAACGCCGCATACGGTGAAGAACGTCGGAAGCGACACCGCCACCGAGCTTGCCACCTACATCGTCGACAAGGGCAAGCCGCTTCTCAGACTCCACAACTGACCATCGATGAGGTTCGCACCTCACTTCGCTGAACACACCTCACACATATGAAACGGAGACCACTCATGAAAACCAGATCCAAACTCATCACTGCCTTCGCCGCCCTCGCTTTGGCCGCGACGATGCCTGCTTTCGCCCATGATACGGGCGACAAGGTCACGCCAGTCTTCGAACAGGCGATCCCCAATATTCCAGGCAAGACGCTGACCGCGCTGGTCGTCGATTACGCGCCGGGCCAGGCCTCGCTGCCGCATGTCCACACCAAGACCGGCTTCGTCTACGCCTATGTCATGACAGGTGAGATCGAATCGAAAGTGAACGACGCGCCGGCCCGCATCTACAAGGCAGGCGAAAGCTGGTCCGAACCACCCGGCGCCACCCATTCCATCAGCCGCAATGCCAGCAAGACCGAGCCGGCCCGCCTCATCGCCGTCTTCGTCGCCGACACCGGTGACAAAGAGCTGACCCGTTATCTCAAATAACCCCCATTCAGGAGAACACCGATGACCAGACGTATCGATTACAACCAGATCGCGCCCAATGGCGTCAAAGCGCTGGGCACCGTCTACGGCTACATCATGCAGAGCGGCCTGCCCGCCGATCTCGTCGAGCTCGTCTATCTGCGCATCTCGCAGATCAACAATTGCGCCTATTGCCTCGACATGCATAGCCGCGACCTTCTCAAGAAGGGCGTCAAGATCGAGAAGCTCGCTCTGGTCCAGGCGTGGGCGGAAGGCGGTGAGCTGTTCAGCGAACGCGAACGTGCGGCGTTGGCCTGGGCCGAGACGGTGACCCGTGTGGCCGACACCAACGTGCCCGATGAGGCCTTCCAGGAGGCGCGCGCCGTCTTCTCGGAGAAGGAGCTCGTCGACCTCACCATCGCGATCGGCCTGATGAACACCTATAACCGGATGGCCATCAGCTTCCGCAACACGCCCCAAGCCGTGCTGCAGAGATAGCGCGCACGCTCAGCCGGCTTACTTGTCCTTCACCAGCACGCCCGCTTCCGGCGACCAGGTCACCGCGACCTGAGCGCCGGGCTGGCGCAAGGGGCCGGCCTCGAAGGCCGGCATCTGGCTTTCGATCGTGCCGAGCGGCGTGTCGATCACATAGACATACTGACTGCCGACGAAAGCCGAGGTCTGCACGCTGCCGTCGATCCGGTTGAGGCTGGTCTTGGCCTGATCGGGCGACACCACGGCGATACGCTCGGGGCGCAGCGCCAGCAGCGTCTTTTCGCCCTGCGCCGCCGCGTCCCTGCCCTTGGCATGACGCACCGCGATGCCCTTGACGTCGAGCTTGAGCTCGGTGCCGTTGACCGAGGACACCGCCCCTTCGAGGAAATTGGCGCGGCCGAGGAAGTCGGCGACGAACCGTGTCGAGGGCCGGTTGTAGAGCGCATCGGGCGCGCCGATCTGCTGGATGGCGCCGTCGCGCAGGATGACGATGCGGTCCGACATCGTCATCGCCTCTTCCTGGTCATGCGTCACATTGACGAAGGTGGTGCCGAGACGCTGATGCAGGCTGCGCAATTCGAACTGCAATTCGGCCCGGAGCTTCTTGTCGAGCGCCGACAGCGGCTCGTCGAGCAGCACGACCGAGGGATCGAAGACAAGGGCGCGCGCCAAGGCGACACGCTGCTGCTGGCCGCCCGACAGCTGCCGTGGCATGCGGTCGGCCAAGGCCGAGAGATGCACGAGATCGATGGTGCGCTCGACCTGGGCGTCGAGCTCGGCGCCCTTGATGCCGCGCAGTTTGAGCGGATAGGCGATATTGCCGCGCACCGACATATGCGGGAACAGCGCATAACCCTGGAACACCACGCCGAACTGGCGCTTCTCCGGCGACAGCGCGTCGATCTTCTTGCCATTGAGCAGGATCTCGCCCGAATCGGGCGTCACGAAGCCGGCGATCGCCATCAGGATGGTCGACTTGCCCGAGCCCGAGGGCCCGAGCAGGCTCAGGAATTCGCCGGACGCGATATCGAGCGACACATTGTCGATGGCCGCGACCTTGCCATAGGTCTTGACCAGGTTGCGGATCGACAGCGCGATCGGTTTGTCCTGAGCTTTGTTCATTGTCACCCTCGGCTAGCGGTCACGAGATGTTCGACGGGCCTCGTCCAATACGGCACCTCATCGGCGCGCGGCGTCCAGGCGCCCGTCTTGATCAGCGAATTCACATGGGCGGCGATCTCGCTCAAGGGCGCGAACCACACATCACCCTTGGCGTTCATGTGCTCGATGAGGCGCACGATCGCCTCGGCGCGCGCCAGTCGGCCCGACACGAAAGGATGCCAGACCGAGATCCACATTCCGCCGTGATTCCACGCGGCGTCGAACTCGGCGCGAAACACTTCCATCGCCCGCTCCGGTGCCTGGATCGGCATCATGAAGCCGAATTCCTTCATGTTCACATATTGCACCCAATCGTCGAGCGCGAAATCGGACGGCAGTTCGACGAGCGAGCCCTTCTCCGCCTTGAGCATATAGGGAATATCGTCGCCGACCAGCGAGGCGTCATAGGTGAAGCCGCGCTCAACCAGAAGATTGGGCGTGTGCTCCGAGAGCGCATAGGCGGGAGCGCGATATCCCTGCGGGCGGGCGCCGACGACCTTGTCGAAGGCTTCGAGGGCGCGGTCGAGCACCCGCTCCTCATCACCCGCCGACAGCGTATTGGGCTTTTCATGCAGCCAGCCGTGATGGCCGATCTCGTGGCCTTCCTTGAGCAGCGCGTCGATGGCGTGCGGATAGGTCTCGATGCACCAGCCCGGCACGAAGAAGGTCTGCTTCATGCCGAAATGCTTGAAGATGTCGATGAGACGCGGGATCGAGACGAAGGGGCCGTAGCGCAGCGCCGACGACGTGGCGAGGCGCGACGGCGCGGCGTCGCGCTGATAGAGATGCAGAAGGCTTTCGACATCCATGTCGAAGGAGAAGCACACCGCGACGCGGGCGCCATTCGGCCATGGCGGCGGATTCTTGATCAAAGGCAGCATCTGGTCTGTCACTCTTCTTGTTATGATGGTCATGATGTCTTGGCGCCGCCGCGGCGCCAGGAACTCGCCACCGCGACCAGCACGCCGATGGCGGTGATCGCGATCAGCACGGCGGCGACCGCCGCTACCGTCGGGTCGACATTCTCGCGGATGCCGTCCCACATACGCCTGGGCAACGTGTAGACGGCGCGGCTCGACACGAACATGGTCACGACGATCTCGTCCCACGAGACGATGAAGGCGAAAACCGCGGCGGTGGCGATGCCGGTGCGGATATTGGGGAGGATAATGTCGACCAGCGTGCGCAGCGGCGAAGCGCCGAGGCTGCGCGCCGCCTGCTCGAGCCGGCCGTCGAGCAGGCTGAGCGACGTCGTCACCGTGATGATGACATAAGGAATGGCGAGGATCGCATGGGCGAGCACGACGCCGATCCAGGTGTCGTAGATGCCGATCGCCACCCAGGCGCGGTAGAGCGCCAGCGCGCTGACGATCGGCGGAAAGATCATCGGCGCCAGCAGCAGAGCCGCGACGACGCCGGCGAGCCACGGCGTGACGCGCCACAGGCCGACGGCGCAAAGCGTGCCGAAAGAAACCGCGATCGCCGTCGAGGCGAGCGCCACGCCGACACTGTCGCCGATGCTGGCGAGCCAGCCGCCCGAGGTGAACAAGGTCTCGAAATGCCGGAGCGACAGGCCGGTGCTCGGCAGCGCGATGAAGCGGCTGTCATTGAAGGCGACCGGAATGGCGACGAGCCCCGGCAGAAGCAGGAACAGCGCCACCGCCCAGGCGAGGGTGAAAATGGCGTAACGCGGCCAGCCCTTGAGTTCCATCAGGCATTCCCCAGGAGACGGCGCACGCCGACGACCTTGCTGACGACCCACAAGAGAGCGAGCGTGGCGACGAGCAGGACGACGGAGAGCGAGGCGGCGAGACCCCAGCGCAGGGTCTGCAGCACCGAGATCGAGACATATTCGCTGAGCATGACGACACGGCCGCCGCCCAGGATGGCGGGCGTCACGAAGAAGCCCAGGCCGAAGACGAAGACGAGCAGCCCGGCACCGAAGACGGCGGGCAAAGTAACGGGCAGATAGACGTCGATGAAGGTTCTGAGCGGCGAGGCGCCGACGCTGCGCGCCGCCATCATCAGGCGGCCGTCCATGTTCTGCATGGTGGCGAAGATCGGGAACACCGCATAGGGCACGAGATAATGCACCATGCCGATGATCACGCCGAACTCATTGCGCACCAAAGGCAAGGGTGACCCGATGAGGCCGGCGCCGATGAGCGCCTCGTTGACGAGGCCGTTATTGCGCAGGAGGATGAGCCAGGCGAGCGCCCGGACCAGCACCGAGAGCCAGAACGGCACCAGCACGCAGAGCAGCAGCAGAAGCCGCTGCCGGGGCCCCATATGGGCCATGGCGAAGGCCACCGCGTAACCCAGGAGCACGGCGATCACCGTGGTGATCGTCACGATGCGGAATGTCGTCCACAGGATACGCTGGATGCTGCCGGTCTCGAGGATCTGCGCATACCAGCGCAAGGACGGCTCGGTGAAGCCGTCGAAGGACAGGATGATCAGCTGGCCGATGGGGATGAGGAACAGGCCGCAGACGAGAAAGGCGGCGGGCAGCAGGAACCCGATATAAGGTTGTCTCATAAGGAATATCCTGTGCCCGTCGCGCTCATCAGCCGGCTATGCCGTCGATCCACTTTTCCACAGCGGCATCGTAGTTCTTCTCATACCAGTCCTCGCTGCGGACGGCCTGGACCTTGGCGTTGTCGCCAAAGCCGGGGTCGAGGCGCTGCAGCTCGGGCGGCAGCGACGCCGACGCCGCTGGGTTGGTCGGGCCGTTGCCGAGGATCGAGAGCAGCTTGATCTGCCGGTCGGGCTCGAGGATCGAGGCGAGGAACTTCTGCAGTGCCTCGGTCGGCGCCGGATGGCCCTTCGGCATCACGAAGGACGACGGGCAATAGAGGCCGTCATTCCACGTCCAGGTGACGGCACCTTGCGTGTCACGCTCGAGAATGCTGGCGCGGGTGTTCCAGATATTGCCCATGACGACTTCACCATCGAGGAACATCTGCTGCGATTCGGCACCCGATTCCCAATAGATCACGTCGTCGCCGAGCGACTTCGCCTTGGCGATGGCGCGGTCGAGATCGGCCGGATAGAGCGCATCACGCGCCACGCCGTCGCCCAGGAGACACGCTTCCATGGCGCCCATCTGGTACTTCCACAGCGAGCGCTTGCCCGGATATTTCTTGGTGTCGAAGAAATCGGCATAGGTCGGCGGCTTGTCCGGGAACAGCTCCTTCTTATAGGCGAGCACGAAGCTGTAGGTGTAGTTGGCGATGCCGTGCTTCCACGCCCAGCCTTCGCGGATCTTCGACTTGTCGACGACCGAATAGTCGACCTCGTCGAGCAGACCCTGATTGCCGAGCTGGTTGCACAGGAAGCCGTCGCCGTCGCAGACGTCCCAGATCACCGACTTCGCTTCGACCATCGCCTTKATCTTGCCGGCGAGCGGGCTGCCGCCGTCGACGCGCACMGGAAKGCCGCKGTCKGCSGBGMAKGGCKTGCCCCAGGCTTCSCCCAKTCCATTGATGGCGTCGCCGCCGAAATTGGCGAGCACGATCTCATTTGCCTGCGCCGAAGCCGGGTTGGAGCCCGTCAGCGCGCTGAGCGCCGGTACAGAACCGGCCGCGGCCAGGAGCGTGCGGAAATCGCGGCGGCTGAGCC
>NNBT01004620.1_pt1 | contig 16468 bp, 16 predicted proteins | sample 1173831 | NCBI WGS metagenome assembly NNBT01 (sample SAMN07173936, study PRJNA388173) | plant metagenome | isolation source: symbiotic tissue sample KVJ10 | place: Norway: Troms, Kvaloya island | reverse complement strand
CAAGACCACCGTGCTGCGCGCCATTGGCGGCTTCCAGCGGCCGAGCGCGGGCCGCATCTATATCGACGGCCAGGATGTGACCGCTCTCGGACCCGAGAAGCGGCCGAGCAATACGGTCTTTCAAGGCTACGGCCTCTTTCCGCATCTGAATGTCCGGCAGAATATCGGTTATGGCCTGCGCATCGCCGGCCGCGGCCGCGCCGACATCACCCGCGAGGTCGAGCATATCGCCGGCCTGGTCCGCTTGCAGGACTATCTCGATCGCCCGATCGACAAGCTGTCGGGCGGCCAGCGCCAGCGCGTCGCTTTGGCCCGCGCCCTCGTCATGCGGCCGAAGGTGCTCCTCCTCGATGAGCCTTTGGCGGCGCTCGATCTGAAGCTGCGCCAGACCATGCAGGAAGAATTGCGCCGCATCCATCGCGAGATCGGCGGCACCTTCGTCTTCGTCACCCATGACCAGAGCGAGGCCTTGAGTCTCGCGACGCGGATCGCCGTGATGAATGAGGGTCATCTCGTCCAGATCGGCTCGCCCGAGGAGATCTATCAGCGGCCGAAGACCCGGTTCGTCGCGACTTTCCTCGGCGAGGCCAATGTGCTGGCCGCCACGCGGCGCTCAGGCCATGTGACCCTGGCGGCGGGCGGAAGCTTCGCCAGCACGGGCGCCGACGGCGACATCGCGGTCGCGGTCCGGCCGGAGCAAGTCAAGATCGCTCCCGGCCAAGCCGACCTCGTCATGCGCGGACAGGTGCGCGAGCGTGTCTATCTGGGCTCGCATCTGCGCTACGAGATAGGCCTCGCCGATGGCGGCCGGCTCGTCGCCGCAGCCGACGCCGCCAACCCCCGCAATCTTCACGCGCCCGGTGCCGAGATAACCGTCGGCTGGGCGCATGACGCGCAGGTGCTGCTCGAAAAGTAGTCCGCGATTTCAATCAACCACACGCGACAACTGGAGGAATTCATAGTGAGCAATGAAGGAATAATCGGCATGCGCCATGTCACTTTCCTGTCACGCCGGCAGATGCTGGCCACGATGGCGGGCGGCGCCGCGGCCTTCGCGGCGTTCGGCCCGGCTGTCGCCGCCGAAAAGACCAAGGTGACGATGTTCGGCTGGGAAGGCTACGACACCGGCCTAAGGGCGACGGAGAATCTCGCCAGCCAGGGCGTCGAGCTCGCCTATTCGGCGATGAACAACAATGACGAGATCATCACCCGCCTCGCCAGCGGCGCCAACGATATCGATCTCATCACGCCCTACATGGGTTATGTGCCGCTGCTCGTCGCCGCCGGCCTCGTCCAGCCGATCGACGATGCGCTGGTGCCCAATCTGCAGAAAGTACCGGAGCTCTTCCGCAACGACCGCAACATCATGGTCGACGGCAAGCGTTATGCGGTTCCTTTCACCTGGGGCACGGGCGCCATGGTCTATGATCCGGCCGTCATCAAATCCGCGCCGGAAAGCTGGTTCGACGTGCTCAAGCCCGAATATGCGGGCAAGGTCGGCATGTCGGATGATCCGTTGGGCAACCTGCTGCTGGCGGCCAAGCTCGTCACCGATGCGCAAGAGCCGACCCGCCTGACCCGCGCCCAGCTCGACAAGGCGATCGCCTTCCTCATCAAGCTGAAGAAGGAGCATCTGCGCCAGATCGCCGTCAGCTTCGGCGAGCTCGCCGACGCTCTGGCCCGCAACGAGATCAGCATCACTTTCAATGGCGGCGAGTTCGTCAAGAAATACGCAGCCGACAAGGGCAAGGCGGTCGAGTTCGCCTATCCCAAGGAGGGCACCTTCGCCTGGCTCGACGTCTGCTCGCTGGCGGCCTCCAGCACGAATATCGCGGCGGCGCACAAGGTGCTCAACGAGATGATCGGGACCCAGTCGCAGCTGGCGCTCGCCAAGGAGTCGGCGCAGGGCATCGTCAATGTAGATGCGATCGCGGCCCTCGATCCGGCGCTGAAGTTCTACCCCTATGACAATCTGGGCGACTTCGGCAGCAAGGCGCAATTCTACCAGATGCCGCCGCTCGAAGCCGCGGACGGCATCATGACATGGACCGACTGGCAGGAAGCCTATGAAGGCTTCAAGGCTGCCTGAGGTCTGGTGATCGGGGACGGCGCGATGCGTATCCGTGTTCAATGGCCGGTTGTGTTGATGATGACGCCGGTGGCGATCGTCTTCACGCTGCTGTTCATCGTGCCGTCCCTGAATTATTTCGTGCTGAGCTTCTGGCGCGTGGCGGCGTTTCGCCTCGTGCCCGACTTCTCTTTCGCCAATTACGCGCGCGCCCTAAGCCAGCACTTGCCGGTACTGCTCTATACTTTCAAGCTCGCTTTGCTCACCGCCGTGACGACGACCGTGCTCGGCTTCCTGCTCGCTTACGTGATCCGCTTCCGGGCCGGCCGCCTGGCGCCCTTCCTGCTGCTCATCACCTTGCTGACCCTGTTCGGCGGTTATCTGATGAAGGTCTATGCCTGGAAGACAATCCTCGGCAATGAAGGCGTCATCAACAGCGCGCTCATCGGCCTCGGGCTCATCGACCAGCCGATCGCCTCCCTCTTCTATTCGCCCGGCGCCGTCGTGGTGACGCTCGTTCATTTCCTCCTGCCTTTCGCCGTGCTGCCGATCTTCTCCGCCCTGCGCGGCGTCGAGGAGGCCGAGATCGAATCGGCGCGCGATCTCGGCGCGTCGGGTTGGCGCATCATCAGCGACATTCTCGTGCCGCGCTGCCGGACCGGCATCCTGGCGGCCTTCTCGCTCTGCTTCCTCGCCGCGGTCGGTGACTATGTCACCCCGGCCATCGTCGGCGGCACCATCAGCATGTTCGGCCGCATCATCGAAAGTCAGTTCGGCCAGGCTTTCAACGCACCGCTCGGCGCCGCTTTGTCCTTCGTCATGCTCTTTGCCTCGGCCCTCGTGCTGCTGGCGGCAAGCCTGCTCCTGCGCCAGTGGAGACCGCGCTGATGGAAAGCCCGGGCCGCACATTTCTCTGGCAGATGACGGGTATCGTCTTCGTCATCTTCATGACGGCGCCACTCGCGCTGGTCGTGCTGTTCTCCTTCACCGGCGGCGACATCGCCGCCTTTCCAATCCCCTCTTTGTCGCTGCGCTGGTGGCAGGCTTTGTTCGCCAAGCCTGAATTCTATGAGGCCCTGCGCAACACCGCAATCATCGGTGTCTCCGTCTCCGCCATCTCGACCATCGTCGGCACGGTAACGGCGCTTGGCATGTTGAGGCTCAGCGAGCGGGCGGCGGCACTTGTCACCTTCCTACTCAGCCTACCCTTGCTGCTGCCGGCCCTCGTGCTCGCGGTCTCGCTTCTATCCTTTTTCATCGCCATCGGCCTCAAGCTCGGGCTTTTCACGGTCATATTGAGCCACCTGCTCTTCACCTTGCCTTTCGTCGTGATGATCATCTTCGCGCGCCTGCGCACCTTCGACCTCTCGGTCATCGAAAGCGCCCGTGATCTGGGCGCCTCGCCGATGCGCGCCTTCTGGACCGTCACCTTGCCGATCCTGAGCCCCACCCTCATCGGTGCGGCGCTGATCGCACTGTCGCTGTCGATCGACGACCTGATCATCACCTTCTTCACCGGCAGCGGTGCCGCCACCTTGCCGACGCTGGTCTGGTCGATGATCCGCATCAATCTCACGCCGGCGACGAATGCGCTCGGCACCCTGCTGCTCGCCGTGACCCTCGGCGGCACACTCATCGCCATGCGCCTGACCAGGTTCAGGGGCTGATTTCCAAGGAAGAACGAACCACATGTCAGCGAAGTTGAAGATATTCGAAACGGCCGGCGACCTCGGCGACCAGCTCGCCCGAGAAATACTCGCGGCGATCGCCGCCAAGGGTGATGCGCCCTTCCTGCTTGGCTGCCCAGCCGGGCGCAGCCTGCGATCGACCTATGAGGCCATGGCCCGCCTCGCGGCAGAACAGAAGGCCGATCTTTCGCGGCTGGTCATCGTGATGATGGACGACTATGTCACCCGCGACGCCGCCGGCCGGTTCGCCTTCCTGTCCGAGACGGACCCCACGACCTGTCTGCATTTCGCCGAATATGAGCTGCGCCAGCCGATCAATTCCGGCCTGCCCGAAACGCACCACTTGCGCGCCGAGAACATCTGGTTCCCCGATCCGCTCGATCCGGCCACCTTCGACACCCGCCTCAGGCAAGCCGGCGGCATCGATCTGTTCCTGCTGGCGAGCGGCGCTTCCGACGGTCATGTCGCCTTCAATCCGCAAGGCTCGGCGCGCGACAGCATCTCGCGGGTGATCCGCCTCGCCGAAGCGACGCGCCAGGACAATGCGGTGAGCGATGCCGGCTTTGCATCGGCAAGCCGCGTCCCCGAACATGGCGTGTCGGTCGGCATCGCGACCATCGCCGACCTGTCGCGCGCCGCCGTCCTGGTGCTCGTCGGCGAAGACAAGCAGACCGCCGTCCGGCGGGTCATGGCCGCCAGCGCCTATGACCCGGACTGGCCGTCGACCGTCATTTGGGCCTGCGCCGGCCCCCGCGTCTACGCCGACCGCGCGGCCGCCGGCGCAGGAGCCTGACCCGCGTGACGACGTGCATCGGAATAGATTTCGGCGGGACCAAGATTGCCGCCGGCCTGGTCGACATATCGTCCGGTGCCGTCCTGGAGAAACGTGTCATTCCGACATTGGCGCAGCGGGCGCCGGAGATCATCGAAGCCGATGTCAAACGCCTGGTCGCCGACCTCCGCGATGACGCGGCAGGAACAGCGATCGCCGCGATCGGCTTCGGCATGCCTGAGCTCGTCGATAATTCGGGCCGGCTGCGCAGCAATGCCTATTTGCCGGATGACGGCCGCGCTCTGCTGGCCCATCTCGCCGGCATAGCCCCGGTCTGTTTCGACTCCGACGCGCGCGCCGCCGCCGCGGCCGAGGCGCAGTTCGGCGCCGGTCGCAGTTTCGCCAATTTCGCTTATGTCACGATCAGCACCGGCTTGAGCTATTGCCTGATGATCGACGGCAAGCCCTATCGCGGCGCCAGGGGCTTCGCCATCCATTTCGGCAGCACCGTCAGCTATTGGCCGGGAAATGATACGGCGGGCAGCGATGCCATCGTCGAGGAATTCGCCTCGGGCAAAGGCCTGGCGGAGAGATATGACCGCCTGTCCGGCCGGACCGGCAGCAGCGCCGAAGATGTTCTCGCCCGCGAGACGACGGATCCGATTGCCGCGCATGTGCTGTCCGACGCCGTCGAGCTTTTAGGCGACAGGCTGGCCCAGATGATCGATATGATCGATCCCGGAGCCCTGGTCATTGGCGGCGGGCTCGGACTTTCGGATGGTTTCCTGCGGGACCGCCTGGAGCCCGTCATCCGGCGACGGCTGTGGACCGACGCCAATAGGGACACGCCGATATTGCCCGCCGCCCTCGGCAGCGATGCCGGGCTGATTGGCGCCGCTTGGCTTGGCTATCAGGCGAAATGACGGGAAGCGAGCCGACCTATCGCACCGTCATCCGGTCGAGATCGCCGGCTGTCGGCCCGATACCCGCCAGATCGGCATCCGCCGCCCACTCGTCCGCGAGATCCGGCTTGAACGGAAACAGCAGCTGCCCGGTATAATCGGGCGGAACTGGCGTGGATGTGCCGTAACGCTCAGGAAGGGCCTTCCCCGGCAGATGATGCGTGCCGAAGATGAAGTCGAGGAAAGCCAGCTGCCCGGCGAAATTCTTGTCATATGCTTCCGGATGGTCGGCATGATGCCAGTGGTGAAACTGCGGCAGCGCCAGGATGTACCGAAGCGGCCCCAGATTGACGTTGACATTTGAGTGCAGCAGCATCGATTGCCAGACATAGATCCCGCTATAGATCACAACCGCCGTATCGGAGAAACCGAGCGCAAAGACCGGCACCAACGAGGCGCCCTTGGTCAGGATCTGATCCACCGGATGAACGCGATGGCCCGCCAGCCAGTCCAGGGTCTCGATGCTGTGATGGACCGCATGGAACTTCCACAGCCACGGGATCTTATGGAAGAGCCGGTGCACCGTATAGAAGCCCAGATCGGACAATATGACGGCCACCACGACCTGGAGCCAGAGCGGCAGCCCGGAAATGGTCGCGCTGAGCGACGACGGGACCAGCAGCGACGCGAGATAGATGGTGCCGATGATCACCACAGCCAGACCAAGCTTGGTGATGAGGGCGTTGCACACGGCATAGAAGAGATCGAGCTTCCAGGCCGGCCTGAAGATTTTCTTGCCCTCGTGCATCGCGAACAGATGCTCGAGCGGCGCAAAGATGAGAAAGCCGAGGATGAGGGTCTGGAGGCCGAGAATATCCCACATGACTGTTGAACCTAGGCCGGCTGACGCCGCCAGCTGGACGGCATCGGGAACCACTGTGGCGTGCGCTCCGCATAGGCGGCATATTCCGGGAACGCGGCGCGCAGAACCTGCTCCTCATTATGCATCCGCCGCAACTGCAGGCCGCACTGGATGACGAAGGCGAGCACGGCGATCGGCGACCAGTGTAGGATGACCATGCCCAGTACCGCGATCGCCTCCGTCACATAAAGCGGATGGCGGACGATGGCATAGGGGCCCCGATCCACGAGCTTGCGCGCCTCCGCCATGATGCTGAAGGACCTGCCGAGCCAATAGAGCACATAGGCCGATAATGCCGTGCCCAAAGCGACGAGGCTGATGCCAATCACCGTGGCCTCTTTCGACGCCACACCGCCGTCAGCCATGAGGATCGGCACCATCAGGAAGGTCGCTGCTATGGCACTCAGGCGAGGTTCGATCCCTTCCGCCTTCCGCGACGGCTTCAGCCGGATCATGGCCAGAATGACGACCAGGGATAGGAACATGAGGGAGGCAATACGCGAAAGGATCAGCAAATAAAGATTTTCCGGCACGGGCGAGGCCTGAATCAGCTGCATGATCGACTGCGCCTGAGACACTGCGGCGAACGAAAAATACGCCACAAGCCCGGCACGGCCCAGGAACTCAGCTACTGCAAATCCACGCGCTTCATTCATGTCAGCCGCCTCCACCACCGGTCAATCCGCCGCTCGGATTCATCCTACTTACCGGGAGAATCCGATGCAGACATGAAACTGATGACGGCTACGCGTAACCCAAATCTTAACCCCTGCCCCGAGCCTTAACCTTTGTCGGTTCTGAGTTAATCGCGGGTTATCGCCTTGCAGAAAATTCTAATGAAAAAGCGGAGGCTATTGCGCCGCCGACATGTCGTCGAAGCGGCCAGGCCTCACCGTGACCGCCTCGCCGCGGCCGAACAACCGGGCAGCATCGGTGCCGGGCTTCGTCGTCTTGGCGAGCTGCGCCATGGCCGGGTCGGCTGGCGTGGGCGGCGGACCGGCGAAATCACCCTTGGCATGCGCCAGGATCTCGGCGCCGATGAGGCCCGAGCCCGGCGGCGTCTGGTTGACCGCGATTTCGGGCGGCGGCTCCGCCGGCTCGGCCGCAACCGCGGTATCGATATCGGCACTGATCGCCGCCATCACAAGGCCGGCCAGCTTGTTGTTACCTTCGCGCAGGAAATGCACACCGTCACGCGAGCGCATGCGCACGAACTCGCCCGCCGGGTCGAAACCGGATTCGGCATATTTGCCCTTGTCGGAAAGCGCGTTGCGGGTCGCGATGAAACGCACGCCCGCCGCTTTGGCACGCTCCTCATGGATCGCCGAGATGACCTTCATCGACCCGTCATATTTGACCGCCTGCATCGGCGGCATTTCCATCCAGTAGACTGCCGCACCGGCCGCCTTGAGGCTCGCCATCAGCCGGTCGACCTGCTTCACATAGGCTTGCCGCCACTCCGGCGTGTCGAAGGCATAACGCGCCTGCCCGTCGCGGATCGCTTGCGCGTCATTCGAGCCGATCATCACGATGGCAATGTCGATTTTGTTGCTGGCGAGGATCTTCGGCAACGCGCCGTTCCAGTCGTAATATTCGGGACGCGACAGGCCCGAATCCTCCTTGTAGCGACCGTTGAGCGAGATGCGGTCGTCATTCTCGATCTGGCGCGACACGCCCGACCACAGGCCGGCGGCGAGTGAATCGCCGATCACGAAGAGCTGATAGATTTCCTTGGCCGCGAAATAGGGCTTGTCCGATTTCGTCCCTTGCGCCGCCGCCGGCAGCGCCACGGCGAAGACCACCGTTATGAGTATGAGAAGACGCCGGATCATCAGGCGATCCTAGCTGCCGGCGCGCAGCCGCTCAAGCAGCGCCACGGTGGGCGTGCCGTCGAGCCTGAGACCGGTCTTGTTCTGGAAGCCGAGAATGGCCTCATAGGTGCGGGCCCCAAAGCGTCCGTCGGTGCCGCCGGGATCGAAGCCGCGGCGATAGAGCAAAGTCTGAATCTCGACGCGCTGGTTGAAGGTGAGGTCGTACTCGACATTGGGCCAGCTGCCCACGAAAGGCTGGCCACCCTTGATGCGATCGGCGAGATGGCCCACCGCCAGCGCATAGGAATGCGACTGGTTGTAATCCATGATGGCCATGAAGTTGCGCGTCACCAGGAAGGCCGGTCCCTGGACGCCCTGCGGCACCATCACGAAGGCATCGGCCTTGCCGGCGCCGAAATTGCCGCCGCGGGCCGGCTTGAGGCCGAGCTTCGCCCATTCGGCGACCGGACGCCAGTTGGAGCGCCCGATGAGCGCGCGGTCGAACTTCGCCGGTAACTGCACTTCCCAACCCCATGGCCGGTCGTTCCGCCAGCCGGCCTTGGCGAGGTAATTGGCCGTCGAGGCGAGCGCGTCCTGGCTCGAGTTCCAGATGTCCCGCTTGCCGTCGCCGGTCCAGTCGACGGCGAAGGAGATATACGAGGTCGGCACGAATTGCGTGTGCCCCATGGCGCCGGCCCACGAGCCGGTGAAATTATCCGCCGAGACGATGCCGCTCTGCAGGATTTTCAGCGSMGCGATATACTGGTTGCGGGCATAGTCCTTGCGCCGGCCGGAATAGAGCAAGGTGGCGAGCGAACGCATGACGCTCATCTGCCCCTTGTCCTTGCCGAAATTGCTTTCCATGCCCCAGATGGCGAGCAGCACCGCGCGGTCGACCTTATAGCGCTTCTCGATCGCCGCCAGCAGGTCGGCTTGCGAGGACTTCATGCTCTGGCCGCTGTCGATGCGGATCTGAGTGACCGCCTTGCCCAGATATTGCGAGGTGGTCGAGGTGAATTCCGGCTGGTCGTTGGCGAGCTTCAGAACGGTCGGATCGGGCTCGGTGATGCCGGCGAAGGCGCGGTCGAACACGTCGCGCGAAATGCCGGAGGCCTTGGCCTTGGGCCACAAGCTCTGGATGAAGCTCTCGAATTTGGCGTCGGCAAAGGCCGTGGACGCCGTCGTCACTGAGATGCCGGCGGCCAGGAGGGCCGCCGCGAATGTCCTGAACCTCGCCATCATCGTCCTCGACTTCACGGGTTACCGGTGATTCGATCCCCGGACCGTCATATCAGAGGGAGAGGAAAGCCGCCAAATGCGGCCCCTTTCAGGCGGCTTCGTTGCGCTGGCGGAGATAATCTTCCCAGGCGAGAGCACTTTCGACGATGCGGTCGATATTCTGGTGCTTGGGCGTCCAGCCCATTTCCTGCTTGATCTTGGCGGAAGCGGCGACGATCGCGGCGGGATCGCCGGCGCGCCGTGGCGCCATGCGCGCATTGACCGGCTTGCCGGCCGCCTTCTCGACCGCCTTGACGATGTCGAGCACGCTGTAGCCCTGGCCATAGCCGCAATTATAGGCGCCGCTCTTGCCGCCATTGCGTAAATGCTTCAGCGCGTCGAGATGCGCCTGGGCGAGGTCGCTGACATGGATGTAATCGCGCAGGCACGTGCCGTCCGGCGTGTCGTAGTCGTTGCCGAAAATATCCATCTGTTCGCGCTCGCCCAGCACCGTCTGGCAGGCGACCTTGATGAGATGCGTGGCCCGGGGCGTCGACTGGCCGGTGCGGCCCTTGGGGTCGGCGCCCGCCACGTTGAAGTAGCGTAAGGCCACATATTGTAGCCCATAGGCCGCATGGCTGTCGCGCAGCATCCACTCGCTCATCAGTTTCGACGAGCCGTAGGGTGAGATCGGCGCCAGCACCGCATTCTCTTCCACCGGCACGCGCTCGGGATTGCCATAGACGGCGGCGGTCGAAGAGAAGACGAAGCGCGGGATTCCCGCCTTCACCGCGGCGGCGATCAGGCTGCGCGTCTTCACAGTGTTGTTGAGATAGTAGGCGAGAGGATCGGCGACGGATTCGGGAACCACGATGGAGCCGGCGAAATGAATGATGGCGTCGAATTTGTGCTCCTTGGCGAGCTCGGCGACGAGCGCCTCATCGCCGATATCGCCCTCGACGAGCTTGGCCTGAGGCGCGATCGCCCACCAGAAGCCGGTGGTGAGATTGTCGAGCACCACGACATCCTCGCCGGCATCGGCGAGGGCATAGACCATATGGCTGCCGATATAACCTGCCCCACCGGTCACCAATACAGCCATACTTCTTCTCCTCTACAAGCTTTCGTCAGGAATCTTCTCTATCTTCACGATTTAACCCAAATTGGCGCAAAAATGCGTCGCCTCGACGGGATCGGCAAAGAAAACGCTTAACAAGGAGTAAACTATAATGCAGCGCCGCATCAAGAAAGCCGTTTTCCCGGTGGCCGGCCTCGGCACGCGTTTCCTGCCGGCGACCAAGGCTGTCCCAAAGGAAATGCTGACCATCGTCGATCGGCCGGTCATCCAGATCGTCGTGGACGAAGCGCGCGAAGCGGGCATCGAGCATTTCGTCTTCGTGACGGGACGCAACAAAAGCGTCATCGAAGACCATTTCGACAAGCAATATGAGCTCGAGGCGACGCTTCGTCAGCGTAACAAGACGGCGGAGCTCGAGCTCCTGGCCAAGTCGCTTCCCCGCGCCGGCGAGACAAGCTTCACCCGCCAGCAGGAACCGTTGGGCCTGGGCCATGCGGTCTGGTGTGCCCGCGACATCGTCGGCGACGAGCCCTTCGCGCTCCTCCTGCCCGACATGCTGATCCACGCGAAGCCCGGCTGCCTGCGTCAGATGATGGATGTCTACGAGGCGCAGGGCGGCGGCAATGTCATCGCGGTCGAGGAAGTGCCGTGGGAGAATGTGCATCGCTATGGCGTCGTGAAGCCCGGCACCTGGTCGGGCCGCGCCTTCACCATCGACGCAATGGTCGAGAAGCCGAAACGCGAGGTCGCGCCCTCCAATCTCATCATTTCCGGACGCTACATCCTGCAGCCCGAAATCTTCGCCGAGATCGAGAAGCAGGAGCCGGGTGCCGGCGGCGAAATCCAGATCACCGATGCGATGATCCGCCTGCAGGCGCGGCAGAAATTCTCCGGCCTCAAATTCGCCGGCAAGACCTATGATTGCGGCGACAAGATCGGCTTCCTCTCCGCCAATGTCGCCTATGGCCTCGACCGTGGCGATCTCTCGGCCGCCTTCAAGCGTGAGTTGAAGGGCATCATCGAGGACGCTGGCGGACTCTAGTAAGCGCTATCCATCCGTCACGCCAAAGCGTGACGGATTGGCCCTGTCTGCTGCTAGCGTCTGACTTCGATGCCGGCGGTAACGCGGTTTTCGTAATAGTCTTCGCCCGGCTGATTGCTGTTATTGTAGATGTAATCATAGTCGAGCGTCCAGGCGATCCAGCGGTTCATCCGCCACAGGATGCCGGCATTGGTTCGGAGCGTCAGCTCGTTCTGATCGATGCCTTGATAATCCTCGTAAGTGAGGCCCGCGCTGGCGTTGACAGTGAGATTGTCGCGCAGATCATGGGTAACCCCCAGGCTCGCATCATAGCTGCGGGCACCGCTCGAATCCGCCGATGACGTCTCGTTGAGACCAGTGCCGAGCGTCAAATCGAGCGTCGTCAATTCGGTGGGTCGCCATGTCACCCGGCCATTGAGGCCGAAGACGTCGAGCGAGTCGAGATCGGGATCCTCATAGTCGCGCAGTCGATAGGCGAGCGCCAACTCGCCCGACCACAAGGGCGACGGCTCGAAGGCGACGCCGGCGGCGAGCCGGTAGCCATCAGAGCTGCGCTCGAGGCCGTTGCGGTCGCGTTTCTGGAAATGGATGCGCGGTTCATAAGCGGCCTCGACGAACGGCACGAAAGCCGGCGAGGCTTCATAGCCGACCCGGATGGCGGCAAGGGGCTGGACATATTCGCGGTCGGCATTGTCCTCCTTGCCGCCGCCGGCGAGATCCACATCACCGTAATATTGCCAATTGGCGCCGACACGCGCCGTGGCGGCGATGCGCCCAGCGCGATGGGTCAGCGCCGCATTCTGGCTGAAGGACTGATCGGTGCGGTTGCCGATCGCCGTGTTGGGCACTTCGCTGTCGGAGCCATTCTCCTGCGACAGCTGATAGCCGGCATCGAGCGTGAGCGTGGTCGAGCGGCGCATGTCGAGCCGCAACCTGGCGAGAACCGAGCCGTCGTTCGAATCGTTCTCGGAGCGGTCCTCATAGGCGATGAAGTCGCCCTCGCCCGAAATGAGGAGCTCATGGCGGACCCAGTCGCTGGTGATGCGCAAGGAGGGCCGAAGCCGCAGGCCGATATCGCCCTTGCGGTCGGAATTGGAGGACTCCGGATTGTCGGAGGCGATGACACCGGCGCGCAGCACCGGGAAGATGGTGAGACCGCCCATATCGAGGCCGAGCGCCGCGTAAGGGTCATCTTCGGCCCGGCGCTTGCGGACCGGTTCCGGCTCGGGCGCGACCGGTGGATTGACCTCGAGCGTCGTCGCCTTGGCCACTGTGACTTCAGCTTCCGCAGGGGTATCCGGCGCGTCGAGACTGTCCCTGAGCCCCAGGGAACTTTCCTGGGCCCGCGCCGCGCCACTCAGGAGAAACGCCGCCGCGATCCCGCAATATATGAAACGCTGGCGGACCATTAACTCACCTCACTCACCCGACAACCTAGCGAAAACATGGTTAATGGGCGGTTGACGGAGCCCTTGTGGAGGCCGATACCCAGCCGGGTTTATTGTTGCGGCCGGATGAGCTAGGTGATGCCCATGGCAAAAGTGATTGAAATCGACCCCGAGGGACTGCGGAGCTGGATCGCTTCCGCCAAGCGCACGCTGACGATCGAGAGCGAGGCCATGGCCAAGCTCATCCAGGCCCTCGACGGTCCGTTGGGGCGCGCTTTCGGCGAGGCGGTACGCCTGATCAAGCAGGGCTCTGGACGTGTCGTCATGAGCGGCATGGGCAAGAGCGGCCATATCGCCCGCAAGATCGCGGCGACGCTGGCCTCGACCGGCACGCAGTCCTTCTTCGTCCATCCCGCCGAGGCGAGCCACGGCGATCTCGGCATGGTCGGGCGCGACGACATCATCATCATGATCTCGAATTCGGGCGAGACAGCGGAACTGCGCGCCATGCTCGACTATGCCAAGCGCTTCCATGTGAAGCTGATCGGCATATCGAGCCGCGCCGAGAGCACGCTCTGCCGCCACGCCGACGTGGCGCTTTGCCTGCCCGACGCGCGCGAGGCCTGCCCGATCGGCATGGCGCCGACCACCTCGACCATGCTGCAACTCGCCATGGGCGATGCGCTGGCGCTGGCGCTGCTCGAGGACCGCGGCTTCGACGCGACCCAGTTCAAGACCTTCCATCCGGGCGGCCTTCTCGGCGCCGCCCTCACCCATGTGAAGGACTTCATGCACAAGGCGGACAAGCTGCCGCTGGCCACACCCGCGACGCCGATGACCGAGGCGCTCGTCACCATGACGGAAAAGAGCTTCGGCTGCCTCGGCATCATCGACGACAACAGTGGCCAGCTTGTCGGCATCGTGACCGACGGCGATCTGCGCCGTCACATGTCACGCGACCTCATCGATCTCACCGTGGCGGAGGTGATGACCCATGGGCCGCGCACCATCATGGCCGACACACTCGCCTCCGAGGCGCTCGATCTCCTGAATGCGGGCAAGAAAATCACCAGCCTGTTTGTCGTCGACGACAAGAACCGGCCGATCGGCCTCATTCATGTCCATGACCTGCTGCGCCTGGGCGTGAAATAGGCAACCGAGACGGATACCCATGCGCAGGCTCGCAATCCTGACCGGCACGGCCTTGCTGCTGCTCACCGCCGCCAGCCATGCCCAGGACAGCGGCATCAAGGCGATCGATACCGTCCTGGTTCAAGGCAAGGCTTCCGTTGGAACCAAGGCCCCGCCGGACTGGATACCAGTTCGCAACCCGAAAAATCTCGGCCTGTGCGTGGCCTATGTTCTCAAAGGCCACAACTTCGACGACAGCCCCTCGGTCATTTATCCGAGGCTCGTGAGCGGCCGCACCATCGAGCAACTCGTCCAAGCAAGCGCCGATCACCTCAAGCGATCGAGCCCGTCATTTCGGCTCGAGAAGAAAAAGGACTTTAGATCGAAGAAAGATGTGAGCTTCGCCGTCCGATACTTCTTGAATGGTCCAGCGCCCAATCGCTTCGAAGCCGTCGGCTATCTTGCCTATAAGGGACAGCTCCTCATCGTCGTCTATTCAAATCTCTCGCGTAAGGATTTCGACAAGAATATTGGCGCCTTTTACGCGGCGCTGGATCGCGTTGCTCCGTATTCGAGCGAGATAAATGCGCTGAGCGGATCCTGCCTCATTCCGAAGAACTGACGGGCGGATCGAGGCTCAGCCCGGCCCGTTGACCGGCTCGACGGCGAAGGACGCGCCGTCGACCGCCTTGACCTTCACCCATTCGCCTTTGCCGCGATCGGCGCCCGTCACTACCCACAACGTGTCGTCGATGCGGACCTTGCCGCGGCCATTGACGATCGCTTCGTCGAGCACATAGCTGCGCCCGACATAGCCATACATGCGCTGATTGAGGTTGTTCGGCTCGCCACCCGGCAGCGTGAAGCGCGGCCGCACGAAATAGACGAGCACCACGGAGAGGACGGCAAAGAGCGCGATCTCGACCTGCCAGCTGAGATCGAGGAATATGTCGAGAATGCCGATCAGCGCGCCGGCGAGCGCCAGCCAGATGAAGAAGACGCCGGGCAGTACGAGTTCTACAAGCAGCAAGAGGCCGGCGATGATCCACCAGGTCCAGCCGCCGAGAAACGGGAAGAACTGCTGCATGCCGGAAAGCTCCTCGTCAGCTCTTGGGCGGGATAGGCGGAACGCTGGGCGGCGACGACCGGCGCTTGGGCGCGGGCGGCTCGCCATCATTGCCGCCGAAGGTCTCCCGGGCGATCTCGGCGATGCCGCCGAGCGAGCCCAGAACCGCGGTGGCTTCGAGGGGCAGCATCAGCACTTTCTGGTTGGGTGCGGCCGCCAGCGCCTCGATGGCTTTGACGTAGTTGTTGGCGACGAAATAGTTGATCGCCTGGATATTGCCGCTCGCGATGGCGTCGCTGACCATCATCGTCGCCTTGGCCTCGGCTTCCGCCGAGCGCTCGCGCGCCTCGGCGTCGCGGAAGGCGGCTTCGCGTCGGCCTTCGGCCTCGAGCACCACCGACTGCTTCTCGCCTTCGGCGCGCAGGATTTGCGACTGGCGCTGGCCTTCCGCCTCGAGCACGGTGGCACGCTTGTCGCGCTCGGCCTTCATCTGCCGCGCCATGGCGTCGACGAGGTCGCGCGGCGGGCTGATGTCCTTGATCTCGATGCGGTTCATCTTGATGCCCCAGGGCGTCGTCGCCTGGTCCACCACGCCGAGCAGGCGGTGATTGATCTCGTCGCGCTGTGACAGAAGGCTGTCGAGATCCATCGAGCCCATCACGGTGCGGATATTCGTCATCACCAGATTGAGGATGGCGTGTTCGAGATTCTGCACCTCATAGGCCGCCTTGGCGGCGTCGATGACCTGGAAGAAGGCGACGCCGTCGACCTTCACCATCGCGTTGTCGCGGGTGATGACCTCCTGGCTCGGCACGTCGAGCACCCGCTCCATCATGCTGAGCTTGTGACCTATGCGATCGAAGAACGGCACGATGACGCCGAGACCGGGAGGTAAGGTGCGGATATAACGGCCGAAACGCTCGACCGTGTAATTGGAGCCTTGCGGAACCATCCGGATCGACCGCAACAGGCCGAACAGAACCACGGCCAGGAGAATTATGACTGCAATACCAGCGCCTTCGAACATATCGCCGCTCCACTCTTAGATCACGATCACTTTAGGTCGTTACGACCTAAAGTGATGAACGTAATCGAAACCTTATATTTAGCGCGTGATCGGACGGAAAACCGGTGCCCACTTTTCCTGATCACGCGCTAGTCTAGGAAACTAGTCAAGCGCCCTCTTCAGCGGGTTAACATAGGGACAAGTTGTTGAATCGCAAGCCCCTTTATATCCAACCCGATAATTCCTTGCGGATAAGCGCGGCGAGCATCGCGATGGAGGCATCCGATTCGTTGAGACACGGCACGGCGGAGAAGTTTTCACCGCCATTCTCGCGGAAGGTTTCGGCTAGGCCGMTGGCGACCTCCTCGAGGGTTTC
>NNBT01003599.1_pt1 | contig 16469 bp, 14 predicted proteins | sample 1173831 | NCBI WGS metagenome assembly NNBT01 (sample SAMN07173936, study PRJNA388173) | plant metagenome | isolation source: symbiotic tissue sample KVJ10 | place: Norway: Troms, Kvaloya island | reverse complement strand
CGCTGGTACGGCGGGGGATGATCGCCGGCATATCGGAATCACGGATATTGAAGCCGACTATGTTGCCGGCACGCCGCCGGGCATCAGGCTGCGCCTGAAGACACCCGCGGCGGCGCTCGCCGTTAGTGGGCCGCTGCGTTCGCTTGCTCCGCTGGCCGCGGCTGATCCGGATGCCCAGGTCGATGAAGTGCTTGCGGCGGTCGTGACCCGCTATGTCACCGACGCCTTCGCCCGCTTGCGTGAGCGGCCGGTCGCCATCCTGCATCTGACGGATGACGAATATCGCCCACTGCGTGCCGAAGCGGACTTCATCCTCACCCTGAAGAAGGAGAATGCGGCGTGGTGGCCGGACGACCCGCCCTTGGCGAAGGGCGGTGGTGGCCGCGTCCGTTTTCTGCGCATGCTCGTGCCGCGTTCCCGGTCCTTGGGCGGCTTTGCGGCGGAGCCGACACGGCAGCTGGCGGAACTTTTCCGCAAAGGCGACCTGAATCTGGCGGATCTCAATCCTGGCGATGCGGCGGGTCTGGTCCTCGGTATTTCACATCCGATCGAATGGAAATGACGAGATCGGCGGCTGCCAAAGCATGATCCGGAGAAGGGCGAAGCCGAGGAGAGCTCCAGCATATAGATCTGGCGCGCTTAGATCAGGCGAGGGATTTGGCGGGGAATTCCATTCCCCTGAGCCAGGTCGACTGCAGCCGGAGCGCCGGATCGAGGATGACGAAGCTCGCCAGGCGCCCGGGCAGAAGGCGGCCGAGATCGTCGAGCGCGAGATAGTCGGCTTGCCGCTCGGCGCACATGCGTGAGGCTTCGGCGATGCTGAGGCCGAGCGAGACGAGGTTGCGGAAGGCGTCGAGCATCGTGATGGCGCTTCCCGCCAGCGAGGAGCCGTCCGCCAGCATGACGGTGATGCCCTTCTTGACGATCGGATGATCGTTTCCGAAATCATATACGCCATCCGGACAGCCCGCGGCCGTCGTCGCATCCGTGATGGCGTAGAGCCGTGGGATGGCGCGCCAAGCCGCCAGCACCAAGGCCGGATGTACGTGGTTCAAATCGCAGATGAGCTCCGCATAGTGCCCCTGCGCCAATGCGTAGGCGGCGACGCCGGGCTCGCGATGATGGAGCCCCGACATGCCGTTGAAGAGATGGGTGAAGCCTGAAAGCCCGCGCGCGAAACCTTCCGCGGTCTCCTCGAAGCTGGCGAGGCTGTGGCCGATCTGGACGCGGCAGCCGCGTGCGGTCAGCGCCTCGATCACCGCGATCCCGCCGGGGATCTCGGGCGCCACCGTCGCGACCACCATGCGGCAGAGATTTGCCCAGCGCAAAGCGAGCGCCGGATCACCCGTCCGTGTGATGTCGCGCTGGGCGCCGAGCTTGCCCGGATTGATGAAGGGGCCTTCGAGATGAGCGCCGAGCACCGTGGGCTCGTCACTGCGCGGTTGACGGCGCACGGTCTCGATGGTGACGAGCGCGGTCTCGATCACCTCGACTTCCGCAGTTGACGTGGTCGGCGCCAGCGCCACTGTGCCGCTTTGGGCATGGAATCGGATGAATTGCCTTATGGCGTCCTCGCCGCCGGTGAAATCGACGCCCTGCCCGCCATGAATATGCAGGTCGATGAAACCAGGCAGAATGTAGGGTAGATCGGCGCTGTCCGGTGCGTGAATGGGCTTGCCTTCGATACGGGCGATGCGGCCCGCTTCCGTGACGATGCAGCCACGCACCCAGCCGGACGGCGTCAGAATATGGCCCTCGGGTGAGGTGACGGCGGAAGAGGTCACGAGCTTTTTCCTTTCAGGGCGGCGAGCATGGCGGCACCGCGCACGCCGCTGCTGTCGCCATATTTCGCCAGGAGGACGGCCGGCGGCCGGCCACCTTCGAGCAGGTGATCGGGAAGATGCTTCAGCAGCAGCTTTTCGACATTCGGTATGCGCGACACGCCGCCACCGAGCACGATGCAATCGGGATCGACCGTCGCTTGTATGGTGCGGAACAGCTCGCAGACGACATGAGCCCAGACGTCCAGAATCTCGCCCAGTTCCGGATGTGTGGCGGCCTTCTCGGCGATCTCATGCGCCTCGAAATGCAAGCCCTTGAGACTGCGCGCCAGCCTGGCGATGCCGGGACCTGAAACCAGCGTCTCGTAGCAGCCCTTGCGCCCGCAGGGGCAGCGCTCCATCGGCAACGTGACGCCCGGCGCCGCATCGGCCGGAATGCCGAGATGGCCGACTTCCTCCCCGGGCAGTCCGTTGCGGCCTTCGACGATCGCACCCTTGAAGCAGACGCCACCGCCGCAGCCGGTGCCGAGGATCAGGCCGAAGACCGTTTCATGACCGGCGCCCGCTCCACCATTGGCTTCCGAGTAGGCGAAGCACCGGCAGTCATTCTCGAAGAGAACTGGAAAGCCCAGCCGGCGCGAGAGATCCTGCCGCAACGGCTTTTCATCGGCGGCGAGATTCGAGGCCAGCGTCAGTCCGGTTTCGACATCGACTTGTCCCGGAATGCCGACGCCGAGCGGCAGCTTCGTCACGCCCGCTTCGCCGCGCAGCCAGTCATATTGGCCGACCAGTGCATCGACCAGATCTTCATAGGAGGTCCGTGGCGTGGCGATGCGCCGGCGCGTGATCTCGCCGAGATCGGAATCGAAGAGACACGCCTCGATCTTCGTGCCGCCGAGATCGATGCCGCCATACATCTCTATCTGGCTCCGGCATAGGAGTAGAGCACCACACCCGAAACGACACGCGAGAGATTGCCGCCGATGAACGGGTTGTCGACATTCACGCTCAGCGTGTCGGACCAGACGATGGCCTGAATCTGGGCGGCGAGCACGTGGAGCACGAGTGTCCAGGCATCATTGCCGATGACGGGAACGAGGATATCGGCATCTTCCGCTCCGAGCACGACGACGCTCTCTTTGCCGAATTGCGCGCGGAGTTCCGTGACGGCGTCGAGATCGTAGCGGCTCGTATGGGCCGTGCCCGATATGAAGACATGAATGCGGGTGCCGGCATCGGCGATCGCTTTCGGCCCGTGGCGGAAGCCGAGCGTGGTATCCCACAATGTGGGGATCTGCCCCTGAGCCAGCTCCAGCACCTTGAGAGCGCTTTCGCGTGCCGCCGCGGCGAGCGCACCGGACCCCAGAAACACCGCGCGGGAGGGGCGGCGTGAGCGTGTTGCAAGGGCGATGGCGTCGCGAAGGATCCGCTCGCCCGTATCCGCCAGATCATTCAAGGCCTGCACGATCGGCAATGGCTTCGCATCATCGAGGCAGGCGAGCGCGCTCAGCAGCATCGTGCTGTAGCTCGACGTCATCGCGAAGCCGCGGTCGTTTGTGGCTTCCGGCAGAAGGACGACTTTCTGCTCCCCGGGTCCCTTGGGCGTTCGATTGGCGAGGGCCCCTTGCGGATTGCAGGTGAAATGCAGCCGGTCCGCCTGCGGCAGATGCGCGTCAAGCAGGTCCAGCGTTCCGACCGTCTCGGAACTGTCGCCACTGCGTCCGAAGGAGACAGCGAGAATGCGTCCTGTGGCGGGCAGGTAGCTCGCCGGGCAGCTCACCAGGTCGGTGGTGGGAATGGAGCGGTATCGGGTGCGGGCGCCTGGCCGGTTGAGGGAGGCGGCGAGCGCGTCGCCGATGAAGGCCGAGCTTCCCGCCCCGCAGAACCACACCTCGTCATGATCGCGCGATTTCAGCCAGGCTGAAACGGGCTCGGAAATGGCAGTGAGCGGCTCGCCCCAGGCGCGCCAGATGGCGGGCTGCGCCATGGTCTCGTGAAAGGTGACCCACTGCTCGAGACCGCCACTGCGGTCCTGCTTATTCTCGTAATTCATGCGGACGTGTCTTCTGCCGACGGCGCGGCGATCAGGATGTTGACGCCCCGGCTGCGCAAGCTGCTCTCGACATCCTTGGGGATATTGTTGTCGGTCACGATCGTGTCGATGCGGTCGATATTGCAGAAGCGGTGCAGGCTGGGGGCGCGGAACTTCGTCGAGTCGACGAGCACGACGATCCGCCGGCAGCTATTGGCCATCGCGGCGTTCTGATGCGCCTCGTCCTCGTTGAACGTGCTCAATCCGTCCTCGGGATCGATGCTGTCGGCGCCGAAATAGACGGTGTCGAAACGCATATTCGCCAGCGACTGCTCGACCATCCGTCCGGTCAAAGCGCGCGCGTCGAAGCGAACCGTGCCGCCGGGCAGGATGATTGTGTGCTGGCGGCAGCCCCACAGGGTCTCGACGATATTGAGACCGGTGGTGAGGATGGTGCGTCCGCTCGCGGTGCGGAGATTCTGTGCGAAGAGCTGCAGCGTCGAACCGGAATCGAGAATCATCGAGCGATCCCCGTCGATCAGCTTCATCGCTTCACGCGCGATCGCCAGCTTCATCCGGCGATTGGCGAAGGCCTTGTCGGCGACGGTCGGCTCGAGGAACGGGCGATTGGCGCCGGCGTGATCCGTCGCCAGCGACATCGCCAGCGCGATCCTGAACTCCGGAACGCCGTCGAAGCCGTAATGGCGGCAGAAACGGATGACGGAAGGCTCGCTGACGCCGGCGGCCTGGGCGATCTCCTGCACCGACCAGGCCATGAACTGCGCCGGATTGCCGAGCAGAATCTCGGCGACACGGGCGAAGGCCTTGCTGAGCTCGGCGCGATCGGCGGTGATCGTCTCGATCAGTGAGCGGTGAACGTTGAGCTGATCAGCTTGCGGCATCGGGCACCTCTCGGGAGTGGCCGGTCATTGGGCGCTCCGGCGGCCGATATTGAGGCCATTTTGGTCGAAGACAAGCGCCCGCTCGGCGGCGATCCTGAACCAGGCCTTGTCGCCGCCCGAAAAATTCGCCTGGCCGGTGAGGCGGACCACCATCGGCTGGGCATCGCAGAGATGGCCGTAAAGGATTGTTTCATTGCCCAGCTGTTCGACGACGTCGACCGTGATCGGAAGTCCCGTTTCGCTTGCCGATAATGTTATGTCTTCAGGACGTATGCCGATCTCCAGGGAAGCAAGGCTCGCAGCGCGTGCGGCATCGACGGGGATCCGCATTGGCTCGCCGCCTGGCAAGCTGAGGAGAAGCTCGGCGTCGTCGCGGCGGGCGCCGGATATTTTGACGAAATTGATGCGCGGTTGTCCGAGAAAGCTTGCGACGAACTTGTTGTGCGGCTGATTGAACAATTCGAGCGGTGCGCCATGCTGCTCGACGATGCCGCTGTTCATCACGACGATCCGGTCCGCCAAGGTCATGCCCTCGACCTGGTCATGCGTGACATAGATCATCGTATTGCCGAGCGAGGCGTGCAGCTTTGCCAGCTCGACGCGCATTTCGGCGCGCAGCGACGCATCGAGATTGGACAAGGGTTCGTCGAACAGAAAGAGCTTGGGCTTGCGGGCGAGTGCCCGGCCGATGGCGACGCGTTGGCGCTGGCCGCCGGACAGGGCCTTGGGCTTGCGGGCGAGGAGTTCCTCGAGCTTGAGCAGCTTCGCGATTTCGTGGACGCGGGTCTTGATTGCCGCAGGTTTGTCGCCGGCGATCTTCATGCCGAAGCCGATATTCTCGGCGACGGTCATGTGCGGATAGAGCGCATAGGACTGGAAGACCATCGCCACGCCGCGTTCGACCGGCGTCGCGCCGGTGACATCGCGGCCATCCTGCGAGAAGCTGCCGGCGGAAATCGGCTCGAGGCCCGCGATGCAGCGCAGCAGGGTGGATTTTCCGCAGCCCGAAGGTCCGACAAGGACGACGAACTCGCCTTCCTTGACCGAAAGACTGACGTCCCGGATCACCTCCGTGGCGCCGTAGGATTTGTGAATATTGTGTAGCTCGAGGCCTGCCACGCGGGTTGCTCTTTCGAAGTGCCGGACCCGGTGACCAGCTCAGGCGGGCTCCCGAACACACCTCTGAGATATCGGAAGATATGTAGTTTTACAACATATATTTGTTTGATCTGTTGAAAGATGGGTGCGCTCCATCACTTGGATCACTGGTGCGGCGTCTCAAAGTGTTAAAAATTCATCAATAATAACAGAATGATGACCAAAAGTCGCTGTTGTGCAGTAGGGGTTCCCGGAAAATAGCAGTCAAATAATGTTGCAAAAATACAAAATATAATTACATTATACGCCTAACGAGACGCTCATCATCTGAAAAGCGACATAAACGGAGGAAACCGGCATGATTTCATTCAAGGCGCATAAGACCCTCTCCGCGGTGGCTCTGGCCTCCGCACTTTTTGCCTCGACCACGGCCGTGCATGCCGTTGAGCTCACTTTCTGGTCCATGTGGAATGAGCCCGAGCCACAGGCAGCGGCTCTCAAGACGATCATGGATGCCTATAGCAAGGCCAACCCCGATACGACCTTCAAGGTCGTGTGGAACGGGCGCGGCAATCAAACCAAGCTGCGGGCTGCTCTGCAGGCGGGAACGCCGGTCGACTTCATGGATCAGGACGGCGACGAGCTTGCTGGCGGTCTGCAGAAGCAGGGTCAGGCTTTGGCGCTCGATGAGGCGCTCGGTGCCGATTTCAAGGAGCTCCTTCTGCCCGGCGCCTATGACCTTTATGCCAAGGACGGAAAGCACTTCCAGGTTCCGTACATCTACAACACGGTGAACTTCTGGTACAACAAGGACCTCCTCACCGAGGCTGGCGCCGCGGTGCCGGCGACATGGACCGAGTTTCTCGCCATGTGCGAAACGGTGAAGGCCAAGACCGGCAAGCATGCGCTTGTCGTCGAGGGCACCGATGCCGCCTATGCCGCCCTTCCTTTCTCTCATCTGGTGGAGCGCCAGCTCGGCCCCAAGGCATTGATCAAGGTGTTCGAGGACAGAACCGGCAACAGCTGGCTGGATCCGGCCGTTCTCGATTCCGCCAAGAAGGCCGTCAGCCTGTGGGACAGCTGCATCGCCGGTGATGCGCGCGGCTTCCAGTATCCTGCCGGCCAGCAGACCGTCGCTCTCGGTACGTCGATGGCCGAGCTGGTCGGTTCGTGGCTTCCGACCGAGCTCGCCGATTCCGCCGGGCCGGATTTTCCCTGGGGTGCTTTCAACTTCCCCGAAGTGGAAGGCGGCAAAGGCAAGCGCACTGATCTGCAGGTGGCGTTGCTGTCGATGGCGGTGCTGAAGGACGCGCCGCATCCGAAAGAGGCCGCGGCCTTCCTGAAATATCTGGTGAGCGATGAGGCGCAGAGGATCCTCGTCGAGCAGGGCGGTGTCGGTGTGACCCGCAAGGGCGTCGCCTGGCCTCCGCTGCTGGCGGATGCCTTCGCCGCGGCCGAGAATGCGAGCGCTCTCACCAACATCTATGGCGGTATCGGCATCGACTATGCCGACTTCTACACCAAGACGTTCCTGCCCGAGCAGAGCAACATGTTCCTCGGCCAGAAGAGCCCGGAAGACTTCGTCAAGCTCATGGCCGAAGCGACCAAGAAATATTGGGAAGGCAAATAACATCGGCTCGCAGAGGCGACGGCCGTCCCCGTGGCGGCCGTCGCCGCATCGGTCCCGCCTTTGAGAGCTTCATGGGATGCGCAGACGTCTGATCATCACCTTCCTCGCGCCGGCGCTGATCCTCTATCTTGGATTTGTGGTGCTGCCGGCGGTGCGGGCCTTTTATTACAGCTTCTTCCAGACGTCCGGGTTCAAGGATCAGGCGCACTGGGTGGGTTTCGGAAACTATATCGCCCTGGCGAGTGATCCGATCTTCTGGCTGACGGTCGGCAACATGCTTCTCATTCTGTTCGTCGGCGGCATCGCGGTATTCGGATTCGCCTTCCTCTTCACCATCCTCATCAACTCAGGCCTGTGGGGAAAGAAGTTGTTCCGCGCTTTGATCTTCATGCCGAACATCATCGCGGTCGTCGGACTGTCGACTTTCTGGTCCTTCGTGTTCATGCCGCGTTACGGCCTGCTGACCAATTTCCTCAATTCGATCGGATTGACTGGGCTGGCCGTCATTCCCTGGACAGCGCCGGAACATCTCTTCTGGTCGATGCTGGTCGGCCTGGTTTGGATATCGGCCGGCTTCTTCACCATCCTGATTCTCGCCGGCGCCGACAAGATCCCCACCGACATGTATGATGCGGCCCGCATCGAGGGCGCCACCAATCGCCAGATGTTCCGCTTCATCACCCTGCCGATGATCTGGGATGTCATCATGATCACTCTCATTCTGTGGGTGATCGAGGCCATCCGGATGATGGAATATCCCTATGCTTTCGGCGGCCCGAATATCGACCAGAACCTCTACACGCCGGCGATCTATCTCTTCATCATGGGCTTCGGCCAGCGCCAGCCGGTCTATGAGCTGGGCTACGCGACCGCCATCGGCGTGGCGATGTTCGTCTTCACGGCCCTTGCGGTCCTCGTGATCGGCGCGCTGACGCGCCGTGAACGCGTGGAGTTCTAGACCATGCTGAAGGCCCAAACCCTGCGACGCTCGTGGAAGACGGCACTTGCCTATCTGATCGTCGGCGGCTGGTCGCTGTTCGCGGTTCTCATGATCCTGTGGATCATCATCGCCTCGCTGAAATCGACGCGCGGCCTGTTCGGCGCGCCTTGGACACTGCCTTCCGCCCCGGCTTTCTCGAACTATGTGAAGGTCTGGGTTTCCAATCGTTTCGACGACTATTTCCTCAACAGCATTCTCGTCGTTTCCGCCTCGGTTCTGGTGCTCCTGCTTGTCGCGGTTCCTGCCGCTTATGTTCTGAGCCGTGGCAAATTCCTGGGTCGCAGCGCCATCCTCAATTTCTTTGTCTTCGGCATGGGTGTGCCGGTACCCTTGCTGTTCATTCCTCTCGTCGTCCTCACCACCGAGCTGGGCGTGATCGACACATTGATGGGCCTCAGCATCGTTTATGTATCGGTCTCGCTGCCCTTCACCATCTATGTGCTGCAGGGCTTCTTCTCCTCGCTGCCCGCCGAACTCGAATCGGCTGCCGTGATCGACGGCTGCAGCGACTGGCAGGTGTTCTGGCATGTCATGCTGCCTCTTGCGGCGCCTGGCGCCGCGACCGTCGCCATTCTGAACTTCGTTGCCTTGTGGAACGAGTATCAGCTCTCGCTCATCCTGATCAGCAGTCCGGAGAACCGCACGCTCTCGCTCGGCATCTACTCGCTCATCACCTCAATGCAGTATTCCGGCGGCAATTGGCCGGGCCTGTTTGCCGGCGTCACGATGGTCATGCTGCCGACCATCGCGCTTTACATCTTCCTGTCGGAACGCATGATCAGCGGCATCACGATGGGCGGTGTGAAATGATGAGCCGTGAGGACCGTCGCAGTTCGCTCCGCGGCTTCATCACCCGCAACCGCGCCGGCGCCCCGCTGGCCGTGCCGTCGATCTGCTCGTCCCAGCCCGACGTGATCGCCGCCGCCGCCCTTGTCGCCAAGGATCATGGGGCACCGCTTCTCATCGAGGCGACGAGCAATCAGGTCAATCAGTTCGGTGGCTATACCGGCATGCGGGCCGCCGATTTCATCAGCTTCATTCACGGCATATGCGATGCGACCGGGCTGGACAAGAGTCAGGTGATCTTCGGCGGTGACCATCTGGGTCCGCAAGCCTGGCGTGGCGAGGATGCCGATACGGCGATGGCGAAAGCCGAGGATCTTGTGCGCGGCTTCGTCGAAGCGGGCTTCACCAAGATCCATCTCGACTGTTCGGAGGGATGCCGGGGCGAACCGGCGCAGGTCAGCGATGAAATCAGCGCCCGGCGCAGCGCCAGGCTGGCGGGCATCTGTGAGGCGCATGCGCCCGATCCGGACGCCTTGGTCTATGTCGTCGGCACCGAAGTGCCGCCGCCGGGCGGCGCTCGGGCCGGCGAGGACGAAATCCTGCCGACCTCGCCGGAAAGCGCCAGCGCCACGCTCGCCGAGCAGCGCCGCTGTTTCGAGCGTGATGTCTCGCCTGCCGCCTGGGACCGCGTGATCGGTCTCGTCGTTCAGCCGGGACTGGAATTTGGGGCGGCGCATGTCCATCATTTCGACATAGCGTCACCCGATGCGCTGTCTGGCGTCCTCAGCGACTACCCGCATATGGCCTTCGAGGCGCATTCAACCGATTATCAGCGCGCCGAGGTGTTTCCTGAACTGGCGCGCCGCCATTTCGCGATTCTGAAAGTCGGGCCGGCCCTCACCTTTGCCTACCGCCAGGCCGTCTATGCGCTCGATCATGTTGCCGATTGGCATGGAATCGGGCGCGAAGGACGCCTTTCCGACGTGATGGAAATGTTGATGCTGGCGCGGCCTGGCCACTGGTCCAGGCACTATGTCGGCGACGACGAGGAGCTGCATCGTCTGCGTCACTTCAGCTATGGCGATCGTATTCGCTACTACTGGAACGAGCCCAAGGCGAAACGGGGAGTCGAGAATGTCATCGCGCAGCTGGAATCACGACAAACCCCGTTGCCCTTGATTGAGCAATATTTCCCGAGCGCGATCATCGCGCGGGCGCAAGATCTGGAAAGCTCCGGCTGGAGTGGGACGCGGGCGCTGATCTATGCGCAGATTCAGGAGGCGCTGCTTCCCTATTTCCAGACTTGGGAGTGTGGCGCCGTCCGCTAGGCCAGGGGTGTTGGACCAAGGGGCAATTGCCGGGCTGACGCTCTTCGCCGGAAACTGGGCTTCCAGCCACGAGGAGCCCCCTATGGACAAGCCGGCCTCGAAGATTGATGTCACGCGCCGCAGCCTCCTGATGGCGGCGCCCGCTCTGGCGGCGATGCCGCTCGTGACCGCCACGGTGCCGGAGGTCTCGGCCGAGGAAGCATCGGCGCGGGTGCCGCCATCGCCCAACTGGTCCAGGGCCATGCCGCCGGCGCCCGACGCGCGGGTCAAGATCACCGCCGAATATGCGAAACATATCGGGCGCGACGCCTATTTCTGGGCCTGGCCGATGGTCAATGTCTATAACCGCCGGCTGCATTTCTCGCAGGTGAAGGAGACGCAACGGTCGGGTCCGCTCATGCAGGCGCCGCTCAACCGGCTCGCCATGCTCACCGACTATGTGGCGCCCGAGGAGCGTTCGGTCGCCTGCCCGAACCAGGATGTCGTCTATGGCATCGGCTCGATCGCTCTCGACATCTCACCGGTTGTCGTCCAGGTGCCGGATTTCGGCGACCGTTTCTGGGTCTATCAGATCGTTGATCTGCGCACCGACAGCTTCGTGCAACTGGGCAAGATGTACAGCACCACGCCCGGCTTCTATCTGCTGGTCGGGCCGGACTGGCAGGGCGATATGCCCAAGGGCATCACCAAGGTCTTCCGCTCACCAACCCGGACCGCCCTCGCCGCGCCGCGGGTCTTCATGGACGACACCGACGCGGATCGCCGCGCCATCCAGGCGGCGCTCACCGGCATCACGATGTATCCGCTCGCCGACTACGACGGGGCAATGAAAAGCACCGATTGGGCAAATCTGCCGAAAGCGCCACCGCCGCCACCCAGCGAAGAGGAAACCCGCTGGGTGTTTCCGGAGAAATTCGTCGACGAGCTGCCGCTGGTGCTCGCCGACGCGCCGCCGCTGCCGGGCGAAGAGGCGCGTTATGCCCAGGTTCTCGCCGTACTCTCCGCGGCCAAGGTGAGCCCAGAGCTCAAGCAGGCGATGACCGACGGCGCCAAGGACGCCGATGAGAAGCTGGTGACGCCCTTGTTCCAGTTCCGCAATTACGGCCAGCAGCTGCCGCATCATTGGAGCACGATCTCGAATGAATCGGCCTTCGGCACCGACTATTTCACCCGCACCGCCGTTGCCAAGTCGAACATCCTGGTCAACTCACCCAACGAGACGAAATATTTCTATCAGGATCTCGATTCGGACGGCAGGAGGCTCAACAGCGCCAACCGCTACAGCGTAACCTTCGCCAAGGACGCGACGCCGCCGGTCAACGGCTTCTGGTCCCTGTCGATCTACAATGAGCATCACTTTTTTGTCGCCAATCCGATCAACCGTTTTTCGGTCGGCACCAAGAACAAGGACCTCAAGCTCGCTGCGGATGGATCACTCACCATCCATGCCCAGGCGGAAGCGCCGAGCGATCCCGACCAGCGCGCCAACTGGCTGCCGGCGCCGAAAGGCGACTTCTCGCTCTATGTCCGTTCCTATTGGCCGAAAGCGGCGATCACCGAAGGCTCATGGACGCCACCGCCCGTCCTCAAGCTGGCGTGACTTTGCGCCCGCTCGGCGACATCCCGAAGCTCTCGCGATAACGCCGCGCAAAATGCGAGCGTGAGACATAACCCGCGGCTTCGGCGGCGCTGAGGCTCGACGCGCCGGCCGCCAATGCCGCGCGTCCGGCCCGCAGGCGTTCCTGGCGCAGGATGGCGCGGAAGGGCCGGCCCTCCTGGGTGAGGCGCCGGCGCAAGGTCGACGCGCCGAGGCCGGTTGCTTTCGCGGCCCGCTCCACCGTCCAGGCTTCGGAAGGCGCGCTGGCGATGAGCCACGCCACCTCATCGCCGAGCGGCGCGGTGAACAGCGCCCGCGCCTCGGGCAACGGACGCAGCAGCGTCAGCACTTCCTTGAGACGCAGTGTCTTCACCTTTTCGCTCATCGCTTCGGCGCGGATCGTCGTCGCGGCGTGGCTCAACGCCTCGACCAGGTCTTCCGTCAGTGCCGCGCTGAAGGTGGGCGAGGTCGCCTCGCGATCGAGCCTTTCGGCGAGCGACAGGGGCGCCACGCCCTCGGGCAGTGCCGGCACTTCCAGGATCAGCGATTCATAGATGCCGGTCTCACCTGGAATATTCACGACATCCATGGAGATGTTGCGCGGCAGGATGATCACCGATCCCGGCCCGAAGCTCCGGCCGGCATCGCCGAGCCACACTTCCTTGCGACCCCTGAGCACGATGCCGATCAAGGGATGCGGCAGCTTGATGGCGGCGAGCCTTTCGCGTTCGAGCGCGCAATAGGAGAAGAGATTGCGCGCATGGTTGTACACGCCCGAGGCGGCGGGCGCTTCGAAAGCTTTGAGCCGCGCGACGAGGCGCTGGCGCAGTCGGTCTCCGGTGACGGCATGGTGGATGTTCATGCGGCCAGTCTAGCGCCGCCAGCGTCCCGAAAAAACCGCGGAGATGAGCGTTTCGGGCTCATGCCTTGGCGCTTCGGGCCCGTGCCGGGAAACCTCTTCAGCGACAGTGGTGAGGAACACTCCAAGGAGACCTCCGATGAAATTCCTCGCTCTGATCCTCGCCGCCGGTGCTGCTGCTTTGTCCTTCGTCAATCCGGCTCGCGCCGCCGATCTCGAAATGTGGCGTCTCGATTGCGGCCGCATCGAGGTGCGCGATCTGTCCTTCTTCTCCGACAGTTTCGCTTATGGCGGACAATCCCGCAGCCTGACGGACAGCTGCTATCTCATCCGCCATGAGCAGCAATATATGCTGTGGGATACCGGCCTGCCGGCGAGCCTGATCGGCGCCAAGGCCGACCCGAAGGCGGTGCTTTCGCCGACCCTCGCCGCCGACCTTCCGAGCCAGCTCGCCCGGATCGGCGTCAAGCCGGAGCAGGTCACGTTGATCGGCATCAGCCACAATCATTTCGACCATGTCGGCCAGGCGGCAACGTTTCCCGGCGCACGCTTGCTCATCGGCAAGGCGGATTTTGACGCGCTCAAGCTGTCGCCGCCGCCTTTCGGCGTCGAACCGGCTCTGTTGGCGCCCTGGCTCGCGGGCACATCGAAGGCCGATCCCGTCACCGGTGATTTCGATGTCTTCGGCGATGGCAGCGTGGTGATGCTGAAGATGCCGGGCCACACGCCGGGCGAGATGAGCCTTCTGGTCCGTCTGCCGAAAACCGGCCCGGTCTTGTTGTCGGGCGATGTCGTGCATTTCCATGAGCAGCTGGCGCGCCGTGGTGTGCCGCCCTTCAACAGCGACCGCAGCGAGAGCCTCGCCTCGATGGACCGTCTGGCGGCGATCGCCAAGGAACTCAACGCGTGCCTCATCGTCCAGCATGACGAGACGCATGTCGGCAAGCTGCCCGCTTTCCCGAACAGCGCCCGATGAGGCCTATCTCTCACCCTTGCGGTAGGGGATCATCAGCGCGCGCGGATAGGCGGCGCGGCGCGACATGATGATGAGCGCCAGGATGGAGAGCGCGTAAGGCAGCATCAGGAAGATCTGATAGGGCACGAAAGCGCCGGCGAGCTGCTGCAGGCGCAGCTGATAGGCATCGAAGGCGGCGAAGAGCAGGGCGCCCAACAGCGCCTTGCCCGGCCGCCAGGAGCCGAAGACCACGAGCGCGATGGCGATCCAGCCGCGCCCGTTCACCATGTCGGAGTAGAAGGAATTGAAGGCGGAGAGCGTGAGGAAGGCGCCGCCGATCCCCATCAGCGCGCTGCCCGCCACGACGGCTGCGATGCGCACTCTCGTCACATCGATTCCCTGCGCTTCGACCGCGGCGGGATTCTCGCCCGCCATGCGCACCGCGAGGCCGGCGGGTGTGCGGTAGAGGAACCAGCCGACGAGGCCCGCCGCGATGAAAGCCAGATAAGTGAGGGGCGTCTGGCGGAACAGGGCTTCGCCGAAGAACGGGATATCGGAAAGCATCGGTATGGCCCATGGCTGGAAAGCCTCGATCTTGGGCGGCGAGGTCACTTCTGGGAAGGTGAGGCGATAGGTGTAGTAGGTGAGGCTCGCGGCGAAGAGCGTGATGCCGATGCCGGTCACATGCTGTGACAAGCCGAGCGGCACCACCAGGATCGCGTGCAGGAGCCCAAAGGCCGCCCCCGCGAGCGCCGCCACCGCCACACCCAGCCACAGATCGCCGCCCTGATAGACAGTGAACCAGCCGGCAAAGGCGCCGGCAGTCATGATGCCTTCGATGCCGAGATTGAGCACGCCAGCGCGTTCCGAGATGAGTTCGCCCAGTGTCGCGAAGATGAGCGGCGAGGCGATGCGGATGGCGGCCGCCCACAAGGTCGCGGAAAAGAGGAGTTCCAGCGCTTCCATGCTCTATTTCCAGCGCAGACGGTAGCGGGTGAACATGACGGCGGTGACCATGGCGAGAAGGGCTGCGGCCACGATCACCTGCGCGATGTCGCTCGGCACTTGCGCACCCCGGCTCATCGCATCGGCGCCGACAAAGATGCCGGCGACGAAGATCGCCGCCACGACCACGCCCAGGGGATGCAGCATCGCCAGCATGGCGACGACGATGCCGGCATAGCCGAAGCCGGGCGATAGATCGCGGGTAAGATTGCCCTTGAGGCCGGCAACTTCCGAAAGTCCGGCGAGGCCTGCAAGCCCGCCGGACAGCAGCGCCGTCTTCAGCACGATGCGGTCGACCTTCATGCCTGCGAAGCGCGCCGCGCGTGGATTGGACCCGACCGCCTTCATCTCATAGCCGAGCGCAGTACGGGTGTTGATGATCCAGACGGCAGCTGCAGCGATTAGCGCCAGGATGAAACCCGCATGCAGGCGCTTGCCCTGGATGAGCTTCGGCAACTGCGCCTCGGCGATCACCTTCTTGGTCTGCGGCCAGCCCATGCCCATCGGATCCTTGAGCGGGCCCTCGAGCAGCAGGCTCACGAACAGGATGACGATGAAATTGAGAAGCAGCGTCGTCACCACCTCATCGACGCCGAATCGCACTTTGAGGAAAGCCGGTCCGAGCAGCGTGAGAGCGCCCGCCAGTGTCGCGACGATGAGCAGGATCGGGATCAGGATCGGCGCCGGCAAAGGCAGAAGCCCAGTCCCGAAGACGACGGTGGCGATTGCGCCCATATAAAGCTGCGCCTCGGCGCCGATATTCCACAATTTGGCGCGGAAGGCGACCGCCGCCGCGAGCCCGGTGAAGATCAGGGGCGTCGCGCGGGTAAGCGTCTCGAAAGCCGCGAATTGCGAGCCGGCCGCACCTTTGAGGATAAGAGCGAACACTGAGAAGGGATTGGCGCCGCCCAGCGAAACGAGGAAGCCCGCGAAAACAAACACGGCGAGGATCGCCAATGCCGGATAGGCGATGGTGATGATGAGCGAAGGCGCCTCGCGCGGTTCAAGCCGCATGGGACTTGCCCTCCCCGAAGCCATGGCCCGCCATCATCAGCCCAAGCTGTTGGATCGTCACCTTGCTGCGTGACAAGGGCTCCGAGATGCGGCCGCGATAAATGACCGCCACGCGGTCGGCGAGCGCCAGGATCTCGTCGAGATCGTCCGAGATGAGCAGCACCGAGGCGCCGGCTTTCCGCGCCTGGATCAGGCGTTCATGCACATAGGAGACGGCGCCGATATCGAGGCCACGCGCCGGCTGGCAGGCGAGGATGAACTGCGGCTCGAGCGACAAAGTGCGCCCGAGAATGAGCTTCTGCATGTTGCCGCCGGAGAGAAGCCGCACGCGCGTCGCCGGTGACGGACACTTCACGTCGAAGCCTTTGATGATGTCCTTGGCAAAGCCTTCTGSCGMGCCCCAGTCGMGGAAGCCGCGTCYGTTAAAGCSCSGCGTGCGAKMGAWCTCTGCGATGACATTCTCGGTCACCGACCTGTCGGCG
>NNBT01002481.1_pt1 | contig 16497 bp, 15 predicted proteins | sample 1173831 | NCBI WGS metagenome assembly NNBT01 (sample SAMN07173936, study PRJNA388173) | plant metagenome | isolation source: symbiotic tissue sample KVJ10 | place: Norway: Troms, Kvaloya island | reverse complement strand
GGTGATGACCGTCTCGCTCAGGCGGGCGACCGCGGTGTTGAAGTCGTCGCGCAGTTTCCGGTAGGCCACTGCGACCTCCGTATCGATGCGGCAGGTCAGATCGCCCTTGGACAAAAGGTCGAGCCCGCCCGCCAGCAGCGCCATCACGTCGCGCTGTTCGTCGGCAAGCCGCTGCTGTTCCAGGGCGTTGGCCGCGCGTTCCCGCTCGGTCTGCAGGCGCGTCGCGTCGGCGCTCGAGCGGGACTCGTCGCTCTCCGCTTCGAGGCGCCGCATCGCGAGCCCATTCTGTTTGAAGACCAGCACGGTGCGGGCCATTTCGCCGACCTCGTCCTGACGCTCCTGGCCATCGACTTCGGTGTCGAATTCGCCCGCGGCGAGGTTCTTCATCGCGGTCTTCAGCTTCTCCATCGGCCTTGTGATCGTGCTCGACGCCATCCATATGGCTCCAAGCAGGCCCAGCAGCAATCCGCCGCCGCTGGCAACCAGGGTCACCATGATCGTCTGGCTCGTCTCTCGGCCAAGATCGGCCGTCCGGCTCTTGGTCTCCGACAGAACCGACAGCGTGACGGCGGTCAGCTGCTGGACCAGCTTACGCAGCTTGCCGTCGACCTCGTCCATCATCGCGAGGGCCTTGTCGTCCTGGTCGGTGGCGCCAAGCGCGACAACCTGATCCACGCTGGCCTTCATCGCTTTGATGTCGAGCGCGATGGCCGCATATTGCTCCCGGGCGGCTGGGGCTGCCGCGCTGGCTTCATCGAGATAGGTCAGCGTCTGGGCAAAGGAGGCTTCGGCCTGGGCCTTGGCGGCGGTGTTCCCGGCCGTGCCCTGCGGATAGGCGATGACCTTGTAGGCCTGGGCGATCAGGTCGTTGCTGCTGCGCGAAGCCCGGACGCCCGAAAGGATCTGTTGCGGACGCGTCCCCAACATTTCGGCGTACGCGGCGTCGATGGTCTGCATGTGGCTCACCGCGAAGAGGCTCGCCGCCAACCCGATCGCTCCGATCACGGTGATAGCGGCCGCGATACGCGTGCCGATCTTCAGGTTGCTGAGCTTCATGAGACAATCTCGAATGGCGTTGAAACGGGGGTTACCCATGCGACGCCATCGTTAACGCCCGATAAATTATAATTTCTCTGTGTAATGTATGATCGGTGATCTTCATTTTATTTGGACAGGTGCCGATCGAGTACAAGTTTCGATGTGTTTTCAACGTTCCTATTTCTGCTGACGGCAAAGACGAAATAAGGATTTTTGCCTCAGGGCCCCGTCGCCCGGGCCGCGTTTCCCATCGCCTTCAGCGCACACATGGAAAAGGGCTCGCTCACGGGGACCGGGAGCGAGCCCTTGATGGATCGGGCGGCTGCGGCAGGGGGCGGATACCTTGCGGCCGCCTCTCGCCAAGACCGCCGGCGCGCGCGCCGTTCAGGCGGCCTGACGGCGTGGCGCCATGGGCTGGCGGGTGGCCGAACCCTGGGTGCGGAAGGTTGCGACCAGGGCGTTGAGCGTCTGGATCTGGCTCATCAGGGATGTCGCCGAAGCCGCACTTTCCTCGGCGAGCGCCGCGTTCTGCTGCGTCATCTCGTCCATATGCGCGACGGTCTGGCTCATCTCGTCGATGCCGTTGGCCTGCTCGGCGGACGCCGAGGAGATATCGGTGACCGTGGTCGAGACCTTGCGCGAGGCTTCGACGATCTGGGTGAGCGCCTCGCCGGCGGAGCGCACCAGCGCCACGCCCTGCTCGACCTCGCGGCCCGATTCGCCGATCAGCCCCGAGATGTCCTTGGCGGCATCGCCCGAACGCTGCGCCAGCGTGCGCACTTCGGAGGCGACAACGGCGAAGCCCTTACCGGCATCGCCGGCGCGGGCGGCTTCGACCGCCGCATTCAGCGCCAGCAGGTTCGTCTGGAAGGCGATGTCGTCGATGACGCGGATGATGTCGGAGATCTTCTGCGAAGCGCTTTCGATCCGCGCCATGGCGTCGATGGCGTCGGTGACGATGGCGCCACCCCTTTCCGCGACGGTCATGGCTTCCTGCGCCAGCGACACCGCCTGCCGCGAGGCGCTGGCCGAGGCCTTGACCGAGGCGGCCAACTCTTCGGTGGTGGCGGCGGTCTGCTCGAGCGAGGAGGCCTGCTCCTCGGTGCGCTTCGACAGATCGTCGGCGCCCGTGTTGATTTCGCGGGCGGAGTTGCCGACATCAGCCGAGGTCGCCTGGATCGTCATCACCGTTTCGCTGAGGCGCGACACGGCCGTATTGAAGTCGTCGCGCAGCTTGGCATAGTCCACGGCCACTTCTGCATCGATGCGGCAGGTCAGGTCGCCCTTCGAAAGCAGGTCGAGACCGTTGCCGAGAAGCGCCATCATCTCGTGCTGCTCGTCGGCGAGCCGCTGCTGCTCCGCGACGCGGGCGGCGCGCTCCTTCTCGCTTTGAAGCCTTGCGGCATCGGCGGTCGAACGGGACTGCTCGGTCTCCGATTCCAGCCGCCGCATGGCGAGGCCGTTCTCCTTGAAGACCAGCACAGTGCGGGCCATTTCGCCGACCTCGTCCTGACGCTCCTGGCCATCGACTTCGGTGTCGAACTCGCCGGCGGCGAGATGCTGCATCGCCCCTTTCAGCCTGTCCATCGGCCGGGTGATCGTGCTCGACGCCATCCAGACCGCGCCGAACAGGCCGAGCAGCAAGCCACCGCCGCTGGCGGCCAGGGTCACCATGATCGTCTCGTTCGTCTGCTTGCCGAGCGCGGCGGTGTGGGTCTTGGTCTCGGTCAGAACCGACTGCGTAATGGCGGTCAATTGCTGGACCAGCTTGCGAAGCTTGCTGTCCAGATCGTCCATCATCGCGAGGGCCTTGTCGTTCTCGTCGTTGACGCCCAGCGCGATGACCTGATCGACACTGGCCTTCATCGCTTTGATCTCGACCGCGATGGCCGCGTATTGCTGGCGGGCCGCGGGCGCTGCCGCGCTCGCTTCCTCGAGAAAGGCCAGCGTCTTGGCAAAGGAGTCATCCGCCTGGGCCTTGCCCGCGGCGCTCGCCGCAGAGCCTTTCGGGTAGGCGATGACCTTGTAGGCCTGGGCGATCAGGTCGTTGCTGGCGCGCGAAGCGCGGACGCCGGAGAAGATCTGCTGGGGGCGGGTGTTCAGCATCTCGCTGTAATCTGCGTCGATGTCCTTCATCTGGCTCGCCGCGAATAGACTGGCGGCGATGCCGATCATGCCGACCACGGCGATCGCGGCCGCGATACGCGTGCCGATTTTCAGATTGCTCAGTTGCATGAAGGCCATCTCTGCGCGTTGTTTGGCGGGCCCCCATCATGAGACGAACATCGTTAACGTCTGATCAAAATTTACAGTCTTCGCACGCGAAACGAAGATTATATCCAGTTTTCATTTGACCTATGGTCATGTCGGCCGGTGCGAAACCTTGGCCGTCTTCATTGGTCTTGCCGTCAGCTTCGGATTGCCTCGACCGCCGCCATCACCCGCAGCGTGTTGCCGCCTGCGAGTTTTTCGAGATCGTTTTCAGACCAGCCGCGCCGGATCAGCTCGGCGATCAGGGCGGGGAAGACGCTCGTATCTTCCAGCCCGTCGGGGTTGATCCAGCCGAAGAAATCCGAGCCGATGCCGACATGGTCGTGGCCGATACGCTTCGCCAAGTAATCGAGATGGTCGCAATACTGCGCCAGCGTCGCCTTGGGGCGCGGGCCGGCTTTGGCGGCGATCTCGGCCTCGGCCTTCTCATGGTCGAGCCCGTCGGGCGTCTTGCCGAACTGGTCCTTGGCCGGCCTGTGCCAGTCGCGCGAGGCCTGGCTGATGAAGTCCGGCACGAAGGTCGCCATCACCACGCCGCCATTGCCGGCGACGCGGTCGAGCACGTCGTCGGGGACGTTGCGCGGATGGTCGCAGAGCGAAAACGCGTTGGAGTGGGACCAGACCACCGGTGCGCGCGTCACATCGAGCACATCATGCATCACCTTGGGCGAGACATGGGCGAGGTCGACGACCATGCCGAGCGTGTTCATCCGGCCGATGACCTCCTTGCCGAAGCCCGACAGCCCGTTGTGACGGGGCATGTCGGTGGCGGAATCGCACCAGTCATGGCTGTCGTTGTGGCACAGCGTCATGAGCCGGACGCCGAGGTCGAAATAGGCGTCGAGCGAGTCGATCTCGTTGTCGAGCGCCGTGCCGTTCTCGATCGTCATGAACAGCGCGATGCGCCCCTCCGCCTTGGCGGCCATGACGTCGGCGGCGGAGAGCCCCGGACGGAAGACGTCGGCATGGCGCTTCAGGATGTCGCGCATCAAAGCGATCTGGGCGAGCGCGAAGCCGGCCGGCTTGGGGTGCTTGGGCGGGACATAGGCCGCGAAGAACTGCCCGGCCATCTTGCCGGCCTGCATGCGCGGGATATCGGTGTCGCCCTTCTCATGGACCTTCGCGAGGTCGTAGACCCCAACATCGCCCTTCGCCGTGCGGTCGAGCCGGATGACGTAAGGCAGGTCGTTATGCCCGTCGATCAGCGGGGCGCGGTCCAGCAGCGCGAGCGCGGCCGCATAGGCATTGTCCTGGACGGGTGGTTTGGCGAGGGCCATGGCGCAACCTTAGCGTGGGAATCGACAGCGGGGGACACGGTGGCAGGTCGCGGGGCGTGAGGCGAGGGGGCGCGGCGCAGGGTCGCCATGACGATGAAGCGCCGGAACTGCTGCGCCAAACCCCTCTCCTGTAAGGAGAGGGGCAGGGGAGAGGTGTCGGCGGTTGGACCAGTGCGGCGCCGCCGTCGAAGCGAGCCAGCGGTTGGGTCGAGGGCACTGGTCGAAGGGCCGACCCCTCACCCTGCCCTCTCCCTATGGGAGAGGGTTCCCCGCGCCTCTGACCGATGGCTTGGGGGCTCGTCCCTGTCAGCCGAACCGCGCCGGCGCGAACGGCGTCGGATCGACGAAGACCTTCTGGCCCGTCACCATCTCGGCGATCATGCGGCCGGTGACGGCCGCCAGCGTCAGCCCGTGATGGGCGTGGCCGAAGGAGAACCAGAGGCCCTTGTGCTTCGGCGCGGGGCCGATGATCGGCATCATGTCGGGCGTGCAGGGGCGGCGGCCGAGCCAGGGCTCGGGGTCGATCCGATCGCCCAGCGGGAACAGCGTGCGGGCGATCGGCTCGGCGCGGGCGAGCTGGACCGGCGTTGGCGCCGCGTCGCGATCGGCGAATTCGGCGCCGGTCGTCAGGCGGATGCCCTGCTGCATCGGCGCGAGGAAATAGCCGCGCTCGGTGTCGAGCACCGGGTGGTTGAGCACCGCGTTGCCCTGCGCCTTGTAGTGCATGTGGTAGCCGCGCTTGACGGCCAGCGGCAGGTTGTAACCGAGCTTGCGGGAGAGCACGTCGGCCCAGGGCCCGAGCGCGACGACCGCGTCGCGCGCCTTGACCGTCGTGCCGTCGGCGAGCGTGACGCTCCACTCCGCGCCCTGCTGGGTCAACGTCGCAGCGTCGCCCAGCGCGAGCCTGCCACCGAGCGCCTCGAAGCGCGCGACATAGGCCTTGGACAGGCCCAGCGGGTCGATCACGGTGACCGGGTCGGTCCAGTGCAGCCCGCCGATCAGGCTGTCATGGTCGAGATGGGGCTCCTCCGCCTTCAGCGTCGCCATGTCGAGCGGCCGGTAGTTGAGGCCGAAATCCCGGTTCCAGCGCGCGGCCTCGGCCAGGCGTTCGTCCTGCTGGGCGGCGGTGCGGAAAACCTTCATCCAGCCCTTGCGGCGCAGAAGCCCGGTCGCGCCGGATTCTTCCGCGAGCGCGTCGTGCTCGCTGACGCAATGCTCGATCAGGGTGGCATATTTGTGGGCGATGGCCTCGTGCTGGGAGGCGCGCGAATGCATCCAGTAGGACCAGAGGAACGGCGCGAGCTTGGGGATCGCGCTCCAGTGGTAATGCGCGTCGATGGTGTTGTTCATCGCGTAGCGGATGAGCGCGCCGAAATCATGCGGGAAGCCGTAGGGGTAGACGCCCTCGCGCTGGATCAGCCCGGCATTGCCGTAGCTGGTCTCCTCGCCCGGTCCGCGCTTGTCGACGAGCAGGACCGAGCGGCCCGCTTTCTGCAGGTGCAGCGCCACCGAAATCCCGACGATGCCTGCGCCGAGAACGATCGTATCCGTCGCCATGACCTGCTCCTGAACCCGCTCAACCCGCTTGAAAATAGCCGTTTGTGACGCCGTGTCAGCGTCGCGGTGGGTTTTTGCGCGGTTGCGGCGCAAGTTTCGCAAGATTTGCGCCATCGCCCGGTTCGGTGTCGGCATGAGCCGGCAAAGCAGGCCGCACGCGCAATTTTCTGCCGGCGCAGGAGGGGGCTGTCCCGGCGGCGGGTGACGCGGGCGCGCCGATCGGCCAGTGTCGGCGTCCTTCCGGCCGTTTTCGAGTCTCAAGCCCGTCATGCTCACGCGCATCGCCGCTTCATTGGCCGCCGGCCTCGCCTGGCTCGGGCGCTACGGCACGCAAGGGTTTGCGCTGTCGATCTTCCTGGGGCTGGCGTTGCCGCAATTCTCGGCGGCGGCGCGCCCGCTGCTGCCGGTGACGATCTTCTGCTTCACCACCATCGTCTTCATGCGGGCGGATCTGCGCATCATCGCCGGCCTGCTACGCAGCCCCGGCAAGCTCTCCCTGACCTGCCTGTGGATGGTGGCCGCGCCCGTCGTCGTGATCGGCGGGGCGTTCCTGATCGTCGGGCGCGAGGCCATCGATCCCGGCCTGCTGCTGGGGCTCGCCATTCTGGCCGCCGCGCCGCCGATCATGTCCTCGCCCGCGGTCGCGCTGATCTACGGGTTCGAGCCGTCGCTGATCATCGCCGGCGTTATCATCACCACGATCGCAAGCCCCATCGTCGCGCCGATGCTGGTGGAGCTGCTGGCGGGGGCGGCCGTGCCGCTCGACCGCTGGGCGCTGATGCTGCGGCTGGTGTTCTTCGTCGGCGGCGGCATGGCGGCGGCCGCGATCCTGCGATGGGCGCTCGGCATGGTCCGCATCAAGGCGATGAAGGCCAATCTCGATGGCTTCGGCGTGCTGATGTATTTCACCTTCGCGATCGCCGCGATGGATGGCGTGACGAAAGCCGCATTCGACAATCCTTTGCGGGTCAGCGGTTTCCTCGCCTGCGCCTTCGCTGTCTCGATCGTCGGGCTGGTCGTCAGCTATTTCGCCTTACGCTTCCTGCGCCGCTCGGAGCGTTTCATGGTCGGCTATGGCTCGGGCCAGCGGAACATGGGCATGATCGTGGCGGCGCTCGGGGCCGGCGTGCCGCCTTCGACCTTCCTGTTCTTCGCGCTGGCGCAGTTCCCGATCTATCTGATGCCCTGGCTGCTGAGCGGCTTCGCGGCGCGTATCCGCCGCGAGGAAGCGGCTGCTGACGGGGCCTGACGGCAAGACCTGCGACGTAAGGCTCCGTCCTCCTGGGAGCGTCGTCATGATCACCCTCTATTCCGGCCCGCTGAGCCTGTTCGCCCGCAAGGTCGAGATCGCGCTGCGGGAAAAGGGGCTGCCCTTCGAGCGGGTGATGGCGCCCTTCAACCAGACGACCGGCTATGATCCGAAGCATCCGGAGGTGCTGGCGCTCAATCCGAAGGGGCAGGTGCCGGTGCTGAACGATGCGGGGCTCGTGCTCTACGACTCGACAGTGATCGTCGAATATCTCGACGAGGCCTATCCCGAGATCCCGCTCTACCCGCAGGCTCCCGCCGACCGGGCGCTCTGCCGGCTCGACGAGCTCTTCGCCGACGAGATTCTGCTGCAGGCGCTGAAGCCGCTGATGCACCGCACGGGGCCGCGCCCCGCCGACCCGGCGCGGCGGGCGGCGCAGGATGCGGACGCGCTGATCGCGGAGGAGGCGCTGGCGGGGCATCATGCGCGCCTGGACGAGCGGCTGGCGGGCCGCGCATTCTTCGGGCCGATGCTGTGCGCCGCCGATATCGCGCTGTTCATGGGACTGCTGTTCGGCCGGCGGCTGGGCGGGCCGTCCTTCGCCGGGCATCGCGACCTGTCGGACTGGTTTGCGCGGCTCTCCGCGCGGCCGGCCTTCGCGCAGGTCGCGGCCGAGATCGCCGAGGCCGACCGGCGGCTGTCGGTGCCCGTCGCGATGCGCTGAGATCGCGCGAGACTCACGGCAAAACCGCATTCCCCTTTGCCAGCCGATGCTCTAAACCGCGCGGCATGAGCGCCCCCATCCGCATCGCCCCGTCCATTCTCTCGGCCGACTTTTCGAAGCTCGGCGAGGAGGTGCGCGCGATCGATGCGGCCGGCGCTGACTGGATCCATTGCGATGTGATGGACGGGCATTTCGTGCCCAACATCACCTTCGGGCCCGATGTGCTGAAGGCGATCCGCCCACACACGACCAAGTTCTTCGACGTGCATCTGATGATCGCGCCGGTCGACCCTTATGTCGAAGCCTTCGCCAAGGCCGGCGCCGACCTGATCTCCTTCCATGTCGAGGCCGGCCCGCATCCGCACCGGACGCTGCAGGCGATCAGGGCGCAGGGAAAAAAGGCCGGCATCGTCCTCAATCCCGGTACGCCGGCCTGCATGGTCGAGCCGCTGCTCGACGATCTCGATCTGATCCTGCTGATGACGGTCAATCCTGGTTTCGGCGGGCAGAGCTTCATTCATGCGGTGCTGCCGAAGATTGCCCAGGTGAGGGCGCTGATCGGCGAGCGGCCGATTTCGCTGGAGATCGACGGCGGGGCAACGGTCGAGACCGCGCCGCTGGCGGCCAAGGCCGGCGCGGACGTCTTCGTCGCCGGTTCGGCTGTGTTCAAGGGCGGGCCGGCCGCCTATGCCGGCAATATCGCTGCGATCCGTCGGGCGGCTGAGGCTGCGCGCGGGGACTGGGTTTGAACTGAAACGGTTTCGTCATTCCGGGCGGAGCGAAGCGCAGACCCGGAATCCATCATTGGGTGTCATCCTTGCAAGGGATCGGCCCTACGATGGATCCCGGATCGGCGCTGCTTCGCAGCTTGTCCGGGATGACGGCGTGTACTTGATGAAAGGCTTGCGATGATCCCGCGCTATTCCCGCCCCGAGATGGTTGCCATCTGGGAGCCGCAGACCCGGTTCAAGATCTGGTTCGAGATCGAGGCGCATGCGACCGACAAGCTCGCCGAGCTCGGCGTGGTGCCGAAGGAAGCCGCCGCGACGATCTGGGCCAAGGCGAAGGACGCCACCTTCGACGTCGCCCGCATCGACGAGATCGAGCGCGTCACCAAGCATGACGTCATCGCCTTCCTGACGCATCTGGCCGAGATCGTCGGCCCCGAGGCGCGCTTCGTCCATCAGGGCATGACCTCGTCGGACATCCTCGACACGACGCTGTCGGTGCAGCTCGCCCGGGCGACGGATATCCTCATTAGTGATGTCGACGCGCTGCTGGCCGCCATCAAGCGCCGCGCCTTCGAGCACAAGTTCACCCCGACGATCGGCCGCTCGCACGGCATCCATGCCGAGCCGGTGACCTTCGGGCTGAAGCTCGCCCAGGCCTATGCCGAGTTCGATCGGTGCCGCGCCCGGCTCGTGGCAGCCCGCGCCGAGATCGCGACCTGCGCGATTTCGGGCGCGGTCGGCACCTTCGCCAATATAGATCCGAGCGTGGAGGCCTATGTCGCCGACAAGATGGGTCTCAGCGTGGAGCCCGTCTCGACGCAGGTCATCCCGCGCGACCGGCATGCGATGTATTTCGCGACGCTCGGCGTGGTCGCTTCATCCGTCGAGCGGCTGGCGACCGAGATCCGGCATCTGCAGCGCACCGAGGTCTATGAAGCCGAAGAGTTCTTCTCGGCCGGCCAGAAGGGCTCCTCGGCGATGCCGCATAAGCGCAACCCGGTGCTGACCGAGAACCTGACGGGCCTCGCCCGCCTCGTGCGCGGCATGGTCGTGCCGGCGCTGGAGAACGTCGCGCTCTGGCATGAGCGCGACATCTCGCATTCCTCGGTCGAGCGCATGATCGGCCCCGACGCCACCGTGACGCTCGACTTCGCGCTGGCGCGGCTGACCGGCGTGATCGACAAACTGCTGATCTATCCCGACAACATGCGCAAGAATCTCGACAAGCTCGGGGGGCTGCACAATTCGCAGCGCGTGCTGCTCGCCCTGACGCAGGCCGGCGCCAGCCGCGAGGAGAGCTACAGCCTCGTCCAGCGCAACGCGATGCGGACCTGGGAGCACGGCGAGGACTTCCTCACCAACCTCAAGAAGGATGCCGAGGTCACGGCCCGCCTGACCGCCGCCGAACTCGAGGCGATGTTCGACGAGGGCTACCATTTCAAGCATGTCGACACGATTTTTGCGCGGGTGTTCGGGGAGGTCTGAGCGTCGATGCGGATTGCGGTCCTTGCGGATATCCACGGCAATTTCGACGCGCTCGAAGCGGTCGTCGAGGACCTGGAGCGGACGCGGCCCGATCTGGTCGTCAATCTCGGCGATAGCCTGTCGGGGCCGCTGAAGGCGCGCGAGTCGGCCGATCTGCTGATGTCCAAGGACTGGCTGACCGTTCGGGGCAATCACGACCGGTACCTGATCGAACGGCCGCTCGACCAGCTCGGCGCATCCGACAGGGCTGCAGCCGAAGAGATGGCGCCTGAGCATTTCGAATGGCTGCGTTCGCTGCCATTTTCCGTACGGGCGGCCGACGACGTGGTGCTGTTCCATGCGACGCCCGGCGATGACAATACCTATCTGACGGAGCGTGTCCGGGGAGGGCGCTCCGAGATGCGACCCACAAGCGAGGTGGCGGCCGATCTCGCCGGCATCGCAGCTGGGCTGGTCCTGTGCGGGCATTCGCATATCGCGCGGGTGATGGAGCTTCCCGACGGGAGGTGCGTCTTCAATCCCGGCAGCGTCGGCCAGCCGGCCTATGACGATGTCGCCCCCGAGCCGCATGTCATGCAGGCCGAGAGCCCGCATGCGCGCTACGGCATCGCGGAGCGCGGCCGCGCGGGCTGGCGGTTTTCCTGCGTCGCACTCCGTTACGACTGGCACGCCGCCGCTGACATTGCCCGCACGCGCGGCCGCATGGACTGGGCGCATGCCCTGTCGACCGGTCTCGCCCTGAAGCCGCCGTTAGGCCGATGAAAACCTCCGACACCGGCATCCTCATCATCCCCGGCTAGTCCGGCTCGGGGCCCGATCACTGGAAGAGCCGCTGGGTCGCCAAGCTCTAACTCACGAGCGAAGGCCTTATCACGGGCAGGTTTTCACGCTTGCCGAAATCCGTGACGTCATCTCGGCATTCGGAATGCCTGTACGCACGGAGCTTGGCGCTTCTATCGGCGGCCATGATCGTTTTGTCGAAGTTCAGCCTTGGGACGATGCGCCTCTCAAGGTATATTGAATCAACCAGTCAACCAGTTTAAATTCATCCCATGATCACCGTTGGCGCTTTCGAAGCCAAGACCAAGTTTTCCGAACTCCTCGACCGCGTCGCAGGCGGGGAGGAGATCATCGTGACACGCCATGGCAAGACGGTGGCCCGCATCGTGCCCGATGGCCCGCCCGATGCGGAGGCCGAGCGTAAGGCGCGCGAAGCCAAGGCGGCCGAGATCAGGGCCGAGTTCGTCCGCGTCAGGGAGAAACTGCGCGCCGAGGGCGTCTCCTTCTCGATCGACGACATCATCTCCGCCAGGGATGAAGGTCGCCGTTGATGGCGGTCCTCGACGCGTCGGTCGTCATCGCGGCGCTGTCGCCGGATGAGCGGAATGGGGTTGCGCTGACGACGCTTGGGCCCTTCTTTCTCGGTGGCGGCTGCGTTCCCGGTCTCTGGCCGCTCGAAGTGGCCAATGTCCTGCTGACCAAGCATCGACGCCGAATTCTCAGTCTCGAGAATTGTGAGGAGGTCTGGCAGGCCATTGCCCTGATACCCGTCGACGTCCATCATTTCGAGGCTGGCAAGATCGCAAGTGATGTCCGCCCGCTGGCTCTCAAACACGGCCTTTCGAGCTACGACGCCTGCTATCTTCAACTCGCAATCGACCGAGCCGCGCCACTCGCGACAGTCGATCGAAAACTGATCGCCGCAGCTCGCGCCGAAGGCCTCACGGTTCTCTGACCCCCATGAAAACCTCTGACACCGATATCCTCATCGTCCCTGGCTGGTCCGGCTCGGGGCCCGATCACTGGCAGAGCCGCTGGGTCGCCAAGCTCTCGACCGCGCGGGTGGTCGAGCAGGACGACTGGCACATCCCGTCGCATCTCTGGGCGGAGCGCATCGTCGCGGCGGTGCGGGCGGCGACGCGGCCGGTCGTGCTGGTCGGACACTCCTGCGGCGTCAGCGCGATCGCGCATGCGGCCGAGCATCTGCACCCCGGCGAGGTGGCCGGCGCCTTTTTGGTGGCGCCCGCGGCCGAGCGTGCCAAGCGCGAACTGCCGGGGATGACGCCGGCCTTCGCCGCGCACCGGCGGGCCCTGCTGCCGTTCCGCAGCGTGCTGATCGCCAGCACCGACGATCCCTATTGCACGCCCGACGAGGCGAAGGCGCTGGCTGAAGCCTGGGGCGCGGAGTTCGTCGATGCGGGCGAGAGCGGGCATCTCAACTCGGAGTCCGGGCATGGGCCCTGGCCCGACGGGCTGCTGCGTTTCGCCGGCTTTCTCAGGAGCTTGACGGCGGTTCCGCAGAAACCGATTCAGGGCTGAGGCTCCCGGGTCCAGGTTCGGCTTTCGATCCTGAGCTGACGTGGAGGCTTACGGTCCTCGGGCCGCAATTTGGCGCAGCGAGAGATAGCAGCCACGGGCAAAAAAGGCTGCGCCAACTGTCAGTGCAAGTGAAACCGCGATCGCGATGTAGATCAGGGTTGGGATGTCACCAGCGCGATCAACCGCGAATTTGGGATCACGTATAAGGTGATACCCAACAGATAAAAGCGTCACCGCGCTAGCCCCTGCCAGACAAGTCCCAACCAGCGATAGGACGGCCAGGACATGGAGCCAGGTTCTGCTCACTCCGGCGAAGAGATGCTGCACCATCGACTTCCGCTCTGACCCTTTGGCCGCGGTCCCTCCGGCTCCAGTCCGTCCTACCCTCACCAAAACAAAACCGCCCCGGCTTTCACCGGGGCGGTCTCGTTTCACGCGCTGACGCGATCAGCTACCGAGATCAATTCTCGATATAGGTGATCTTGCCGTCGGCGCCCTTCTTCCAAGTATACATGGTGTAGTCGGGGCGGGTGATGTCGCCCTTCTTGTCGAAGGCGATGTCGCCGATGACGGTCTTCACGGCCGCGCCACCACGCAGCGCCTCGGCGACCTTCTTGGGATCAACCGAGTTCGCGCGCTTGGCGCCTTCAGCCATGATCTGCACGGCGGCGTAGCTGTACAGGGTGTAGGCCTCGGGCTTGAAGTTCTTGGCTTCGAACTTCTTGATCACGGCAGCGGCTTCCGGGCGCTTCTGCGGATCGGGCGGGAAGGTCATCAGCGTGCCTTCGACGCCGGGGCCGCCGATCGTGGAGAACTCGTCGGTGGTGATGCCGTCGCCGGAGATCATGACCGCCTTGACGCCTTGGTCGCGCATCTGGCGCACGATCAGGCCGCCTTCGGTGTGCAGGCCGCCCCAGTAGATGTAATCGGCGCCGACCGACTTGATCTTCGAGATCAGGGCCGAGAAGTCCTTCTCGCCGGCGTTCACGCCTTCATACAGCACGTCCTTGATGCCGGCCTTGGTCAGACCCTTGCGGGTCTCGTCGGCGAGGCCCTGGCCGTAGGTGGTCTTGTCGTGGATGACGGCGATCTTCTTGTCCTTGAAGTTCTTGGCGATATAGGCCGCCGCGACTTCGCCCTGCTGGTCGTCACGACCGCAGGTCCGGAACACGTTCCAGAGGCCGCGCTCGGTGATCTTCGGGTTGGTGGCCGAGGGCGAGATCATCAGGATGCCGTTTTCGGCATAGACTTCCGACGCCGGCATGGTGACGCCGGAGTTGAAGTGGCCGACCACCCATTTGACGCCGTCACCGACGAACTTGTTGGCGACGGAGACGCCCTGCTTGGGATCGGAGACGTCGTCGCCGACCGAGACGGTGATCTTCTGGCCGAGCACGCCGCCAGCGGCGTTGATGTCCTCGACGGCCTGCTCGGTGCCGTTCTTCAACTGGGCGCCGAAGGCGGCGTTGGGGCCGGTGATCGGGCCGGCGACGCCGAGCTTGATCTGGGCGTTGGCCACGCCGGAAAAGGCGATGACCGCGCCGAGCGCGATGCTGCTCAAAAGCAGTTTCTTCATGAGATGCGACTCCCCTGTATTGTCACTATGAACGGGCTGGATTGTCCGCCCGTCTCGGCGCGTGGTGCCACCGTGAACCGCAGTCTTGCGCGTTTTCCGGTGTCTGTCACGTGACAAGCTCTGAATGATTCTGGTCCTTTAGACGGGCTTTCCGGCGCTCTCGCGGGCCTTCCAGGAGAAGGGCCCGGTGCGCTCGTAGAGCCAGCGATATTGCGTCGTCATCTGCCGCGCGCGGTTGTAGCGCCAGCCGGCGAAGCCGAAGCCCATCAGGATGATCGTGTCGACGATGTAGTAGTGCAGCGTCAGCAGCGTCGCCTCAAACAGGGCGAAATGGATGAAGCGGACGACGAGCCCGAGCACAAGCACATAGGCCACCAGCTGAACGGTCGGTTTCCAGGTCAGCGCCATGGCGCGACCGGTCATCCAGGCCAGCCAGCCGCCCATCACAACCGTCACCAGCAGGAACAGCCAGACCGTCGGCTCTTCGTAGAGGATGCCCTGCATGTCAGTGCCTCCCGCCTTCGAGATAGGCGGCGCGCACCTGGGGGTTGGCCAGGAGTTCCTGGCCGGTGCCGCTCATGGTGACGACGCCGTTGACCATGACATAGCCGCGATGGGCGAGCTTGAGCGCATGGAAGGCGTTCTGCTCGACGAGGAACACGGTCAAACCCTGCGTCCGGTTGAGCTCGCGGATGGCCTCGAAGATCTGCTTGACGATGAGCGGGGCGAGGCCAAGCGAGGGCTCGTCCAGCAAAAGCAACCGGGGCCGCGCCATCAGCGCGCGCGCGATCGCCACCATCTGCTGCTCGCCGCCCGACAAGGTGCCGCCGCGCTGCTGCAAGCGCTCGCGGATGCGCGGGAACAGGGTGCAGATCTTCTCGAGGTCCTCGTCGAAATGGGCAAGATCGCGCACGGCGGCGCCCATCTGCAGGTTTTCGAACACGGTCATGCGCGGGAAGATGCGGCGGCCTTCCGGGGACTGAGCTATTCCCAGTCTCGCGATCAGATGGCTCGGCATCTTCGTGATGTCGCGCCCCTCATAGGTGATGGTGCCCTCGCGGGCCTGGGGATTGCCGAAGATCGTCATCATCAGCGTTGATTTGCCGGCGCCGTTGGCGCCGATCATGGTGACGATCTCGCCCTCGCGGACGTCGAGATCGACGCCCTTGAGCGCGATGATCTTGCCGTAATAGGTCTTGACGCCGCGCACGCTGAGCAGGGGCTGGCCCTGCGGCTGGTTTGCGGGCTGCGAGCTGGTTTGGGTCTGAACGAGGGTTTCGGTCACGCGATTCCGACCTCCGCTTCGACGGCTTCGACCTCGTCGTCGTCGACACCGAGATAGGCAGCGATCACCTTCGGATCGGCCTGGACTTCCGCCGGCGTGCCGTCGGCGATCTTGGTGCCGTAGTCGAGCACCACGACATGGTCGGAAATCTCCATGACCACCGACATGTCGTGCTCGATCAGGAGCAGCGCGGTGCCGATGTCCTGCCGGATCGAGAGCAGCAGCGTGTTGAGGTCGTGGCTCTCGCGCGGGTTGAGGCCCGCCGCCGGCTCGTCGAGGCAGAGCAGCACGGGATCGGTGCACATGGCGCGTGCGATCTCGAGGCGGCGCTGGTCGCCATAGGGCAGATCGGCGGCGGGGTCGTCGGCGCGGTCGATCAGGTTGATCTTCTCAAGCCAGAACTTGGCCTTCTCGATCGCCTCGTTCTCGCGGGCCTTGTAGCCGCCGATGCCGAGCACCCCAAGAAACGTGTAGCCCGAGGCGATCATCAGCGGGTTGTGCTGCGCGACCAGCAGGTTCTCCAGCACGGTCATGCCGCCGAACAGGCGGATGTTCTGGAAGGTGCGGGCGACCTTGGCCTTCCACGAGATCTGGAAGTCCGGCATGCGCTCGAGCAGGAAGGCGGTGCCTGAATCCTGCGTCAGCGTCATCATGCCTTCGGTCGGCTTGTAGAAGCCGGTGATGCAGTTGAACACGGTCGTCTTGCCGGCGCCGTTGGGGCCGATCAGCGCGGTGATGTCGCCCTTGCGGGCCTCAAAGGAGAGGTCGTTGACGGCGGTCAGGCCGCCGAAGCGCATGGTGACATGCTCGACCTGGAGCAGGGGCTTGCCGTGGGCGGGAGGGGTCGTCATCAGCCGTGCCCCTCCTGGACCATGTCGGCCGAGATCGTCTTCTTCTCCTTCAGGAAGGCGGTGGGCTCCCGCGTCGAGATCAGCCCGCGCGGCTTCCAGATCATGATGAGGACCATGGCGAGCCCGAAGATCAG
>NNBT01001625.1_pt1 | contig 16526 bp, 13 predicted proteins | sample 1173831 | NCBI WGS metagenome assembly NNBT01 (sample SAMN07173936, study PRJNA388173) | plant metagenome | isolation source: symbiotic tissue sample KVJ10 | place: Norway: Troms, Kvaloya island | reverse complement strand
GCGATTCCCAGGGCCATTTTAATTGATGTGAATCTAATCGTGGATCGAAATTTTGACCGGCCTCGAGCAATAATACCTTTTGCCCTGCATGTGCCAGAACGTACGCAGCCATCCCGCCACCAGCTCCTGAGCCAACAATAATGGCATCATAAACGGTTGGAGATTTTTTTATCTGAAAGTCACTCATGTATTATGGTTAGCTATTTTAATACCCTAATCTAAAGCTTAATTTTTTGAAAAAAAAGTGATCCGCTACTTTGGAATCAATATAGATAATAATAGCAGTACGTATTTCTAAATCGTATTACCTCACAGGTTTATTTAGGGCCTTGCCAGCGGTTTTTCTGGTTGAAAATTATTTCCATCTTCCAATTTACCTCGTTTATCAGTTTTTTCTATAGTCGCTCTATTGTTACATTATCGCTTAAATATTCGGCTCCAGATAAACTTGATTATCTTTGCAGTTCAAAATTACCAATGGCAGTATCAGAATATATCAAACAGTTTAGTATCGCTTTAAAAGAAAGCCTGGATGCAACAACCTTTGTGAAAGTTTCTTTAGGGAACTATAAAGGAGCGGAGGAAGCGCTAAAGCAGTTGCTGATCCGTAAAGTGGTGATTAAACGTGAAGATAAGCTGGCCTTTACCTATCGCTATAAAACCCGCGATGTGGTAAAAAACTATGTCGTTGATGAAGGGCTAGACCTGATTACTGATTATCTGGAAAAAGGATTTAAAATAGGCACCCTATTTACTACCGAAAAAGACCTGATTTTAGAAGAACTGAACAACGGTAAAGTGGTTTTGAGGGAAACGAAAGCATCAGCTAAGGAAGTCCCTTCTGCCATCCACGACAAAGAAAAAACGAGATTGATTAAGCCCGATTCAAAATCGTATTTAACCGAGTTGAAAATTACCGATGCTGAAGGTAAGGTTTTTAAAAATGCACAGGATAAATTCCGTCAGATTAACCATTACATCGAAATTTTAAGTGCTTTGATTAAAGAATTGCCAGAAGATACGATTAAAAAAGTGGCTGATATGGGATCGGGTAAAGGCTATTTAACTTTTGCACTATATGATTATTTACATTCGGTTTTAAAACTGGAAACTGAAGTAGTTGGGGTAGAGTATCGTCAGGATATGGTGGATTTGTGTAATAGTGTTGCTGAAAAATCTGCTTTTGCCCAATTGAATTTTGTTCAGGGGACGATTGAAGATTATAATGCTGAAGATGTTAATTTATTAATCGCCTTACATGCCTGCGATACGGCAACTGATGATGCCATTTTTAAAGGAATTAAAGCAAATGCCGAACTAATTGTTGTTGCACCATGTTGCCATAAACAGATCCGTAGAGAAATTGAGCAAAACAAAGTGAAGAATGATGTCTCGTTTTTAACCAAATACGGCATCTTTTTAGAACGCCAGGCCGAAATGGTTACCGATGGTATTCGGGCCTTAATTTTAGAATATTTTGGCTATAAAACCAAGGTTTTTGAATTTATTTCTGATGCGCATACGCCAAAGAATGTGCTTGTGGTGGGGGTGAAAAAAAGTCCGAAGTCTTTAGTCGGAAATCCGAAGAACGAAGAGCAAAAGAGAATTTTAGAGAAAATAAAAGCTAGCAAGGAGTATTTCGGGATTGGTTACCATCATTTGGAACGGTTATTAGAATTATAGTTGTCTTGGTTAGATGCCCGCGGAATAACGATTACTCTTTTTTAACCTTCCTTTTCATTAACTAAACATAAATCCATAACAACACTGGCTTTTTCTTGGTTTTTAACAGTGCATCAATTTTTCTCATGGTTGCATCTGATAAGACTGGGCAGCCGGCACTTTGCCCAAATAAAGTTTGTGGATAAATTTCCTGGTTAGGAACAGACGTGTAAGAATGTAAAACCACAATCCGTTTAAAAGCGCTTCATTAATTCTATCTTCACTTATTTTATTGTTTGTAACAGGATTCAATCCGAAAATAGCAAATGAGATGAGGAGAGCGAATAACTTCTGCATGTGCTAATCGAAAACTATAAACTACAGATGCAATAAAATCAATGCGATTAATGCGGGGATAGATTGTACATAAAGGATTTTTTTACTGGCAGTTGCAGCGCCATAAATACCTGCAATAATTACGCAGGTTAAAAAGAATATGGCCACATAAAACTTCCACTGATGATCGCTGATGCATAGCGACCAGATTAAGCCTGCGGCTAAAAAGCCATTATACAAGCCCTGGTTGGCCGCCAATGTTTTGGTTGGTACGAATAAATCTTTCGGAATGGTTTTAAAAACTTTTGGCGCTCTGGTGGTCCAGGCGAACATTTCCAGCCAAAGGATGTAGATGTGGATAAAGGCGACTAAGCCGATTACGATTTGGGCTGCTATTTGCATATAATGGGGATTACACAGATTTAAATGATTACACTGATTAATTGTATCTCTAAAGATATAAAAATTAAGGGCGGTTTTTTTACTGTCTGTTGTAACTAAACCCGATAGGAGCGGGCATCCCGACGTAAAGTCGGGATAAAGCGGATAGGTACTGTCTTCAAAACCAAATTAAAGTTGATATTTTTTAATAAATTTGTTTAGTGAAATCTTCCTTCTGGAATTTTATCATGTGTAGCCTCTGATTTTTCAGGGGCTATTATTTTTTCCGAGTAATCAAAATCAGCTTGATATTTCATTTTTTTTCTCCATAGGTAATATGCCATTACCAGTAATTTTTTCTGCACAGCAACGTATCCTTTCATCTTTATACCTGTTCTTTTATAAACTCTTTCGTATAGATTCTTAAATTGTGGCTGATCCTCACGAACAGCGCATAGTGCTGGCATATGTAGGATTCTTCTTATCCTTGAATTTCCTTTTTTGGAGATCTTGGTCCGACCGACATGGTTTCCCGACTGATTCTCAACCACATCATAGCCTGCGTAGCTGACAAGTGATCCCGCATCTTTGAACAACACAAAACCATTCGTCTCAGCCGCAATCACTGCAAATGAAAGCATAGCTATACCTTTTATCTCCGATATATTTTTGTAATGGAAGTTAAGTACCTCATCCTCCTTAACTATTTCCTCAATAATCTTATCCATTTCATTTATTTGCTGCTCCAGCAGGCGCATTGTTTTTTTCATCTGCCTGATAATATCCTTACTCTGGAACTGGCTATGGGTGATCGCTTCAAGCTGGTTATTGATCGCGGAGTGCATTTCGCTCAGACTCTGATGCTGGCGTGTACAGCTTCTCAGGTTATAAAGTTTCCGGCTCGGTGGTATCCAGAGATCAAGTTTTTTCTCAGCCCCGATCTGTGCCAGGCCTCGTGCATCTATTTTGTCGTTCTTGGACTTGGCTCCGTTTGCCTGAAGATACTTCTTCGCTTTATTGGGCAGAAGGATGCTTATTGAAAAATCCTTGTCATGTAGATACCAGGCAAGCTGCTCATGATATACACCAGTGGCCTCCATCACACAGAAGATCTGTAAATCCTCTTTTCTGTTACGCCTTACCCATTCAATCAGGAGCTTAAACCCCGATGTAGAATTCGTGAACTTGTGGGTAGATTTAACCTTTACAGACTGCTCCGTATCGATAACCGAAAGGCAACAGTGAAAATCTTTTTTGGACACATCGATACCGATTGAATACTTTAGATTGCTCATAGTCTATAATTAGAATAAGACAACCAGAAACTACTCTCAGTCTTTGCTCATGTTAATCGCTGATCCGGATACTGTGATCTGGTCAATAGGTACTGTTCTGACTTTAAGAAGTAAAAAAAGGGAGGATAATCCTATCACGTCGACATCTTTAATATTTCGTGTCTAGCAGGACCTCAACTTGCCTCCCTTTTTCTGATTGTTATATTATAAATATAAAGATATGAGCAGGATCCACTGATTTATATTGATGGAATTGAAAGTACCCCTAATGATCTGGCAAGGATCAATCCGGATAATATAGATAACTTTTCGGTACTGAAAGATGCAGCAGCGACAGCCTTGTATGGATCGAGGGGATCTAATGGCGTTATGTTATTGACCACCAAATTAGGTGCGCAAGGTGTTACCCGGATAAATGCAAGGGTAGAAAACAGGCTGTCTACCAATACTCAAAACATTAAAATGGCTGATAACATTACCTATATGCGTTTGGCCAATGAAGCAGTAACCACCCGTGATTTTCAAAACCAAGGCGGTGTAAACCCACCTTACGATCCCAATAAGATAGATAATACCGCAGCAGGTAAAGATCCGCTACTCTACCCAAGTAACGATTGGGTTGATATTTTAACTAAAAAAAATACCAGAAACCTGGCTGTAAATTTAGATGTAAGTGGTGGTAGCGAGAAAGCGGTATATTATGTGGGTCTAACCTACGATGAGAATAATGGATTGTTAAAGGAATCAGGGCTGAACAACTTCAAAACCAACGTTCGTTCGCGTACCTATTCCTTGCTATCGAATATTACGATTAATTTTACCAAAACCACCAAAGCATTGATTAGTGTACGTGGCACCTTTGATGATGTTACTTCACCAATCGGGGGTGGATCAAGGATTTTCACCTTAGCCTCGCAGAGTAATCCGGTTGCTTTTCCGGCTATCTATCCACAGAGTTTTTTACCTTATGCGCAACACCCCTTGTTTGGTAGTGCTTTAAGGCCCAACTCTACCACTACCTTATATACCAATCCGTTTGCAGAATCGGTAAAGGGGTATCAAAATTTTAACAGGGCACAACTCATTCCTCAAATTACCATTAACCAGAACTTAGAGGAAATTACCAAAGGCTTAACCGCAAGGGTAATGGCTTTTACACAGCGAGATGCAGATTTTACATTGCAGCGTCAATATAGCCCATTTTATTATCAGGCGAGGCAGGTTGGTGGACAGATTCTACTTAACTCGCTTAACGAGCCTACACCTGGCCAAACAACCAACCAGATTGGAATACCGCCAACAGAGTATCTTACCTATTTCCCATCCGATAAAAATGTAAGCACTGTGGTTTATGGCGAAGCGGTAATTAACTATTTACGCACATTTAACGATAACCATAGCATTGGCGGCAGATTCATCACCACCATGCGTAATTCGCTAACGGGAAATGCAAACAGTTTACAATTATCGTTACCAAAACGTAACCTCAACTTTTTAGGCCAAGCCAACTATGCCTATAAAGACAAATACCTGGTAGATTTTAGTTTTGGTTATAATGGATCAGAACGCTTCTCTAAAGAAAAACGCTACGGTTTTTTCCCATCCATCAGCGCTGCATGGATCGTGACCAAAGAAAAATTTATGGAGCCATTAAACAATGTAATCACCAATTTAAAATTGAGAGGTAGCTATGGTTTGAGTGGTAACGATCAGATTGGCCGTGATGTAGACCGTTTCTTCTACCTCTCAGAAGTGCAATTAAACAACCTGAACAATTCGGCGACTTTTGGAGAAAATTATGGATATAGCCGCCCGGGTATTTCTACTACCAGATACGCCAACCCTGATATCACTTTTGAAAAAACAAAACAGTTTAATCTGGGCTTAGAACTAAGTTTATTTAACGATTTTAATTTTGTAATCGAGGCCTATAAAAAGAACACATCCAGTATCCTTTTACCAAGAGTAAATGTACCCACAACTTCAGGTTTACAGGCACTTACCTATGCCAATGTGGGCGAGGCCAGCAGTAAAGGAATCGACTTTTCATTCAACTACTATAAAAACTTTAGTAAGGATTATTGGGCTAAAATATACACTACTTTCACGTATGCGGCAAGCAAGGTGTTATACAATGAAGAACCTAATTACCCTGACAATTTAAAACATCTTAGTGCAGTTGGCAGATCTGCAGGGCAACTCTATGGATTGGTAGCTGAACGCTTATTTACTGATGAAACAGAAGTTAGGAACTCACCTCGTCAAAACTTTGGTGTATATGGTGCAGGCGATATCAAATACCGTGATATCAACGGCGACGGAATTATCAGTTCGTTAGATATTGTACCAATTGGCCTACCGAAAGACCCAGAAATTATCTATGGCTTTGGTGGCTCTTTTGGTGTAAAGCAATTCGATTTCAGCTTTTTTTTCCAGGGATCAACCCGCTCTTCATTTTTCATCAACCCTGGGTCTGGACGTAACTCAAGCACTGGCAACGTGGAGGGAATTGCACCCTTTGTTACTTTTAATGGCACAGAATCTGGCCTGATCGATATTATTGCGCAAGACCACTGGAGTGAAGACAACAGAAATGCTTATGCTTTTTGGCCAAGGTTGAGTAACCAAGTCGTCGCTAATAACGTTGTAGCATCAAGCTGGTGGTTAAGACGTGGCGATTTTTTACGCCTAAAACAAGTAGAACTGGGTTACAATTTTTCTGAAAAACTGGCTAAAAAAGTAGGCTTGAACAATCTTAGGCTTTATTGCAGTGCATTAAATGTATTCTCAATCAGCAGCTTTAAGTTATGGGAGGTAGAAATGGCTGGTAATGGTTTAGGTTACCCATTGCAACGGGTATATAATTTAGGCATCAAAGTAGGTATCTAATCCTAATCTAATTAACTAACAATTTATTTGATGATATACAATGAGAACTCAAAATATTAATAAATGTAAAACTATACCTGTAATTATATCCTGTATCGTTTTATTGGTAATGGGCTGTAAAAAAGGTTTTTTAGATGTAGTGCCTGATAATTTACCAAAAATAGAAAATGCATTTGCGCTACGTACCGAAGCTGAAAAATACTTATTTACCTGTTACTCATACCTACCAGATGATGGTAATACGGCTTCAAATCCTGCTTTTTTAGGTGGAGATGAGATGTGTGTTCCCCTACCGAGCAGATCTTCTGATTTTGCTACCAATATACCGCGTGGGAACCAGACCGTTGTAGCACCGTATTATAATTATTGGGATGGTGGCGCTTTCGCTCCATCAATGTTCCAGGCGATTAGGGATTGTAATGTTTTTATAGAAAATATGAAAGACATGAGCAAGGTACCCGATATTAGTGTAGATGAGCGCAACAGGTGGATAGCTGAGGGCGAATTTCTAAAAGCTTATTATCATTTTATTCTATTACGTGCTTATGGGCCCATCCCAACGATAGAAGAAAATGCACCGGTTGATGGATCTATCGAGAATACAAAGGTAAGGCGCATGCCGGTAGACAGTGTAATAAATTTTATTGTAAAGCACTTAGATATAGCCACTAAAAACCTTCCGGATGTAATTCAAAATACCAGTAACGAACTCGGAAGGGTTACCAGACCAATTGCCCTAAGTATAAAGGCCCGTGTACTGGTTTTAGCGGCCAGCCCATTATTTAATGGCAATACCGATTACAATTCTTTTAAAGATAAGCAAGGTGTACAATTGGTAAGCACCACTTACGACCCTAAAAAATGGGAAAGAGCTGCATTAGCATGTAAAGCTGCCATCACTTCATGCGAAGGCGTAGGTATACAATTGTACAAATTTCCTACTTCTATATTTAAATTAAGTGATACCACTATTAAACAGATGAACCTGCGCAATGCAGTAAGTCAGAAATGGCAAAATTCAGAGCTGATCTGGGGCAATCCAAATACTGGCACTAATAGTTTACAATATGTAACCGTTGGACACTTTGATGGCAGGTATGGAGCCAGCAATGGTGCTATAGCTGATGTTGGCGTAACTTTAAAAGCTGCCGATATGTTTTATAGCACCAATGGCGTACCTACCAATGAAGACAAAACCATAAATTTTAGTAACCGATCAGCACTTAGAGAAGGTGTAAACGCAGAGCGGTTTAACAACTTAGTGGGCTATACCTCATCAAGGCTCAATTTCGACAGGGAAAACCGCTATTATGCCACTTTAGGCTTTGACGGAGGGATATGGTACCAGGAAAACAGTTTAACCAGAAGTGATGAAGGAACTTATAGCTTACAGGTACGTTTAGGAGGAACAGGTAATGGAACACCGCAACCACCAACAGGTTATTATGCAAAGAAACTTGTAAGCTGGAAATTTACATGGGCTGCAAATAACTCAACAAGTACAGAAAGGTATCCCTGGCCTATGTTCCGTTTAGCTGATCTTTACTTATTATATGCAGAATCGCTTAATGAGTTATCGGGTCCGGGTACCGAGGTTTATGATTATCTAAATAAAATACGCGATCGTTCGGGATTACTTTCTGTTCAAAAAGCATGGACCGACTTCTCTAACAACCCTGGTAAATACCAAAGCAAAGACGGCTTACGCAGCATCATCCGCCAGGAAAGAGGAATTGAGCTGGCTTTGGAGGGCAGCCGTTTCTGGGATTTAAGAAGATGGAAAACCGCAGGCACTGAACTTAATGGTAATGTACAGGGCTGGGATAAAGATCAGGCTGACCCAACACTATACTATAGAGTAATAACCCGGTACACGCAACGCTTTGTGGCACCAAGGGATTATTTATGGCCTATAGCAGAAAGCAACTTATTAATCAACGAAAATCTGGTTCAAAATCCTGGTTGGTAAAAAATATGGTAAAATGAAAATACATTCAAAAACTCTACAGTTCAGCATCATATTACTGATTGTAGCCTTAACAGCTTTTAGCTGCAAAAGAGATTTCCTAAATGCTCCTATTGAAACCAATAGCGAAAAACCTGGAGTAGTAACAAACGTAACCATCGAAAATAAAAGCGGTGGTGCATTGTTAACCTATAGCCTGCCTTCAAACGAAGGACTATCTTACATTAAGGCAGTATACGAAATCCGTCCGGGAGTTAAAAGAGAAGTGGTAAGTTCTTATTACACCAATCAGATGTTAATCGATGGCTTTAATTCTACTGATGAACAACCGATTACCTTGTATTCGGTTACCAAGAGCGAGGTAATGTCTGATCCTTTAATTGTGAAAATTAAACCATTAAAATCAGCCATACAGCTTGTTTACGAAAGCCTGAAAGTAATTGCTGGCTTTGGCGGACCAAATTTAAAATTCACTAACCCTAATAGGGCAGCGGTTATTATTGCTCCCTTAATTAAAGTAGATAACGGAACGATTAAAACATTGGATAAAATTTATACGCAAACCTTAGCGGGTAACAGTACACTTAGAGGGCAGGAAGCAGTACCGACAAATTTTGGCTTTGTAGTAATGGATCGTTTTGGTAACCACACAGATACCTTATATAATAAAATTACGCCGTACAGTGAAGGGATGTTAGAAAAGTCGAAGTTTTCTGCCTATAACCTACCTGGGGATGCAACCATGGCTTATGGCACTTTTCTAAGCTACTTATGGGATGACAGCTATGAAACTGCAACATGGCCAAGGGCATTTACCTTAGAAGGTGTAACTACTCCGCAAACCATTACGATTGATTTGGGTGTAACCAGGGCATTAAGCAGGTTTATATTTTTTCCGAGAACAGAATCTGGAAATAGTTACTATGTAAGGGCAAATTTACGTGATTTTGAAATTTGGGGCACCAATAATCCACCTGCAGATGGAAGTTACAATGGCTGGACCAAATTGGCTACGCAATCTGTTGTAAAACCTTCGGGCTTGCCATCTGGCACTGAAACAGCTGAAGACCTGACTTACGCACTAGCAGGATGGCCAACAGAGTTTGAACCCGGGCTACCAGCATTTAGATACTTAAGAATTAAATCTACACGCAACTGGGAAAATACTTACGCCATTATGGGTACTCAGATAGAGGTTTATGGCAGCAAAAATTAAAATGATAAAATGAAGAAATTGATATGGATATCCATCGCATTCGGTGGATTATTAGCAACTGGTTCCTGCTCAAAGATTGATGATTACAGAGTTCAATTTCAGGGGGATAAAGAAATATCTTACCCCGGTATATTAGATTCTGCAAAAGTGTTGGCGGGCAATAAACGTGTAATGGTGTATGGTTTATTTACCTCAGACCCTAAAATTGTGAAATATCAGGTATTTTGGAATGGAAAACAAAGCATGGTCGAGAATCCAGTGAAACGAACAAGTGGAATTGATGAAGTTAAACTAATAATAGATAACCTGCCAGAGGGTGGGATTAACTTTGAGATCAGAACGTTCGACAATAAGGGAAATATTTCAATACCGGTTAACATCAGTGGTACAGTATTTGGAGATAATTATGCCTCAGCTATTGTTAACAGGGTATTTAATCCCTCAACAACCAATTATGATGCTACCAGTAAAATCTTAACAATAGACTGGCAGGGAATTGACCCTACTGCTATTTTTACAAAAATTGACTATACTGATATAAATGGACAACCTAAAACCGTGCAGGTTACAGATCCATCATCGGTATTGACACGAATTAATGATTATAAGCCTGGTACGGATATTTTCTATCAAACTACCTATCTCCCACAAAAAGGAGCTATTGATACTTTTACCGTTTCAACTAAAGGCAGTTTTCAAAGATAAATTACCGCTCTCTAACAGAAGCCCATGTTATTACAACACATGGGCTTCTTTATTTTAACACTAAAAATATGCGCACCATAAACCACATCTTCATTTTTTCAGAATAATCCAGTGCCCAAAACAACGTAGTTTTATTTTGCAGGCTTATAAAATCATTTGCCGAAAGGCATCGTTGCCCGAAACACATCTAAATGGCAGTATTGGGTAAATACTTATTTAAAAGCGATGAGGATAACCGGAAGCCCTGGAAACTGGAAATATGAAACTGTGGATGCCTTTAATGGCAAACGCATTTTTGTGCATGGAAGAGATTATCTGTTCCCAATTCCGTCAGAAGCTATTGATCAAAATCCGAAACTGAAAGGAAAGCAGAATCCTGGTTGGTAACCCGGCATACAATCAAAAGAGCCTGTATCCATATTATGGAACAGGCTTTTTTAATTTAAGAGCAATACTAATCAGATTAACGGGGTAGGAGAATACGAATCAGCATGGTATCTCTTTAACGTTATCTGTACAACAAACTACCCCTTAATCCGCAGCAAGTCCGCATATAGTCCGCGTTTTAATATAAAAATGTGGACTATATATGGTTTTCTAACAGATTTACAGTAAATTAGTGTGGTACAATGCGTTAACCTTAATACTAAAAAATATAAGGATAAAGATTTTAGCAATATCTGATCATCATCATTTTAAAGTTATGGCCATATTGGATGGAAAGAGCCTGCGCGGTTCTATTGGAAATTTATCGTTTAGCAAACAGGGTAATATCAATGTTATAAGATCGAAACCCGGAAAGGGAAATGTAAAACAAACGGAGGCAACTAAAAAAAGTGCATCGGTTTTTGGCAGTTACATCAGTCCCCTATCCAAATACATCCGAATGTCTTTCCAGCACCTCTTAACAGGTTTTTACGATGGAGCAATGGTTAACCGGATGAATTCTGATATTTCGACTATCCTGTACCAATCCATTACAGCTGAGGGAACCTTTAAACTGGTTAAACAAAGTTTCGACCGCTTAACCGGTTTTAATTTTAACCTGGCTTCAGCATTAAACAAGAGTTTGTTAATAATGCCCGAAACAGTATTCACTGCAGATGAAGTAACGGTTAACATACCAGAATTTTCAGTTTCGAAAGGCCTGCGTTTTCCGCCTAAGGCCCATAGCTGCACAATTGAAATGCAAGTGGTTCAATTTAACCTCGAAAAAGGGCTTTGGATGGTTTATCCGCAAGAAAGTATTGTGCTTAAAAAAGGAGGACTTAACAATAGCCAGATTTTTAGATATGGCTTACCAAAAGGTACTTTATGTTTAGTGGCCATAGGCGTTGTGTACCACAACCAATACGAAATTGTATTAAACAGCAAAACTTTTAATCCCATGGCTATTGTAGCCGCAGGTTTTAATCCGGGGAGTACTTTGGAAGAAGCAATAAAAAACTGGTATAGTATGTCAGTTAAGATAAAACCAGAGGCCTGAAAAAATATCCACTTCACATTATATCAGGTGGTTGGTTTTTTCGCTTTAAAACAGGTTGTTTCGCCATTTATTTTAGAAAAGCAGTATAATTATAATGGTAGAATATACTGATATATCCGGGGCATTGAAAACAATTGAAAAGAACCTTAAAAAGGATAATGCACAACCGTTTTTATTTTATTTTCGGAGAATAATACTTAATTATTCTCCGAAAATTTTATCAATCTTTATAAGTTGATACTTCACTGCAAGTGGCAAATGGTGTACCGTCGTTAGATTTTGTAACCATTACCTTGAAATACCTAAACGATTTTATTACGGGTAGCTTAATGTGGTTAGGGCCAGCTGTACCTAAAAGTTCGTAGGTACCAATGTTTTGCCAGCTTGTATTATCATTACTTACGCTTAACTGTACCGTTTTTAACTTACTGCCTCCGTTACGTTGCATAAATGTAAACCTGTTTACCGCAAGTATGCTCCCCATATCGATGGTAAAATATTGCGGCAGCACCGAGCCTTCACCTCCCCATTTACTAACCCACACCGTACTTACATCGCCATCTATTAAGTTTAAGGCTGCACCATTTTCATTAACTGTTTCCTGGCTGCTAAAATCCAATACCTTCCAGCTGGCTCTGTTATAGGCTGGCAGATCTCCAAATTGCACATCGGGTTTACCCGCTTCCATTTGGTAACTGTAGGTGATGTCTTCTTTTGTTCCATTCTCGTTCAGAAAACTGATGTGCACATCATTTCTAAAATCTCCTTTATCTTTTATCTCTGCTAAAGGCATTTTTACATAGAAGCTATCTGTACCTATAGGTTTGGTAACCCAATGTTCTGAATCGTAATCTGCATCATCCTCACTCCTTTTTGCATCGTTAGTAAAGCCTATGTACATTACCTTTTTGTTGCTCTTATACCTGCCCGAGATAATAATGCTTTGCGAAGCCTGATCAAAAGCAGCATTAAGTTTGGTTACCCTGGCTCCTGCTGGCTGGTACCAATCGGTACGGGTTACGGCACTAAAGGTTTGCCCTATGCTTAGCAAAGCGCAATCCCAGGCATCTAAATATGATTTTCCGGTAACAAAGCCTCCACCATTGCCGGTCATAATATTAGTGCCATATAGGGTGTTGTTGGAAATAAGGCCTCCATTATGCGGTAAACCCAAACCATGCAGCATTTCGTGAAAATTACCCCCTATCCATAAAGACTGTTCTTTAATATCGCCTTGCTTATGCATATTAGCAATTTCCATGTATGGAAAATCTATAGCATAGGCCCAGTTTCCTGTTCCATAATAGGGAGCCTGTTGTTTGCCAAACTCATTTACAGCAGTTAGTATAAAAACATGTTCGCTTTTCTTTTTATCGGGATGGGCAGCAAGCCAGTCGTTTATTTCTACCGACATTGGCTCCGAACCACCATTGTAAGGGTAACTGGCTGTAGGGTTTTTACCATTAACGATATTAATCTCTACATCACCCGCTGCATCGGTGGCCAATCCAAAAGTCTTGTCTCCATAACCCCATTTTTTCATCCATTCTGTTGTATAATTTTGTTCGTAGCGCAAGTATTCAGTTATGCGCCTTTTATAATCGGGATTTACTTTCATATCAGATGGTACAAAGTACACCACCGTTAACTTATACGCAGATGCCGCTTGATTCTTCACCTCTTCTGGCTTTATAATTTCGGTTGTGGCAGGTTGTTTCTTACATGACATTACAGCCACGCTTAGTAAGATTACAAATAGTTTTTTCATTTTTTTTAGGTAGATATATGTTTATTGTTTATAAATGTTTCATACGAGAATTTTTATTTTGAAATAACTTTAGAGCATGCTGAATACGCATCCTGAAATAATAATATTAATGGAGGATCGCATTTATTTTGTCGGGCCTTAGAAAAACACAACATTAAAAACAATGGTAATGAACAAAACGATTACACCTAAATAAAGTGGATTGGTGTACCAGGTTTTGCTTTTCAGGTCTTGTTTAGGTGTTAAGCTGTAAACCAGGCCTATCAGTTCTTTTTCGTCCTTCGCATTGGTAAATAGGCTGATCACGATGGTAAATACCAAACAAACTATAAATGAGACAGAAGCAATGGTAAAGGCCTGCCCTGTTGCTGAATAAAAATCGAATACATGTATAATCCACCCGCCTTTACCTTCAGCTACCGATAAACCATGCGTAACGGCCGCAGCACCAGTACCTAAAAGCAGCCCCCAAAAAGCGCCGTGGCCGGTGGTACGTTTCCAGAACATGCCTAAAAAGAAAGTGGCAAACAGAGGCGCATTTACAAAACTGAACACCAGTTGCAATAAATCCATAATGCTATTAAAGCCACGCGCAACATAGGCTGTAGCGATAGAAATAAGAATCCCCGCTATGGTTGTGGCCTTACCCACCATTAAATAATGTAAATCGGAAGCATTTTTTTTGATATGCGTTTGATAGATATCGTAAGTAAACACGGTGTTAAAAGCCGTAACATTGCCGGCCATACCGCTCATAAAAGAAGCAATTAGTGCGGTAATGCCCAAACCGAGTAAACCGCTGGGGTATAGTTTCTGCAGCAGTAAAGGCAATACCATATTGTAATCTTTATCGCCATTTACATTAACCGGCAGCTCGAAACCCGAATACTGACCTTGTAAGGCCAGCAGGATAATACCGGGAAGAATTACAATTGCCGGCATTAAGATTTTTGGGAAAGCAGCTAAAACGGGTGTGCGTTGCGCCTCGTTAAGGTTCCGGGTAGACATGGCACGCTGTACCACCAAAAAATCAGTACACCAATAGCCAAAGGCTAAAACGAAGCCCAAACCAAAAACCATGCTAAAGGCATCTACTCCCATGGGGTTATTGGCCGGGCTATCCAGTCCTTTCCACACATGGAGTTTGGCATCGTCTACATGCTGTAAAATACCCGCTATGCCACCGGCTTTATCTAAACCGATGTATACCAATGGCGCTATTCCGATAATGATTAAAAAGAACTGTAAAACCTCGTTATAAATTGCACCTGTTAAACCACCCGAAAAGGTATAAATTAACACCACACCTGCGGCCAGCCATATCGATAAATCAAAATCCCAGCCTAAAATAACTTTCATCAGCATGGCCAGTGCATACAGCGATACTCCTGAGGAGAAAACCGTCATTGCAGCAAAAGCAAGTGCATTAAAGGTCCTGGTTTTTTCGTCGAAACGCAATTTCAGGTATTCGGGTACACTTCTGGCTTTACTACCATAGTAAAACGGCATCATATACACCCCTAAAAAAATCATGGCCAAAGCAGCGCCCAGCCAGTAAAAATGCATAGTGTACAAACCATATTTGGCACCATTGGCAGCCATGCCCAAAACTTCCTGTGCACCTAAATTGGCCGAAATAAAAGCCAAACAGGTAATCCATAGCGGGATGTTATGCGAGCTGAGTAAAAAATCGTTACCTGTTTTTATTTTCTTTTTCAGTACCAATCCAATGCCCATTACCAATACAAAGTAAATGGCAATAATCAGGTAATCTATAAGTTCCGGTTTCATGTTAAAACAGAATGAATTATTTGGTTAGATATATAATCTCCGGCAAAAACAATGACTAAGCTTGTTTGTAAGCAGCCGTTGGTAATCCGGTTAAATTTAATTTGATCATAAACAATGATCCACTATGTGGAAATTGTTTTAATTCCTCCTCACTTAATCCATCTTTTGCGGTGGTAATCAACATCTGGTTCATTTGTTTACCACCAAAGGCACAACTGGTTACATTGGGCGCGTTAATTTCAATTTTGCCTATACAATTTCCGTTGAATGGGTTATACCTGTTTACACAACTTCCTCCCCAAATGGCTACCCAAAGCATTCCATCACTATCGATACACATACCATCGGCTAGGGTGCCCGGTTCGGTAATCTCCACTACAATCCGCTCATTGCTGATATTCCCGGTAGCTAAATCGTAATCGAAAGCCTTAATGTGGTATAAAAAACTATCGATATAATATAAGGTGCGGTTATCCGGCGACCAGCAAATCCCATTCGATACACTTGTACCTTTAATTTTCCTGATTAGTTTACGATTAAAACAATACAGGTTACCTGCATGGTGTTTGGCTTCTACATTCATGGTACCCACCCAAAGCCTGCCCAAAGCATCGCATGCGCCATCGTTACTGCGGTTCTGGGTACTTTCTTTAAATTTAACTAAAGTGGTGGTTTCACTGGTTTGCAGATCAATTAACGCAATGCTGCCCTGTAGTGCCACCAATAACTTATCATTGTCGGCAGGTGCCAACATTCCGGGCATATCCGGTATTTTATGGGTAGTAAGTTTACCATTTTCCGGATTGCAGGTGCCAATCAGTTTACCCTTAATGTCGATAAACAAGAATTTCTGCCATTCAGTATGCCAGCGCGCACCCTCACCTAAAATCAGGTCTGCTTTATAAAGTATGTCTGGCTTCCAAATATCCATTTACAGTTTAAATTTATGGCGTTTATTTTTTTCCTCTCAAATCTCACATCTCAAATCTCAAATCTTGTGTCTCACATCTCAAATCTCCCATCTCACATCT
>NNBT01002797.1_pt1 | contig 16668 bp, 26 predicted proteins | sample 1173831 | NCBI WGS metagenome assembly NNBT01 (sample SAMN07173936, study PRJNA388173) | plant metagenome | isolation source: symbiotic tissue sample KVJ10 | place: Norway: Troms, Kvaloya island | reverse complement strand
TCCCACCCCGCGCCGTTGCCCCCCCCGGCCGTGCGGGATGGGCCGTTCGAGCTGTCGCCCCCCCCCGACGTTGCTCCCGGCGTTCCCCATTCCTCGGAYCCYGCCCTTKCCCGGGCGCKCGATGGGCKTCCGACTAAGCAAGAGMCGGGTGATCCGAAGGGATCAGAGGCCGCTTCGGCGGAGATGTCTTTGCCCGGCAAATCACCCGATCCCATCGCACCTATTCCTGGTCCCATCGATGAATGGGCCGATCTCGACATACCCGCACGATTTGATCGCAGGGAGAAGGCCGCATGATGCCCGCATTCGTAACCGGCGCGGCTGTCCTCGCCGCCATTGTTGGCACACTGGCGCTCGCCGCCGGCTTTGTCTGGGCTCTCGGCCTCTTTGCATCTCGCCGCCGCCGCGACCATTACGATGACCTTGATCGGATGTTCAAATGATGAGGCCGGGCGCAACACTCAAGCACCCGGCCCCCTTCGGCGCGCTGGTGGTCAGTACGGGGCTAGCGCGCCAGCCGCTCCACGATAGACGCGGCAATCTCTCCGACCTGCGTAAATCCTTCTCCTCCCGGAGACCGGCGGAAGTTCATCGCAGTACTCCCGCCCACCTTGACCGGGGGCCGTCTCGTGCGGCTTCCGGTCCATTTCTTCCTGGTCATCATGTCGATGATCTTCGCCACCTGATTTCTCCTGCAAAAGCACGTTCCGTCTTGGTCGATGGGAATGTGTCACGGGAGAGTTTGAGTGGTACTCAAAAAGTCTTTGAGTGAGCAGGAGCGCATGGAAGCCGCCCTTACGATGTACAAGAAGGTTCTCGCCCGCGAGGTGCGCGGTCCTGGCGATGTCGAAGACGCCATGTACCGTCTTCAAACGTTCCAGGGTCTCGATTACTGGCGCCAGTGGCAGCTCAAATACAGGAAGCAGGCCTGCGAAGAATTCGTCGAGCAGGTCAGGCAGGCTTATCTCGGCATGCTTGAGAGATCGGTGAGGCGTGATATTGAGGCTCTGAAGATCGAGCAGGCAAAGGACAGCAGGTCAGATGCTGGCAATACGGACCTTATTGCTGAAGCTGAAACGCTTCTGGCAAAAATTCAGGCGAAGAAAGTAGCCAAAGCGGGGGCGGCATGAAAACCCGCCTCCAGCTCGAATCCCCTCCGCCTTCGGTGAACCATATCTACCGGTCGGCACGTAGCCGCGCTGACGGAACGGTCAAGGTCTACCGCTCCCAGGAATACAACACATGGGCGAATGCCATGGGCTATTCCGTCAATCGCCAGATGGCTGGGCAGCCTCGCTGGGATGGCCCTGTCTTCATCGTCGTGGCGATGCGCCGACCGCGCGCCAATGCTGATCTGGACAACCGATTGAAGCCCTTGGCCGATCTCATGCAGACCCATGGCGTCATCTCCAACGACAAGCTCATTCATGGATGGAATGCGTTTTGGACGAATGATCTGCCGTCCGGAATAGCCGCTGAAATCTCCATCACCGCTGCCGATCCCGTCACCGTGCAAGCGAGGAGGGCGGCTTGACACGTCCTCGTCCTATCCTTCGCTGGCACGGCGGCAAATGGAAGCTGGCCCCCTGGATACTGTCCCATTTCCCCGAGCACCGCATTTACGTCGAGCCCTACGGCGGGGCTGCCTCTGTGCTGCTTCGAAAGCCAAGATCTTATGCCGAGGTCTACAACGACCTGGACGGCGAGGTGGTCAACCTGTTCCGCGTCCTGCGGCAAGACCCCGAGCAGCTGATCGCTGCCCTTAGCCTCACTCCCTTTGCCCGGCAGGAATTCGAGCAGGCTTACCAGAAATGCGACGACCCAGCCGAGCGGGCACGACGGCTTGTCATTCGGTCGTTCATGGGCTTCGGGTCCAATGGCCATGCCAGAGTTACCGGCTTCCGGGCGAACAGCAACCGGAGCAGGACGACGCCAGCGCATGATTGGGCCAATTACCCCGATGCCCTCGCAATCGCTGTTGAGCGCCTGCGCGGCATCGTCATCGAAAGCCGGGACGCCCTTGAGGTAATGGCCCAGCACGATGGCGCGCGCACGCTCCACTATGTTGACCCGCCTTATGTGCTCTCGTCCCGCTCAGATCCGAGCAAGGACTATGCCCATGAAATGACCGATGCGGACCACGCCAAGATGGCTGAGGTCCTGCACGGGCTCACCGGGATGGTCATCCTGTCCGGCTACCACTCGCCTCTCTACGACGACCTTTTCCGCGACTGGGAGCGTGTCGATGCGGTGGCGCTCGCAGATGGAGCTCGGCCGAGACGGGAGGTCCTGTGGTTCAATCCCGCAGCGTGGGCTGCTCGCCCGCAGAAGAAACAGAATGCGCTCATACTTGAGGAGGCCGCAGCATGATCGAGTGCAGCATGTGCGCCTTCGCAGAGCGTTACCGCGGCAGATTGGTCTGCCTTCTTCATCACTGCTCCTGTCCATTCGCTCGCCATGACAAATCCCAGTGTGGATCTGGCGGCAAGCATTTTCAACGGAGGAACCTGACATGATCGATTGGGCAGAAGCTCGGGCTATGTGGCGCGAAGGCTTCGACACGAAGGATATTGCCGACGCGCTCGGGGTGGATGAGGCGGAAATATACAACGGTCTCGCTCAGGGGCGTGGCATCGAGCATGCGGCGGTGGCAGCATGAGCGAGCGCGCCAGGAGACATTGGCTGCCTGATGAAGATGAGGCGCTTCGTCGTCTGCACAAGACTGGCGCATCATTCGCCAGCATCGGCCAGCAGCTCGGGCGCTCGCCGTCTAGCTGCTACGCCCGTTCACTGATCCTGGGGCAGGAGTTGCGCGGGCAGATCCGGGACTCATACCGGGCCTTTGAGCGACCCGTGCCGACGCTCCCTTATGTGCCCCGTATCGAGATCAGCGGCAATTACACGATGAAGGCGGCGCATGTGGACTGATCACCAGGACCAGACGCTCATTGAGCTATGGCGAGGCGGCCATTCCGCCGGCCAGATTGCCAAGGTGATGAAGGGGTGTACGCGCAATGCTGTTATTGGGCGAGTTCATCGCCTTCGCTTGAGCGGAGTTGCGCTACCTTACCGGCGGCCTCGACGGCATCGCCTGAAGGAGCTTAGGGCGGTCGTACCGCTCAAGAGAGCCCGCCAGCGGCCTGCGGCTCCCGTCGGGCTGCCGAGGGCCAATGTCGGCCGCTCAGCCCCGCTCCGCCGCCCGCTGCGCGTCCTGGAGGACTTGCCTGCGCCTGTCGTCCTCCTCAAGCCTGGTGAGGTTGAGCCGAACGGTAGGCCCGCCTCGCTGACGGAGATATGCGCCGCTGCCTGCCGATGGGCGGTGACGCCGGTATCGCCCCACCTGTTCTGCAACAAGGTCCGCCGTTCCGGCTCGGCTTATTGCGGTGAGCATACGCTCAAGAGCTTCCAACCGAAGAAGATGGAGACAGCGAACTTTTGAAGAACGGATAACTTGGGGAAAACCCGCTCAAACTTTGAAAACGTTCTTCCCACTGATGATTTCAGAAGAGCATAAACTAATAGATGCAAATCACATCCACCATGCTTCGTCAGATCGCGGCTATGCCTGAGCAGGCTATAGCTGATGCTCTTTTGCTTCTCGCTGCGCAGCTTGAAGTCGATGAAGTGCGCCGTGCTGGCGCGGCTAGGCGACAAGCCGAGTATGCCGAGCGGCGGCGGCGTCAGAATGACGTCAGCACTGACGTCAGGATGACATCAGCCTCACGTCAGAATGACGTCAGACTGACGGAAAACGCCTCGCGCGTAGATAATAATTCTTCTCTTTCTGAATCTATTGAAACAGTTAGTACCCCCCTTGTAATTCCCCCAGCTAAGCCGTCAGCCCCTTCAGAGCCCCTTTCCTTCGCTGCCTTCTGGAGCGTCTATCCGAAGCGGGCGGGGGATCGTGACCGAAAGGCGGCCGTGAAAGCCTTCAATGCGGCGACGAAGCGAGCCGCACCTCAAGACATCATCGCTGGCGCAGAACGATACGCTGCCTTCTGTGACTACCAGGGCAAGACCGGAACGGAATTTGTCCGGCAGGCGCGGACATGGCTCAACGCCGATGGCTGGAACGAACCCTACGAACTCAATAGGAGCGCCAGAAATGGACAATCTCCCCAAGATTCAATCCACGACAGATTTGCAAAAATGCGAGCCGCAATCGACGAGTCGGGCCGCCGTGAAGGAGGCCACCCGGATCGCAGAGAGGATTCTGGGAGCGTATCCGGACTATGGGAAGGCCCCAGACGGGTATCTTCTGGCGGTCACTGAATTCATCGCCCATCTGAGCGCTGAAGACCAGGAGGCGCTTGCGCATCCGGTAACCGGCATTGTCTCAAAGAGCGAGTTCCTGCCGTCAATCGCCAAGATTAAGCAATTCGTCGATGACCGGGGAAGGCGCCTGAACACCCGCGCCACCGGCTACCGCTACCTGAAGCCGGGCGAGGAAGATCCCGTGGACATTCCGCCGGGCGAGCGCCGCAAGGCCCAGGTACTGAAAGAACTCGGCTATGACCCGTCGATCTCGCGCGAGGTGCGCCAGCCCCGCCGGCCGCTGGATCCTGGCATCATCGATGCAATCCAAGAGGGCTCATGGTCGTCATCGAGCCTCAAGACACCGCCGGGCCCGATCACTCCCGAGCTCCGCGCTCTCCTGATCGAGCAGGGCATTCTCCAGCCAGCAACATCGGAGGCCGCATAGATGAAGCGCAGATCATTCTTCGGAGCCATGGCTGCTGCTGGCATCGGCGGCAAGAAGGTCGCAACCGATGTGCTGGACGGAATGGTGCAGACGGGAGCCAACCCAATGCCGTTCGGAGGCGCGACCGCGCTCGGGGGCAGCAGTGCCAACTATATCGCTCACCTCCAGGGAGAGGTGGCTAAACGCGCCGCGCTTCGTGCAACCGGCATGTCGCCTCTTGTGCGGGAAATATTTCGAGGGTGGCGCTCGCCAGGAGAAGCCAACCTTGACGATATCAATTCGCTGGTTTCCGTCTCTGTGTCGGCCAAAAAGCGCATGATCCGCGAAAAGATGGAGGAGGCCTCTATCAACGAGTGGTTCGATCAGCCTGCCCGTAACCTCAAACGAGAAATGCTGAACAAGGAATTTGGGGTGAACCTATGACCATCCTCACCGACGAATTAATCGAGAAGGCGGCGCTTGCAATGAGGGACAGGCCTCGCGGCGTCGTCTATGACCCAGTGATGGACAGGCATCGCCTGAATGCCCGCGCCTGCCTGGAGGCCATTCTCCCCGATATTGTCGAGAAATGCGCTCAAACGGCAGAGGGCGAGCTTCTGCCGGGAAGCACTCAGTATCGAACTGAAGGTGCTGGCGATTGGTCCGTCACCAGTTTTTACGGCAAGGGCCGGATTGATTCCGCCGCGTCCATCCGCTCCCTGCTGAATAAGGAGGGCAATGCCAATGACTGATCTAATCCCGAGATCAAGCGCAACCAATCGCGACTACGCTGTTGATTATGGCGTCGGCTGGTACGTGGAATTGACACCAGCCCAAAAGCTTTTCTGGGAGTGCGTCGCCATCACCGCCCGCATCGCAGAACTGGAGAAGGGGGATGCCAATGGCTAGAGCAGGCCGCAAGCGTAAGGAGGCAACCAGCCGGCAGCCCAATGGCCGCGCCAACATATGGGAGGATCCCCAGGCCATTGTCCGAGCAAAGCGCATCCGCGACAAGCTTTGGCGCGATGCCTCGCACGATTGGTATGGCTGGCCTCTCGGCATCATGTTTGCCGACAAGACCATCTCGGCTGAAGAATACGCCGCGGCGAAGACCTGGGCGGCCATCACATGGCGCTATAACCAGATCAAGGGCATCGCCATGCCATTCTGCAAGGCGATCGACTGGGACGGCCCGGTCGGCCGCGCCCTGAAGGAGGAACCCGAAGCCAAGGAGATCGAGCGCGTGAAGGCGGCGAAGACCTCACAAGACCAGATCATCATGCGGCTGCATCCCAAGGCGCTCAGCGTCATGATGGCCGTCTGCATCTGCGATGAGGGCACGGATTTCCCGAACGTGCTCACTGCCTGCCTCAGAGCGCTCGTGGAAGCCAAGCAGATGCCGCGCGCCGCTTGACGGATTCGGCAAATCACTTTACTACGCAGAAATATAGGTTGCAGACATACGCCCGCCAGGAGAAAACCGAGCGGGCGTTATCGTTTCGGCGCCCCAGTAGCTCAGTCGGCAGAGCGGCTGTTTTGTAAACAGCGGGTCGGGGGTTCAATTCCCTCCTCGGGCTCCAATTTCCCTCTCTCATCGCGCCTTTGAACAGGAGCGCCATTCATGAGCGCCATCACGAAAGAGCGAATTTTAACATTGCTCGATTACGAGCGCGCGAGCGGGAAGCTGTTCTGGCGCGAAACCCGAGGCCGTCGGAAGGCGGGCGAAGAGGCGGGCAGCGTACACAAACTCTATCGCTACCGCGCCATAGGCCTTGATGGGCGCCGCTATCGAATCCATCACCTTGTCTGGTTTTTGGAAACTGGCGAATGGCCAGTACTTATCGATCACATCAATCATGATCCGCTCGATAATCGTATTGCCAACCTTCGGGCCTGCACAGATAGCGAGAACATCTGCAACAGGCGAAAGCCGAGCACAAATACCAGCGGTTTCAAGGGTGTATTCTGGGATACTCAGGCCAAGAGCTGGCGAGCCGCAATCGAAAAGTCCGGCAAGAAATACCACCTGGGCCTGTTCGCTACTCGTGAGGAGGGCGCCACTGCGTACGATCTCGCGGCGCCGAAGTATCACGGCGAATTTGCCTGCCTCAATGGGGCCGTCTGATGTCTGCGACAAACAGCTTTGAAACCTCGCTCCTGCAGCACATCCTGCAGAATGCGAACATCGCCAATGTGGGTGATGCTACTGGTCTTCGGGGCTCATCCACGGCTGGCGTCCTCTATGTGAGCCTTCACACCGCCGATCCTGGCGAGACAGGCTCTCAGAATACCTCCGAGGCGACCTATACCAGCTACGCCCGTGTCTCCGTGGTGCGTTCTGGCTCGGGTTGGTCCGTCTCCGGCAATATCGGCTCGAATGTGGGCCCCATCACCTTCCCTGCCGCAACGGGCGGCTCCAACACGATCACGCATTTCGGCATCGGCACGGATTCGGCAGGCGCTGGCAACCTTCTGTTCAAGRGCGCGCTCTCCGCCTCCATTGCAGTGTCGAACGGCATCACCCCAGAATTTGCCGCCTCACAACTCACCGTCACCTGCGACTGATAGAGCTCCATGGCGAAACTTGCGAATATCGCCCGAATGACGACGGCGACAACCGGGACGGGCACGGTTACGCTCGGCTCCGCGGTATCGAGCTATCTCACCTTCGCCAATGCCGGCGTCCAGAATGGCGATGTAGTCACCTATGTGATCGAGGAGGGCGCGAACCGGGAGATTGGCCGGGGCACCTATACCAGCTCGGGCACGACGCTAAGCCGGGATACGGTGCTCGCCTCGACCAATGGCGGCTCCAAGATCAACTTGGCGGGCGCGGCCACGGTCTTCATCGACGCGGCGGCACAAGACATCCAGTCTGACGTTGCCATTACCGGCGGCACGATCAACGACATAACGGCGCTCAGGCTCACGTCAACTGATGCCGGCGCTGGCGTGGGCCCTACCGCCTATCTCTACCGCAACTCGGCTTCGCCAGCCGCCGCCGACTCTCTGGGGGAGCTTGCTTTTCGAGGCAAGGATAGCGGCGGTAACGATACTGATTATGCGAGCATCTATTCGTGGGTGGCAACCGCTACCAACGGCGCTGAAGATGGTGTGCTTGCTGTAAAAACCATGATCAGCGGCACATTCGCTGATCGGTTCTACGTCGGCCGGGGCGTCTACGCATCCTCGCTCAATGATCCAGGCTCGGGCGCGATCAACGCGACGGCCTATCAGCTCAACAACCAGCCCTTCGGCTGGACCACGGTTGTCAAGTCCACCGACACGGCGCGCTCCTCCACCACGACGACATCGGCAGACCCGGCGTTGCAGTTCTCGCTGCTCGCTAACACCAAATACATCATTCGCTGCTCGATCTTCGTTACGACCAATGCGACGGCCGACCTCAAGCTGACGCTGACCGGGCCAGCCTCGCCGACAGCGGTCTACGGAAGTTACATTACAGTCCCCACCGGTCAGAGCTTGGTCTTTACCAGCTATCCCTCAAATCAGGGCGTTACCGGAACGGGCACAGAATGGCCTCTGACGATCTTCTTGGTGGTCCAAAACGGCGCCAATGCCGGGACGTTTTCTTTCGATTGGGCGCAAAACACATCGGATGCCGGCACCACGACCGTGAAGGCCGGCAGCAACATAGAATACCGGACGTTCTGACATGCTCGGCTCAAGGCCCATCGGTGGCGCGCCGATTGGTGGTTCGGTATCCGGCGCTCAAGTCATCCAGATTTCCGGCTCGACGTCGATCACCTTCACGACGTCGGCCACGCTTCAAGGCAAGATCCAGGCGGCAGGCTCAACCAGTCTGACCTTCACAACGACCGGCGCAGCCGCCGGCAAGAACTACATCGCAGGCTCCACAAGCCTGACCTTTACCACCTCGGGCGCCATTCAAGGCAAGGCAGCGCTCGCTGGCTCATCGCAGCTTACATTCTCGCCCTCGGCAACCGTCAGGGGTAAGGGCTCGCTTGCCGGCACGACGAGCCTGAGCTTTACGACATCGGCGACGCTCAGGGCCTTCGCTCGGGCAATCGGCTCAAGCTCGATCACGCTCACGGTCAATGGTGCGGCGGCGGGCAAGGCGAGCATCGCAGGCTCAACGAGCCTCGCATTCAGCTTGACAGGTCTTGTGACGCTGATCGGCCCGATAAGTCTGGCAACAAGCGTCAATCAGGGCGCCACCCTGGCCACCAATATTGCGACGGGCGCAGGGATGAGGCCGGGTATTGGCAGCAGGGCCAGGCTGAGCCCCTCGATTTCAATTGGCTCGAGCATGAGCGGTTCGGTCTCCGGTACCGCTCACCTAACGCCACGGCTGGAGCGCTGATCATGCCCGCGAGCAGAATTTATCCCGGCACGACGATAACGCTGACCAACCGCGTCTAYGTGGGGACCAGCCTTACCGACGCCGCCGACATCACTTTCACATGGAAGATGGGTGAATACGGTTGTCCTCGATCAGTTACGCCAACTAAGACCGCCACTGGCACATATGAGGTCGAGATTACCCCGCTTGTAGGCGGCAACCTCTATTACCGCTGGGACACCGAAGGCAATCTGGACACGGCTGCTGAGGGTGTTCTTTCCATCGCCGACAGTCAGTTTGAGATAAGCGCATGAGGACGATCAATGGCTAAGCGACTTCCGAAGAAGTGGTTTAAGAGCGCGCCCCCAGTGGGCGAGGCCGCGATGGCCCCGAGCCGAGCCCATCTTGCCCGCGTCAAGTCGCGGCTGAAGGCCCAGCGGCAAGCCGTTGCCCGAGCTGCCGCCCAGTATAAAGAGTCTTCCGAGGCGCTTGAGAAGCACCTTAACGGGGCGCGCAACTATGAGGAATGGGCGCGACTGGAGATTTTCCACAGGGACCAGACACTAACCAAAAAGGACGAGACAATAGACGCGCTCAATCGTCGGCTCTCCCACAAAGACGTCGTGATCAAAGAGCTTAACGACCGGATTGATTGGTTTGTCTCTCAGGCCGCCATCCAGAATCAACGGCTTGGGTTGTGATCGAAATCATGAGCGGACGCCCCTCCAAGTACAGCGAAGCCTATTGCGAGGAGATCATTCGGCACATGGCAGAAGGCGCCTCGATGGCATCTTTCGCTGCGGAAATCGGCGTGGCGCGCTCCTCGCTCAATGAGTGGATGGAGCATCACCCCGAATTTTCGGAAGCCGTAAAAATTGCCAAAGCCAAGTGCGCCGCCTGGTGGGAAAAGCATCTGCGCAGTATCGCCGTGGCCGGCGGCGGTCCTGGTGCGGCAACAGCTTGCATCTTTGGACTGAAGAACATGGCGGCTGAAGACTGGCGCGAGAAGACCGAAACTGAGATTTCTGGCAAGGACGGCGGCGCGATTGAGACCGTGAGCCGGATCGAGCTTGTAGCTCCGGCCATCAATGGCAACGGTCAGACTTGAGTTGCCGCCGAAGCTGATCCCGGTATTCACGGGTGACGCTCGTTACCGCGGTGCATATGGGGGGCGCGGATCGGCAAAGACGCGGTCGTTTGCCAAGATGGCCGCTGTTCAGGGCCTTCGCTTTGCGGCCGAAAAGAAGGACGGAATAATCGTCTGTGGCCGTGAGTTCATGAACTCACTGGACGAAAGTTCGCTTGCCGAGGTCAAGGCGGCGATTGCTTCCGAGCCATGGCTGACAGCAGGCTACGATGTTGGCGAGAAATACGTAAGGACAAAGGACCGCCGCGTATCGTTCGACTTCGTCGGCCTGCGTCACAATCTCGACAGCATCAAGTCCCGCGCTCGCATTCGCCTGCTCTGGGTTGATGAGGCTGAGCCTGTTTCCGAGACAGCGTGGTCAACGACCATTCCGACCGTCCGCGAGGAAGGCGCCGAGATCTGGGTAACGTGGAACCCGAAGCGGAAGAAGAGCGCCACGCACAAGCGCTTTCGCCTCGATCCGCCAGGAGAGTCCAAGATTGTCGAATTGAACTGGAGGGACAATCCATGGTTTCCGTCCTTCCTCGACAAGACCAGGCTGGAAGACAAGACCAAGCGACCCGATCAATATGAACACGTCTGGGAAGGTGATTTTGTGAGCGTGGTAGAGGGCGCCTACTACGCCAAGTGCCTGACAGAGGCGAGGGCGCAAGGCCGCATTGGCAACGTCTCCAAAGACCCATTGATGACCATTCGGGCCATCTGGGACATTGGCGGCACAGGCGCTAAGGCAGATGCCTGTGCGATCTGGATTTGCCAATTCATCGGGCGTGAAATCAGAGTGCTCGACTATTACGAGGCTGTCGGTCAGCCGCTCGCCTCGCATGTGCAATGGCTGAGGGAAAATGGATGGGGCAAGGCCCTGTGTGTCCTTCCTCATGATGGCTCGACAAACGATAAGGTTTATGACGTCTCCTACGAAAGCGCGCTTAAGTCGGCAGGCTTCGAGGTCGTCGTAGTTCCGAACCAGGGCAAAGGCGCGGCGAAGATGAGAATTGAGGCGGCGCGCCGGCTGTTCCCAAGCATATGGTTCAACGCGGCAACGACTGAAGCCGGGCGCGATGCTTTGGGCTGGTATCACGAAAAGAGATCGGACGATGAGCGGGAAATCGGACTTGGTCCTGAGCACGATTGGTCCTCTCATGGCGCCGACGCTTTCGGCCTGATGTGCGTCGCCTACGAAGACCCGAGCAAGAAGCCGGCGCCACTCGATCTCAAAATTAACTTGCCGCCGATGATTGGCGGGCAGAGCTGGATGGGCGCATGAGCGACGACAATTTCTCAGACGCGCTCAAGGACTACCAGGCGCATTACGACGCTGAGCGGGAAAATCGTGAACAGGCGGAGGAGGACAACCGCTTCTGCGCCTCGGACCAATGGGACGACACCATCCGCAAGATGCGCGAGGACGATCATCGGCCGGTCCTCACGATCGACAAGACGGGCCAGTTTGTCCGGCAGGTTTCTGGCGACTGGCGCAAGTCGAGCCCGACAGTTGAGGTCATTCCAGATGACAACGACGCGGATCCAGCCATCGCTGGAATTCTCGACGGCATAATCCGCAATATCGAGTATAAGTCCAGCGCGGCTCAGATTTACTCGTGGGGGCTCGAATGCGCGGCTCGCTGTGGCATCGGTCATTGGCGCATCGGCACGCGCTATGCCGAGGGCGATACCTTCGACCAGGAGATTTATGCGGAGCGCATCGTGGATCCGCTCTCGGTGACGTGGGACGCAGGGGCTGTTGCGCTTGACCGCAGCGACGCCAATGTCTGCTACGTCTCAGACCTCGTCCCCACAGCCGAATTTCAGGAGCGTTACAAGGGCAAGAGCCAAGCTGACTTCCCGCAGGACGGCAATACGTCATCGCTGTTTTGGAGCGTCAGTGACTTCGTCCGCATCGCCTCGCGCTACACCGTCGAGATGAAGACCAAGACGATTGCGCTGCTTGAAGGCGGGCGTGTGATCGAGGTGAAGCCGGGCACGAAACCGGGCGGCGGCATTGCCCGCGTGCGTGTTGTGGAAGTCCCCTGCGTCTATCATCAGCTCATGTCGGGTAATGACTTCCTGTCGGACAAGGAGAAGCTCCCCGGCCGCTATATCCCGATTGTTCCGGTCGTTGGCGAGGAAGTGGCGGTTGATGGCCGGCTGATCCGCCGCGGCATCGTCCGCACACTCAAGGACCCGCAGCGGCTGTACAATCTGACACTTTCCGCCAATGCCGAGATTATCGGGGCTCAGCCGAAAGCGCCATTCATTGGCCCGCTAGGATCGTTCGAGGGGCTGGAGCGCTATTGGAATGCAGCGAACAAGGTCAATCTGCCTTATCTGCCGTACAATCCGAATCCGAACTTGCCGAATGGAGGGCGCCCCGAGCGCTCGCCACCGCCCCAGGGCTCAGCGGCTGTCGTAGATCAAATGCGCCTCGCCAACGAGGATATGAACGCCACCACTGGCATCTATCCAGCCGCGCTCGGACAGAGGAGCAATGAGACATCGGGCAAGGCCATCGAGGCCCGCCAGCGCGAGGCCGACACGGGCACCTTCGTCTATTTCGATAACGCCAATGTCGCGATCAAGCGCACGGGCGAAATCATGGTGGATATGATCCAGGCCGTTTATGACGGGCAGCGCTCAGTCCATGTCATGTCGAAGGAAGGCGAGCAGGGTGTTGTGGACGTCAATACCGGCCTGTCCACGCCGGACGGCCCTGCCATTCAGAACGACCTTACCGCTGGCCGCTACTCGGTCAAGATCAAGACCGGCCCGAACTACGCGACGGCCAAGGAGCAGGCCCGCGAGATGATGGCCGATCTGATGCAGAACCCCAATATCGCGCCTGCAATCGCCGATCTGTACGTCAAGAGCCTGGATATTCCTGGCGGCGATGAGATCGCAGCCCGTCTGGAACGCGCTGTGCCTCCGCAGCTTCGTGGCGAGCAGGCCCCGCCTGATCCCATGGCCGAAGTCATGCAGCGCCTTACTCTCATGGAAACTGAAGCCAAGGCGAAGAAGACCGAAGCCGAAGCCTACGACAAGCAACAGTCTGGCATYGGCAAGGAGATCGACAACCAGGCCAAGGCCGCAAGCCTTGCGCAGTATGGCCCCGAGCCGCCTGCGCATGTGCAAAAGCAGACCGATCAGCAATTCCAGCGTGAGGAATCGGCTGCCAGCCGGTTTGCCCAGACGCAGGAAGCCCGTGAGGGCAGGGCGTTCAATGCCGATGAGGCAGAACGCGGAAGGCAATTCAGCCGTATGGAGCGGCGTGAAACGCAGGCGAGTCAGCCTGTGAACTAATTCGCGGTCTTGAGCCGCGTAGCCGCGCAGCGATGCGCTATTTCTCAAGGATAGAAGATGGATACCCAAGACCTCGCGACGGGCGGCGATCAGCCTGAGACCATCGCGGCCCCCGCTGCCGCTGCTGAACCGCAGAAAGTGGAAGATACGGCTACCGAGGACACTCCCTCGCAGGCCAGCGCAGTCAAGGGCGACCAGCCCGAGCCTGTGAAAGACCCCGCCAAGGAAGACCAAGCAGCCAGCGAGGCGGCCAAGGCCCTCCAGAAGCGTAAGCAGACCATGCAAGAACGCCTCAATGAGGTGTCTTTCGAACGCCGCAAGGCGGAGCTCCGCGCCGAACAGGCGGAGCGTGACCTAGCCGACCTGCGGGGCAAGCTCAAAGCCCCGAACCCCGACGAATATACCGATCCGGCGAAACTTACCGCTGATCAAATCAACTACACGATGGATCAGCGCGAGGTCAGGCGGCTTGAAGGCGAAAGGGTTCAGGCTTCTCAGGAAGCCGATAAGGCCCGAGCGCTCGCCTGGAACGAACGTGTCCAGGACTTCAAAGCCGATAATCCTGACTTCGAGCAGATCGCCTTCAGCGCAGCCATTGGCAAGGAAACTTCCTTGATGGTCGCGGACATGGAGGACGGTCCTGCCGTTGCCTATCACCTCGGGAAAAATCCCGCAGAAGCTCGCCGCATCGAAGGACTACCGGAACGACAGAGGCCGTTCGCGCTCGGCAAGATCGCCGCGCAGATCACGGCTCCTCCGCCGCGCCGGATCACCAATGCCCCTGCGCCCGTGAATGCAGCCTCCGGCAAGTCTGGTGGCGGCGGCACGGACGACCCCGCCAAGATGGACATGGAAGAATACGCCCGTCGTCGCAAGTCAGGCTGGAGGGGATAACCCAACCACACGCCGAAACCCCGCTGTGAAGCGGCACGGCCCAAGGGCTCATCGCCCGAGAAGGAACTTTTTCAATGCCCAGTACCACTTTGACTGCGGATATCATCGCCAAAGAGGCGGTGATGATCCTCGAAAACGAACTGGTCATGGCGAACCTTGTTCACCGTGGCTACGAAGAGGAGTTCGAGAAGAAGATCAACGGATACGACGTCGGCGAAACCGTCTCGATCCGCCGGCCGGCTGACTTCACCGTCCGCGATGGCGCGACGGCTGCCAACCAGGACGTCGTGGAGGGCAAGACGTCCTTCACCGTGAACAAGCAGAAGGGCGTGGACTTCAAGTTCAGCTCGGCTGACCTCACCCTGAAGATCGGAGATCTGAGCGAGCGCGTCATGAAGCCCGCTCTCGTCCAGCTCGCCAATCAGGTCGATCGCGACGTCTTCGCGCTCTACAAGGACATTCCGCGCCATGTCACGCTGCCTGCGGGCGGCATCGACTCCTTCGCGGATTTCGCTCTGGCGCCCAAGCTGATGGACAATTGCTCCATCCCCATGGGGGCAGAGCGTTCGGCGGTGCTGTCGCCGGACAATACTTGGAACATGCTGGGCTCGCAGACTGCCCTGTATATCCAGGAAGCAGCTAAGGGCGCCTATCGCGAAGGCGAGCTGGGCAAGATCGGCGGCATCAAGACCTACATGAGCCAGAATGTGCCGACGCACACGACCGGCTCGCGCACGGGTACCGATGCCATCAACGCTTCGTTCACGGGCGATACCTGGGACGCGACCAAGAACACCAACCAAAGCACGATCAGCATCGGCTCTATGTCCGGCGCCACGGTCACGCTGAAGGCTGGCGACACGCTGACCATCGCGGACGTCTACGACGTGAACCCCGTGACCAAGCAGCCGCTCGGCCACCTGAAGCAGTTCGTTGTGGTGAACAACGAGACCGCCTCCGGCTCGGCCATCGCGTCCTGCGAAGTCTCGCCGGCCATCATCCCGTCTGGCGCGCAGCAGACCGTCTTCTTCGCCAATGGCACGACCGACATCAATACCAAGGTCGTGACCTATCAGGGCGCCGCGTCCACTGGTTTCGTGCAGAACCTGTTCTTCCACAAGAACGCGTTCGGCCTGGTCATGGTCCCGATGGTGAAGCCGCCCGGCGCTGTCGATGTCGGTCGGCGCTCCTACAAGGGCATCAGTGTCCGCGTCATCCCGTACTACGACGGGACGAACGACTTCAGCAACTGGCGCCTGGATATTCTCTACGGCACCAAGACCATTGACCCCCGTCTCGCCGTTCGCGCCTCGCTCGCGGCCGACGTGGCCTAACCACAGGAGAAATCAACATGGTCAGACAAATCTCGGATGCCGACTCCACGGGAACTTCGCTCGGGCAGTCCGCTTCGGACAAAGTCTCGGTCTACGGCAAGACGCCTGTCGTTCAAGCGTCGGCCATCACCGCTCTGGTGACGACCCCCACGGCGACCGACATCGCCACGGCGGTCAACTCGATCATCACGGCGATCAAGAACTTCGGCATCACCGCCTGATGCAACTCCTCCTTGGCGCGGGCGCGTCTCGCGCCAAGAAGCTTGCTGTGCAGGGCCGTTCTGAATGGGACGGTCTTGTCACGGTGGATTTCAATGCAGACCATGGGCCCGATTGCGTTCATGATCTGACGGTTACGCCTTATCCTTTCGGGGATGGGGTTGCCTCCGAGATCCACGCCTATGAGGTCGTGGAGCATCTTTGGCAGCAGGGCGACTTTAAGGCCTTCTTCGCCTTCTGGTCGGAGATATGGCGCATTCTGGAGCCCGGCGGGGTGTTCCTTGGGACATCGCCGCATTGGTCCTCGCCTTGGGCCTGGGGCGATCCGGGGCACACCAACATCGTCTCGCGCGAGTGCCTGACCTTCCTCCATCAGCCCGCCTACGCGCAAGTCGGCAAGACACCGATGAGTGACTATCGGTTCTGCTATCGAGCTGACTTCGACATCATCCATTCCGCGGTAAATACGGCCCAACAGTTTGAGTATGGACTTCGCGCGGTCAAGCCTTCGAGGATCGATGCCTAAGCATGTTGTCATCGCCATCCCGGCTTATACCGGGACGATCCATCTCGGCACCATGCGCTCGCTCATGGCGGATTTCATGGCGCTGACCGCTCGGGGCGACAAGGCAGAAATCTTTGACGAAAGCGGCAACGCAATGATTGCGGATTGCAGGGCTGTTATCGTCGCCAAGTTTCTCGAAAGTGAGGCGACGGACCTCATCTTTGTGGACAGTGACGTCATTTGGGAGCGGGGCGCGCTTCTCAGGCT
>NNBT01003663.1_pt1 | contig 16727 bp, 17 predicted proteins | sample 1173831 | NCBI WGS metagenome assembly NNBT01 (sample SAMN07173936, study PRJNA388173) | plant metagenome | isolation source: symbiotic tissue sample KVJ10 | place: Norway: Troms, Kvaloya island | reverse complement strand
GCTCTAACGCGTAAGCTCGCGCATGGCCTTGTCGAGGCCTTCGAGCGTCAGCGGATACATGCGGCCGGCGAAGAGGCGGCGGATGAAATCGGTCGAAGCCGAATAACCCCAGTGCTTCTCCGGCGACGGGTTGAGCCAGATCAGCTTGGGATAGATATGGCTCACCCGCTCGAGCCAGGCGGCGCCCGGTTCGTCATTGTAGTGCTCGACCGAGCCGCCCGGATGAGTGAGCTCGTAAGGCGACATCGCGGCGTCGCCGATGAAGATCACCTTGTAGTCGGACGGGTAGGTGTGGAGCACCTGCCAGGTGTCCACCGGCTCGTCATGGCGGCGGCGGTTGCTGCGCCAGACGCGCTCATAGAGGCAATTGTGGAAGTAGAAATATTCCATGTGCTTGAACTCGGCGCGCGCCGCCGAGAACAGCTCCTCGCACAGGCGGATGAACGGATCCATCGAACCGCCGACATCGAAGAAGAGCAGCACCTTCACCGTATTGCGCCGCTCGGGCACTAGCCGGAGATCGAGATAGCCCTTATTGGCGGTGGAGCGGATCGTGTCGTCGAGATCAAGCTCCTCGGGCGCGCCCTCGCGGGCGAATTTGCGCAGGCGGCGCAGCGCCAGCTTGATGTTGCGGGTGCCGAGCTCGACCGTGTCGTCGAGATCCTTGTAGTCGCGGCGGTCCCACACTTTGACGGCGCGGTTGTTGCGGTTGCGGTCCTGGCCGATGCGCACGCCTTCGGGATTGTAGCCATAGGCGCCGAAAGGCGAGGTGCCGGCGGTGCCGATCCATTTGTTGCCGCCCTGATGGCGGCCCTTCTGCTCGGCGAGGCGCTTCTTCAGCTCCTCCATGATCCTGTCCCAGCCGCCCAGCGCCTCGACGAGCTTCTTCTCCTCCTCGGTGAGGAATTTTTCGGTGAGCTTTTTCAGCCATTCCTCCGGGATCTCGGCGAGAAGGGCTTCCGCCGATCCTTCGAGGCCCTTGAAGACATGACCGAAGACGCGGTCGAACTTGTCGAGATTGCGCTCGTCCTTCACCAGAGCGGTGCGCGCCAGATAATAGAAGTCCTCAACCGAATAACGCGCGAGGCCGGCATCCATGGCTTCCATGAGGGTCAGATATTCCTTGAGCGTGACGGGCACGCCCGAGGTCTTCAGCTCATGGAAGAAAGTCAGAAACATGGGTTCAATACAGAGCTTCCAGCGCGATTGGCTTGCCGCCAAGGCGCAGGGACGGCGTGCCGGATGTCACCGTCTGGTCGAGGCCCACCGACTTCACCAGATGCGCGAGGCCGGGGTCGAATGGCAGCGATATGGCGTCGACGAAGAGGGGGCCGTCCATCAGTTCCGCCTTTTCCTGTACTTCGATCAGAGCCGGAAAGCCGGGCCTTGCGAGATAAGCGGAGCGGAAATCCTTCATCGTCTGCAGGCTGTTGAGATGCAAGAACCAGCCCGATCCGGCGATCGAGCTCAGAAACCCTTCGAGATCCAGGACGTCAATGGCCAGATGGTGGATCCCGGGGCCGCGCTTCGCCAGTGCCTTGCGATAGGAGCCGGTGTCGCGCGCCTCCATCAGCAGGAGCGAATTCCGCTCGCTGCCTTGCACATAGATCTCACGCGTTTCCGGAAAGACGTCTTCCTCTCCAATCTCAAAATCAAACTGGCGGAGATGGTCGGCCGCCTTGCGTACCGAAGGAACAAGAATGGCGACATGGCTCGGCGAGCAATTCATAAGCAAACCCCCTAAAGCTAATACCAGATGCCCATGCGGTGCCAGTGGATGCGCGGGTTGCGGATCGGCGGCACGAGAGAGGGGCCCGGCACCGGGCGCGCGGCCGAAAGCGCGATCTGGGCGTCGGGCTCACCGGCGAGCGCCAGGAGCCGCCGCACCCGGTCCTCGGTCGCGGGATGGGTGCGCAGCAAGGAGGGGCTCGGCACGCGGCCGGCCGGGAACAGGCCTTCCCAGACGCGGCCCTGCCGGCGTTCCAGCGTCTCGAGCGCCGAGGCGAGGCCCGCCGGATCGCCGGTCAAGGCGGCGCCGTCGAGATCGGCGTCATATTCGCGCGTGCGCGACAGGCCGAGCTGCAGAAGGCCGCCCAAGGTCGGCGCGAAGATGAGCAGCAGGATGCCGAGCCAGGGCACGGCGATGCCGGCGCCGAACAGCGCCGGGATGCCGATAAGGCCGAGGAACGACATTGAGCTGGTGATGCGGGTGAGCACGTCGGCGAGCGCCATCACCTTGAGATCGCCCGATTTGATATGCGCCGTCTCATGGGCGAGGATGCCGGCGAGCTGGCGCATCGTCATGGCGCGCACCAGGCCGTCGGTGACGGCGATCGCCGAATCCTGCGGCGTGCCGACGGCGAAGGCATTGAGGATCTTGCTTGGCACATAATAGAGCTGCGGCACCGACGGCAGATCGGCGCGCCGCGCCAGCTCACGCACGACATGGTGGACGTCGGGCAGCTCATCCGGCGACAAAGCGCGGGCCTTATAGAGGCCGAGCACCATCTTGGGCGACACCCGTCCCATCGTCCACAGGCCGACGGCGCCGAGGATCGCGGCCCAGACCAGACCCGTCGGTCCGAGCACCGTCCAGGCGATGGCGGCGACGAGAAGCCCCGATCCGCCGATCAGGATCGCGGTATGGAGCGCGTTGCGCAGATCGTGGCTGCGCTGAAGGGCGAGGTTAAGTTGGGGGCGCGGCATTTTCTTTATCTTTGCTCTCGCCGCCGAAGTTCAACAATTCACGGGTCAGGCTCGTGAGCGTCTCCTTGGCTTCGGTCTCCTGCGGAATGGGGCGGCAGACATCGCGGGCGGCGAGACCAATACGCGCGGTCAGAATACCATTGACGGCGCCTTCGCCAAACCGGGCCGAGAGCCGGCCGATCAGCCCCTTGCCGACGACATGCTGGATGACGCTGTCGGAGAGCGCCAGACCGCCGGTGACGGCGAGATGGCCGATGACCATGCGGGCGAGCCGGAAGGTCGACAGCGTCGAGGGGCGGCCACCATAAAGTGTCGCGATCTCGCGCAGCATGCGCAGATTCTGGGCGGCGACGAAGAGGATGTCGAAAGCGGCGGCCGGCGTCACTGCGGTGAGCAAGGTCACGCGGCGGCTGCGGCGGGCGATGATGCGGTGCGTCTCGGCATCGAAAGCGCTCACCAGGTCGCGGTCGGCGAGGCGGATGCGGTCCTTCGCATCCATGACGTCGCTTTCATGCTCGGCCAGGGTCTTCAGCCCCCAAGCGGCATCGGCGCGCCCGCCATAGACGGATCTGAGCGCCGCGATCACCCGTTTGGCGGCGGCGTCGTCATCGTGATTGAGGGCGCGCGCCGCGTCGGCCTGCACATGCTCGATGCGGCGCAGGCGCATGAGCCCCCAAATTTCGCGGATGATGATGGCCAGCGCCGCCAGCCCGGCAAGGCCGGCAAGGCCGGCGCCGAGCCAGCCCAGATAGACGGAGCGCTGAAAGAGCTGCTCGATGAGGCTCGTGGCGGACAGTCCGGCCCACATGACGAAGAGGCCGAACAGCGCCGAGATGAGGAGCGAGCCCCATTTCAGGCTGCGCGACGACGGTAAGGGGGCAGGCGGCGTGACCACCAGCTCCTGGCCGTCCAATTCCTCGTCGAACTTGATCTTGCCATGGATGGCGCGGGGTTCCCGCCGCACCTTGTCGGGGCGCGGGGCGGGGTCGATGCGGAAGGCCTGCGGCCTGCGGTGATCGTCGTTCATCTAAAGCGATCTCCCAGCAGGAATTCGAGCGTGCGATCAAGGCGAATATGGGGAAAGCTCCGCCCCGCCGTCAAAGGCGGGCGGAATCTCACGAAACGCAGGGCGCCTTCGAGGCCACCGCGCAAGGCCTCCTCCGGATTGGCCGGCAGGTCGCCGGGAAAAATCGCCGCTTCCGTGTCGCCGTCGAAGATCTCGGCGCCAATGGTTTCGCCCTTCTGCGGAATGCCGACGATGCAGGGAAGGTCCTCACCCTTCTGGCGCAAGGTCGCCTCGCGCGTGGCGCGAATGGCGGCAAGGGCGGCAATGTCGATCTCAGCGCCTGAATATTCGGCGCGCGCCGCAGCGTCCTTGACGATGAGGCCGAGGATCGCCTCGAGGCGATCATGGCTCGTATGGTGGATGAGGTCGGCCTTGGCGGCGGCGAAGACGATGCGGTCGATGCGGCGCCCGACCAGTGCGGAAGCCCAGCTGTTGGCGCCCTGGCGGAAAGCGGCGAGCACGTCGACGAGGGCCTTCTGCAGATCGCGCATCGCGTCGGCGCCGGCATTGAGAGCGGTCAAGGCGTCGACCAGGATGATCTGGCGGTCGAGGCGGGCGAAATGGCCGAAGAAGAACGGCTTCACCACCTTGGCCACGTAGGAATCGTAACGCCGCGCCATCAAGGCGCCGAGCGAGCCGCGCGGGAAGGCGGCGTCTGCCGTCACATCGAGCGGTGCGAAGGTGAGAAGCGGCGAACCGGCGAGATCGCCCGGCATCAGGAAACGGCCGGGCGGCAGCGCCGACAAGGAGACGTCGATGCCGCGGCCGCGGGCGAGATAAGAGGTGAAAAGCTCGGCCGCCTTCACCGCCTGCTGCTCGTCGGCGGGCTTGAGCGGATCGAGGGTCGCGAGCAGCCCGTGCCAGTCGCGCGCCAAGGCAAGGCGCGGCGGCACGCGGCTCGACGCCACGGTTTCGGCCGACCATTCCTGATAGGTGAGACCGAGGAGGGGGAGGTCGAGCAGCCACTCACCCGGATAATCGACGATGTCGATATGGACGCGGTCGCGGCCGAAATTGCGCGCGATGAAACCTTGCGGATTGTAGTCGAGGGTTAGGCGCAGCTGGCTGATGCGCCGGGTGCTTTCCGGCCAGCGGCGGTCTTCTGCCGTCAGCGCGGCGAGGTGCTCCTCGTATGCGAAACGCGGCAGGTCGTCATCGGGCTGGGGCTCCAGATAGGCACGTGTGATGCGGCCCTGCGCCTGCGCGTCGAATAAGGGCAGGCGCGTCTGATTGAGGAGCGCATGGACGAGGGCGGTGATGAAGACGGTCTTGCCGGCGCGCGCCAGGCCGGTGACGCCGAGGCGCACGGTCGGCGTGGCGAGACCTGACGCAAAGTCCTTGAGGCCGCCCGCCGCGATGCGCGCGCTGTCGATGAGGGAAGTCCGTTTCAAGGCGTCATGGGTCCAAATTCGCCCCCATAGTTGGGGACATGAACGCCGCGACGCAAGCCCTAAGTTGTTGCGTCCTTTACAAGATCGCGGGGGCGGACAAAGGCCGCCAGCGTGCCCTTGCCGTCCTCGATGTCCTTCCACTCCTTGGCGTCAAAGCTGATCACCGCCAAGGCGCCGGTCGGATATTTCTCGGTGATCCGCTTGCGCAATTTGGCCTCGCCCTTTCCGATGAGGCGTTGGGCGAGACGTTCGATCGAAGGATTGTGGCCGACGACGAGGATCGACTTGGCGGTGTCGGCCTTGGCGCGCACCGTGTCGAGAATGCGACCGCCATTGCCGAAGTCATAAAGCCCGTCCTCCATCAGGAGGCGCGGCGCGCTTCTGAGCTCGGCGGAGGCGAGCTTCCAGGTCTCGCGGGCCCGGCGCGCCGGCGAGCAGAGCACCAGATCGGGATTGAGTTTCTGGTCGCGCATGAAGCGGCCGATCAAAGGCGCGGATTTCTGGCCGCGCGGATTGAGCGGGCGGTCATGGTCATCGAGGCCGGGATCGGTCCAGCTCGATTTGGCGTGCCTGAGCAGAAGGAGGCGAAGCATGGCGGCACGAAGTATAGGCCGATTGTGACAAAGGAGCGACAGCTATCGCGCGACAGGCACTGCCTCGCGCGCCCGGATATAGTGCTCGATCGGCTCCATGCCGTCCAATTTGGGCATGTTTCTGGCGACTTCTTCCGGCGTGCACCAGGGATAGGGCAGGTCCGTCAGCCATCCCATGATTGTGTCGATGCTGCTTGCGGGAAAGATCTGCATCACATCGATGGTGATGATCAGGCGCCGGACCAGGCACCGCGCGTCAGGCGTGAAATACCAGTCGTAGCGCCCGCTGCCCACCCGGATGGGGCCATTGTTCTTGGCCGACATGCCGACCAGCCAGTGACAGGGAAAATGATGACGGTCCGCCTCGGTCGGGCGGGACAGGCAGAAGGTGAAAACATTCTCCATGTCGTTGGCGAAGCGGCGGCCCAGGACATCCTCGACCGCCGCAAGGCCCGTGGCCGTGCTCGGAAAGGAAATCGCCTCGGTCTTCACCAGCATTTCCAGATCGACATCCGGGGTAAAGACGCGGCGCATTAAATAAGGACGGTTTCCATCCTTCGCGTAGAAATAGGCGCTGACGGCGTCAAAAGGAGTGGGCATGCCAGGTTCCTCCCGCAAGGAATGTAGCTCCCTTGCGGGGGCGACGCCATACGGCCGGCCCGTGGTCGTCAATAGGCCACGACGCGCCCGTCCGCGGGATCGGCCCAGCGGGTATTCGGCACGACCGAGAACCAGCCCGGGCGCGACGGGTCGCGGTCATACGGGTAGCCGCCCAGGGATTTGTGGAGCTCGGCATATTTGCCGAGCTTGTCGCGGTCGAGCTCGACGCCGAGGCCCGGCCCGCGCGGCACCTTGATCGCGCCATTCTCATAGCGCATCGGACCGCCGACGATGATGTCGTCGACGAGCTGATGGTAATGCGCATCGGCGGTGAAGACGAGATTGGGCAGGACGGCGCCCAAATGCAGCATGGTGGCGAGCTGGATGCCGAGCTCGCCCGAGGAATGAACCGCAATGCCGAGCTGGAAGGTCTCGCACACGCCCGCCGCCTTGATGCAGGGACGGATGCCGCCCCAGAAGGTGGTGTCGAGCAGGATGACGTCCACCGCCGGATCGCGGACATTGGTAGCGAGTTGCTCGAAATTGATCACCACCGTGTTGGTGGCCAGGGGGATCGTGGTGTTCTCGCGCACCCGACGCATGCCGTTGAGGCCCCAGGTCGGGTCCTCGTAGAAGTCGTTGTTCAGGTCCTCGATGCCTTTGGCGAAACGGATCGCCTCTTCGACGCTGAAGGCGGCGTTGGGGTCGTAACGCACGCTGTCGGTGCCGACCGCCTTGGCGAGGGCGCGGAAGACTTCGAGCTCGTAGTCCGGCGGAAATACGCCGCTCTTGAGCTTGTGGGAGGTGAAGCCATGGGTCTTCTTGAGCGCCAGCGCCTGGGCGATGAGCTGATCGGCGGTACGGATCTCGCCTTGGCCGGTCTCCTGGTTCGGCAGGCGGAAAAACAGATAGCTCGCAAAGGGCACGGCGTCGCGCAGCCGGCCGCCGAACAGATCGCAGGCCGGAACGCCCAAGAACTTGCCCATGATGTCGATACAGGCGAATTCGATCGCCGCATGCATCTGGGTGCGGTTGTTGTAGAGGCTGGCGGTCGGGTTGCAGATCTTGAAACGCAGCGCCTCGAGATCGAAGGGATCATGCCCGACGAGATAGGGCTTCAGCGCCTTGAAGGCGGCCTCGGCGCTTTCGCCGCCGCCACCCATCTCGCCCAGCCCGATGATGCCGGCATCGGTTTCGATCTCGACGATGGTGCGCACGAAGCGGCCCCAATGGGCGCCGTTCGAATGGCGCAAGGGCGCTTCCAGCGGCACGGTGACCGTGGTGGCGCGGATATCGGTAATCTTCGGGCGTTTCATGCCGGGCTCCGTTGCAAGTTCGGTTGAGTCACGATCAGCCGCTCAGGTGATCATGCGGGTCATTTCTTCGACGCTGGTCGCGCTACGCGGCATGTCGGCGATCTTCTCGCCGCGCGCCATGGCGACGATCCGGTCGGAGATCGGATAGACATGGTGCAGATTGTGGCTGATGAAGATCGATGTCACGCCCTGGCCCTTCAGCTCGACCACGTGATCGAGAACCTTGTTGGTCTCCTTGACCGAGAGATGGTTGGTCGGCTCGTCGAGGATCAGCACCTTGGAGCGGAAATGCATGGCGCGCGCGATCGCGACGCCCTGGCGCTGTCCGCCCGACAAAGCCTTCACCGGCACATCGGCGCCGCGCAGATGGAGGCCGACGCCGCGCAGGCCTTCCATCGCTTCACGGCGCATCTTGGCGCGATCGATGATGCCGAGGCCCGGGCGGCCATATTTCAAAGGCTCGCGGCCGATGAAGAAGTTCTGCGCGATGGTCATTTCCGGCACCATGGCGGTGTACTGGTAGATGGTCTCGATGCCATGGGCCATCGCGACCTCGGGGCCTGAGATCGAGATCTCCCGGCCTTCGATGTGGATGCTGCCCTTGTCCTGCATATGCACGCCGGACAGGATCTTGATGAGGGTCGACTTGCCGGCGCCATTGTCGCCGACGAGGCCGATGACCTCGCCGCGTTCGGCGTGAAAGTCGACATTCTTCAAGGCATGGACGGCGCCATACCATTTCTGCAGGCCGGTGCAGCGGATGATCGGCTCGCTCATGACGGTCCCTTCATGCTTTCCGCCTTGAGACGGGTCTGGGTGTTCAACACGACGGCGACGACGATCATCGCGCCGACCGCGAACATGAACCAGTTGGCGTTGATGCCGCTGAGGATGAGAATATTCTCGATCACCGCGATGAGGAGGGTGCCGACCACGGCGCCGAGGATCGAGCCGACGCCGCCCGAAAGCGCCACGCCGCCGATGACGGCGGCGGCGATCGCCTGCATTTCGAGGCCGGTGCCGAGATTGGGCACGATGACCTTGACGCGGAAGCTCTGGATGATGCCGGCGAGACCGGCGAGCGTGGCGCACAGCATGAAGCAGATCATCTTCACCCGCTCGGTCTTGATGCCCATGTCGCGCGCGGCCTGGGGATGGCCGCCGGTGGCGTAGATCCAATGGCCGAAATCCATACGGCGCAGCACGAAGCCGAGAACGAGAGCGATGGCGATCATGTAGAGGAGGGACGCGCGGGGCGCTACGAGGCCCAGATCGAGGCGGCCGACCAGCCAGGAGACGTCGACCTCGCGCGGGAACACCGGCGGGAAGCCGCCGGCCAGCACGATGGCGAGGCTGCGCGCCATGAACAACATGCCGAGCGTCGCGATGAAGGAGGGTATCTTGAGCTTGAGCGTGATCAGCGCGTTGGCGTAGCCGATGGCGAGCGCGACGAGGAGGCCGGCGAGGATGGCGAGCGCCATGGGCCAGGCGCCCTGCGTCATCAAGAGCACGGTGACCATCGGGGCGAGCGCGAAGACCGAGCCGACCGAGAGGTCGAACTCGCCGGCGATGATCAGGATGGTCATGCCGATGGCGACGATGGCGATTTCGGGGATCGGCTGCAGGTAAACCGTCATGTTGCCGGTGGTGAAGAACCGGTCATTCATGAAGCTGAAGACCAGGAACAGCGCGACGAAGATCGCCAGCGCTGAAATCTCTGGGCGCGACATCAGCTGGCGCAGACTGAGATTCATAGTGATCACTCCAACGGGAACGGCCCGCCTCCGTGTAGAGGCGAGCCGTAAGAGTTCAGCGCACGCCCATGCCGACGAATTTCTCGACCTGCTCGACATCCTTCGGCTCGACCAGCGCCTTGCCGGTATTCACATCGAAGGCCGAGAGACCGAATTTCTTCATCATGGCGAGCTGCAGGATCGGCAGGTAGCCCTGGTAATAAGGCTGCTGGTCGATGGTGAGATCGACATAACCCTTCTTCATCTCGTCGAGCACGACAGGAACGAGGTCGAAGGTCGCCATATGGAGCTGGCCGGGCTTGATGCCGAGATCGCGCAGGCACTCGCCGGCGCCGGCACCCCAGAAACCGGCATCGATATAACCGTTGGTCTCGGGCTTGCCTTGGACATACTGGCAGATGCGCGAGGCGGTGACGGCGATGTCGTTGGAGGAATCTATCACCTCATAGGAAATCTGCCGGTTGGGGTTGGCGGCCTTGAATTCGTCGAGGAACTTGCGGGCGCCGCCGATACGCGCCTCGGCCCAGCTTTCGCCCGGGCGCGACAGGCCGAGCAGGACATGGACCGGCTTGTCGGCCTCGAATTTCTTCGAAAGGCCCTCGGCCAGAACGTAGCCCGCCTGGAACAGGTCCTGGCCGACGAAAGCGAGACGCGCATTGCCGGCGGCGCCTTTGCTGTCGTCGACATTGGCGGTGATGACCGGAATGCCCTTGTCGACCGCCTTCTTTATGGCCTCGTCATAGAGATCGTCATTGACGACAACGGTGACGATGCCGTCGACGCCTTGCTCGATGACGGTTTCGAGATTCTGCAGATGCTTCTGGAGATCGCCATTGGGGGTGGTGAAGATGAGCTGGCAATCGGCCTCGAATTGGGCGCAGGCATCGTCCATGCCCTTCTTGATCGACTGCCAGAAGCTGTTGTCGATTCCGGTCTGCGTCAGATAGGCGAATTTGAGCTTGCCCTGGGCTTGCGCCAGGGGAGCGGCCGCGAGGCAGGCGGCGCCGAGAGCCAGGGCCGCCAAGGATTTCTTCCACATTGCAGTCTTCCTCCCATCATTCGGACGCGCCCGATTGGTACACTACCATATTAGTCGTGGCGCGCGTGCCGCGACCATGTTGATCTTTCCGGGGCGCGGTCAGGTGATCGCGCCGGTCACTCTGAGGATCTCGTAGCAGGCGCCAAAGGGGTGATAGTCGGTCTTGCCCATCGGGCTTTTGATGTCGCTCTGCTTGCGCCCATCCGGCGACAGGATGCGGTACCAGCAGCCATAGTCGTGATCGATGAAATGGCGCCAGCTATAGGCCCATAGGCGGTCATAATCCTGCCAGTAGCGCTCGCGGCCGGTGCGCTGGGCCAGCGCCGCCGCGGCGGCGAGCGTCTCGCAATGCACCCAGTGATATTTGTCGAGGTCGTAGAGCCGGTCGTCGGGACCGTAGGTATAGTGCATGCCGCCATATTCGAGATCGGCGCTTTTGGCCATGGCCGTCTCGTAGAGAAGGATCGCCGTCGGCAGCATCCACTCCTGCTTGCGGTGGCGCTCCAGCACCATCAGCAGCTTGGTCCATTCGGTCATGTGACCGGGGAGATAACCATAGGGCCGGAACAGATGCTTGGGGTCGGCCTTGTTGTATTCCCAGTCGACCGTCCAGTTTTCGGCATAATGCTCCCAGACGACGCCCTGCGCCTGGGCCGGCAATTCGACGCAAATGCGGCGCGCCAGGGTCTCGGCGCGGTCGAGATATTTGCCGTCGCCGGTCGCTTCATAGGCGGCGAGCATCGCTTCCGTCATATGCATATTGGCGTTCTGGCCGCGATAGGAAGAAACGGTGCGCCAGTCGCGGCTGATCTCGTCCTTGTAGAGCTGGTGCTGGGGCTCCCAGAAGCGCTCCTCGAGCAGGGCGTAGGTTTCCTCGAGAAGGGCGCGCATGCCGGGCAGGCCGGCCTTGACGCCTGTCGCATAGGCGAGAAGCACGAAAGCATGGCCGTAGCAGTGCTTGGTCGCATCGCGCGGTGCCTTGCCGTCCATGACCCAGAAATAGCCGCCATGGTCCTTGTCGCGATGCACCTCGCTCAGATAGGTGAGCCCATGCTCCGCGGCGGCGCGGAATTCGGGGCGCCCGAGCAGATCGGCGGCCAGCGCGAAGTTGAAGATGAAGCGCGTGGTCGAGACGATGTGCTGTCCACGCCGGTCGGTGATGAAACCGTCGTCGCGATATTCGTTGTAATAGCCGCCGTCATCCCGGTTGAGGCAGATCGGATAGTAGAAATCCATGATCTGGCGCATGTGGGAGAGAAGGAAATCACGCGAGCGGAAGTCGGGAAGAGGGGGCATGGCCATCAGGATCACTCCGGCAGCACGATGCCGAGCTTGGACATGACGCCGCCATCGATCTTGATGTCGGCGCCGGTGATGAAGCGGGCTTTGTCGCTGGCGAGGAAGGCGACGAGATCGGCCACTTCCTCAGGCCTGCCGACGCGGCCCAGCGGATGGCCTTTGCCCCAGGCGGCGACCGTCGCCTCGACGGTACCGTCGCCCTTATAGAGATCGGCGGCCCAGCGCAGCATCGGCGTGTCGATCGAGGCCGGGCAGACGGCGTTGACGGTGATGTTGTCAGGGGCGTGATCGAGCGCCATGGCGCGCACCAAAGCATTGATGGCGCCCTTGCTCGCGGTATAGGCGGCGACGCCCGCCTGCGAGGCATAGGACTGGACCGAGGACATGGCGATGACGGCGCCGCCGCCGCGCTTGCGCATCTCCGGAATGGCGAATTTGGCGGCAAGATAGATGCCCTTCAGATTGATGTCGAGCACATCGTCCCAGACATCTTCGGGTGTATCGACGACGGTGCCGTAACGCTGGATGCCGGCGCAGCAGGCGAGGACGTCGATGCCGCCATAGCGCTCGACCGCCGCGGCCATGGCGGCGCGCATATTGGCGGCATCGCGTACATCGCCGACGAAACCGGACGTATTGGTGCCGATCGCCGCGACCGCATCGGCGACCGACGTCTCGTCGTTGGCGACGATGAGGACCCGACAGCCGTCACTGGCGAAGCGTTCGGCGCAGGCACGGCCCATGCCTAGGCTGCCGCCAGTGACGACGACGGTCTTGCCCCCGTTGCTTGTCATCAACCTGCTCCTTTCGCGGCGCGCGCCGGGCGCTCGCCGGTGGTGGTTTCGAAGAAGGAGGGATGACGTTTCTGCAGATCATCCAATCCGGCCAGGAGTCCGTCGAGATGCTGGCGCATCATAACTTCGGCTTCGACCGGGTCCCTGGCCTCGAGCCCGGCGAGGATACGCTCATGCTCGCCGACCAGGCCGCGCACGCCGATCTCCTTGGGCAGCAGCAAATGGCGGACGCGCCCGACATGCATCTTGGCCGGGCCGACGAAGCGCCAGACCGCTTCGCGCCCGACGCTCATCGCCTGGTGCATGGCCTCGTCGAGCTCATAAAAACGGGTGATGTCGCCGGCGCGCACCGCACCCTTCTGCAGCTGGATCAGGCGGCGGATGTCGGCGATGGTCGCCGCGGTGACGGTCGAGGCGAGTTCCTTGACGATGGCGCATTCGAGGCTGACGCGCACGAATTGGGCATGCAGCACATCGCCGATGCGGATCGGCGACACGAAGGTCCCGTATTGCGGGTAGATATCGACGAAACCTTCCTCGGAAAGGCGGATGAAGGCCTCGCGCACCGGGGTGCGGCTGATCGACAGTTCCTCGGCGATTTCGCTCTCGGAAAGATTGGTGCCGGGCGCCAGCTCGAGCGTCGCGATCCGGTTGCGCAGGATGTCATAGGCCTGCGCCCAGATCGGACGCGAACGTTCGAGCGATGGCGCTCGGCGGGCCGGTGATGCGGCCATGCGTAATTCTCCCCGCGAGTCGAGTTCGCGAAGAGTAAAACACTACCATATTAGTTCGTCAACTTAAGATTTGCAGGGCCCGAATGCCGCCTCGGGCACGCCGCGGCCGGCACCCTCGATCGCGAAGAGGGCGCCTTCGGCGGGATGGCGCGCGAGGTGCTCGGCGGTCATGGTGAAGCGCGCCGACGTCGCATAAAGGGTGGCGAGATCGTCGCCGCCAAAGGTGCAACTGGTCGGCCAGGTCGCCGGCAAGTCGATCTCGCCGAGAAGCGTGCCGTCGGGCTTGAACCGCGCCACCTCGGCGCCGCCGCCGACGCGGCAGTTCAACAGACTGTCATCGGCATCCAGGCAGGAGCCGTCGGGCAGGCCGCGCGGATGACCGCTCACGATCGTGCGGCGGTTGGCGATGACCTGTCCGGCGAGATCGCAGTCGAAGGCGTAGATCTCGTTGGCGATAGTGTCGGCGAAGAGGAAAAGACCACCCTTCGTCCAGGCTATGGTGTTGGGAATGCCATAGATATGCGGGGTCAGGCGCTTGATGTTTCCCGACGGATCGATGCGATAGATGGCGCCCGATGAGCGGTCCATGTCCTTCGGCGAGCCATCCGGGCTCAGATTGCTCTGCATCGTGGCGACCCAGAAGGAGCCGTCGGGCGCGACCCGGCCTTCATTCAGACGATGGTCGGGAAGGTCGGGCTCGGGGCAGGCGAAGCTTTCGAAGCGGCCGCCGGGCGTCCACAGGCAGACCTCGCGACGCAGCCCGACGATGAAGCCGCCATTCCGGCAGAGGCCGATCGAGGTGGGAAAATCAGGTGTCGGCCAGAGATCGTGGCGCCGGCTCGCGGGTTCGAGCCGATGGATGCGTTTGCCCACAATATCGACCCAATAAAGCGCCTTCTCGCCGGGCGACCAGATGATGCTCTCACCGACGATGTCCCGAGCGTCAAGACACAGCGTCACCCTGGTGTTCATGCTTGTCCCCCTAGATCACGATGAGTTTGGGTTGAATCAACCCAAACTCATCGTGATCGGTTCTTATATGTTAGCTCGGGATTCTCGCGAAAAACCGGTATCCACTTTTTCGCATCCCGAGCTTACATGGTCACTTGCCGATATCGGCGAGCGCGAAAGGCGTCGTCTGATAGACCTCGTTGATCCAATTGCCGAACAGGAGATGGGCGTGGCTGCGCCAGCGGTTCTCCGGCACGGCATGCGGATCATTGCCCGGATAGTAGTTCTTCGGCATCTCGATCGGCTTGTTGGCCTTCACGTCGCGCCAATATTCCTCGCCGAGCGAGGCCGAGTCGTATTCGACATGGTTGAACATGTAGAGCGAGCGATGCGCCTTGTCCTCGATCATGCAGAGGCCGGCTTCATCCGACTCCATGAGGATTTCGAGGCCGCTCTCCGCCGCGATGTCGGCGCGGCGGTTTTCGGTCCAGCGCGAGACGGGAATGGAGAAATCGTCGGAGAAGCCGCGCAAATAGGGCGAGGCGGGCTTCAGGTTCTTGTGGCGATAGACGCCAAAGCGCTTCTGCCCCAGAGCGTGCTTGGGCACACCATGGAAATGATAGAGGCCGGCTTGCGCGCCCCAGCAGATATGGAAGCTCGAATGGACATTGGTCTGCGTCCAGTCGAAGACGCGCTCGAGCTCATCCCAATAGGTGACGTCGGTGAATTCGAGGAGTTCGATCGGCGCGCCGGTGATGATGAAGCCGTCGAACTTCTCAGTCCGCACATCTTCCCAATCCTGATAGAAAGCCAGGATGTGGTCGTTGGGCGTGTTCTTCGGCACGTGATGCGTCATCTTGATCAGCGACAGCTCGACCTGCAGCGGCGTCGCGCCGACGAGGCGGGCGAACTGCGTCTCGGTTTTGATCTTGTTGGGCATCAGATTGAGGAGGCCGATACGCAAGGCACGGATATCCTGGCGGGCGGCGGTCGCCTCGCTCATGACCATGACACCCTCTTGCTCGAGCGTGGCGCGGGCCGGCAGATCGTTCGGAATTTTGATGGGCATGATCAGTTTTTGTCGATCGCGCGCGACACGAGATCGAGGAAATCCTCTTCTGTCTTCACGTTAGGCACGTCTTCCATTTTCACCGAATAACCGAAATTGCGGGCGATGGTCTGGTAGAGCGGAATGCGGTGATGGAGCAGCTGCTCGAAGCCCCAGACGGCAAAGCCGTCAGGATCGACCTCGCAGTCCTCGGCGATGGAGTTGATCTTCTTGTATTCGGCCCATTTGTCGTCGAGGAAACGCGGCTGGTAATACATGGGCTTCGGCGCCTTGCGGAAGCGCTCGACCAGCATGCGGGCATGGGCAGGGGTGCCCTCGATATAAAGGAGCAGCGAATTGTCGGCGAGGCATTGCAGGACGGGGTCGCTGAAATCCTCAGGGTCCACCACCTCGCACAGGCTGCCGCCCGAATCGCAGACGAAGTGGCTGTAGCCATAGATCTCGCGTGAGCGCTCGATGAAGGCGGGCACGTCTTTCAGCGCACTGATCTCGCCTTCGCGGTGCTGGGCCTGGCGCTTCTTGTATTCGGCGAAGTCGATGCCGCCCTTTTCAGGGTTGCCCGGCTTGCCGAGATAGGTCGACAGCGGATTGAGATTCTGGAAGGTGATGTTGGAGGAGATATAGATCGAATCCGAGCGCAGGAGGTCGCGCAGGAAGGGGACCTTCATCGCCTCGCGCTTGAAGTTGTCGACGATATGCTCGCCCATATAGCGGGTGCCGATACGGTAATCGACCGAGTAGTGGAACCAGTCACGGTCCTGCAGGAGATCGGCCAGCGTCGTCTTGCCGACGCCGGACATACCGAAAACGGTGACGGCCTTGTTCGGCCAATCCCGGAACTCCCTGCTGGTCTTAAAGCGCATTATCCACCCTCAAAGCCGAAGCGGTCTCAATAGCTTAAGGGAGGGGCCCGGAGCAACGTCTCTCGCAACAGGGCGGATTTGCGTAATATGAGGGCGAAGGCTTGAGATTCGGGAGTGCCATGACGCTCAAATCCGCCGTAACCTGGTACGAGGCCACCGCGCCCGCTCGTGCCGCCGCGCCCCCGCCCAGGGGCGTCATCGCCGCCGATGTCTGCGTGATCGGCGGCGGGCTCGCCGGGCTCACCACCGCCATGGAGGTGCAAAGGCGCGGCCGGATCGCGGTGCTCCTCGAAGCCCGGGAGATCGCCTGGGGGGCCTCGGGACGCAATGGCGGCTTCGTCGGCAACGGCTTCGCGCTGGGCGTCGAGGACCTCATCGCGCAGGTGGGCCTGAGGAATGCCCAGGCGCTCTATAGGCTCTCCGCCCATGGCACCGAATATGTAAGGCGCGAGGTGACCCRCCTCGACCAGACGCTGCGCATKAGCGACGGGGTGATCGTGGCGCAGCGCGTCAACGACCCGYCGGGCTCCMGGCGTTATGTCGATATGATGC
>NNBT01000005.1_pt1 | contig 16790 bp, 15 predicted proteins | sample 1173831 | NCBI WGS metagenome assembly NNBT01 (sample SAMN07173936, study PRJNA388173) | plant metagenome | isolation source: symbiotic tissue sample KVJ10 | place: Norway: Troms, Kvaloya island | reverse complement strand
GTTTGGACAAGCCAAAAGACGATTTAGCCTTGCTAGAGTGATGGCTAAACTGTCTCACACCTCTTTGTGTGCAATTGCTATTACTTTTTTAGTGATGAATCTTTCTACTCACTTGTCACGGCTTTTTTACGCTTTTTTATGTCTATTTTTGAAAACCACACCTTTTTCCCGGTCTAATATAATTGCACTTTATAGTTGAAGCATTTATAGTCAACAAAAACTTATGCTTGACCGGATCTGAATAACTAGTCAACCCTTAAAATTGCTTTTTTATGACTTTTTCAGCAAGCCCTATTTAATGGCCCCAAAGGTACAGGCAAGACTAGCACCGCCCGCATCATGGCTAAATCCCTCAACTGCCAGTCAACCGATGAGCCGACAACCAAGCCCTGCGGAGAATGCAATTCATGCAAGGGAATTACAGCCTCTTCTTCACTGGATGTAACTGAGTTAGATGCTGCCAGCAATAGCGGGGTAGAAACAATCCGCGAGTTAATTTCCACTACCCAGTTTGCACCAGTTGAGGGAAGGTACAAAATTTTCATTATTGATGAATGTCATGCCCTAAGCAGTCAATCGTGGCAAGCACTCCTCAAGACTATTGAAAATCCACCCCGTCATGTAGTTTTCATCTTCTGCACAACTGAAATACACAAGGTTCCTGAAACTATCATCTCGCGCTGTCAAAAGTTTGATTTTAGGAGAGTAGGACTAGAAACACTTGTTGAGTATTTATCAGAAGTTGCCCAGAACGAAAACATCAACATTAACGCACCTGGTATTTGGGCGATCGTCAAATCTTGTGGGGGTTTTATTCGCAACTGTCTTGTATTGCTCGATCAATTGAGCAACCTGGGAGTAGATGAAATCACACCAAGTTGGGTTTGGGAATTATCAGGTGTCGTTCCCGAACACGACCTACTTACCCTAACCGAAAACCTTGCTAAAGGGGAGGTAACAGCTAACTTACAAATCCTCCAAGACTTAATTGAGTATGGCAAAAACCCATTCGTCATATACTCAAGTTTAACTGGGTTTCTCAAAGACCTGCTAGTGGCTAAAACTGCTCCTGATAATAGACAAATTACTCAACTGGAAGAAGACACTTGGCAGGAACTCGTTACTATTTCTCAGATGTGGGAACTAACCCAGATTCAGGCAAGTATTGCCCTCTTAATGTCAAGACAACAGTTAATGCGTGACTCGGAGGCAGCTAAACTTTGGTTGGAAGCGACACTCATTGAGTTAAGCAATATCAAAGAAGAAAAACAACCTTGGACTAATTGGAAAACAATCCAAGATGCTATCAATTGGGGTAAGGAACAACTCCCACATTTATCTCAATCTGAACTCGAAAGGCATTGGAAGGATGTTACTCCCATTAAAGGTAAAAAAGCACCCGCATGGGTACAACTGGTACAAGAGCTTCAGATGAAGTCTCAATTACAAACTGCCTAATTCAAATGTTCATCACTTTGTAAAAACACTTACTTTCCCCAATAAAAACTTTGGGGAAAGATTTTTTCAGGCTTATTCAAAAATTACATTAAATATAATAGACGTGCATCTACAGCAATATCTACCTTGTGCAGTAAGCCTCAATATTAATAAAGACTGCCCTGACTGGGAAGCAAAAAATTAATATATCAAGTAATACCACAACAAAATTTAACAACTGGCATTCTGGAAGTATCTGATTAAAATTATGCCAGTTGCAGCAATTAGCCTTCGTACAGGACTTGAATTACCAGCAGCGATCGCAGATTTTGATACGTATATTGACGAATTACCGCGATGCTCCAAATGTTTTGGCGAATTATGCCTTGCCAAAGGTGAAAAAATGCCACCTTACTGGAGGCATTTTCCAGGCGTAGGAAATGAATGTCCCGATAAATCAGAAATTAGCGGGGTTATCTATTCCCATCCTAAAACCTTAGATCGTAAACAAACCCTCGCATTATTTAAAAAACGTTTTCTCGAAATTTTAGATATAGCCATTAATGGCACACTTACTATCGATGGACTATTCGCCACTAGACAGCTATCAGAACAGATCAAGGGAAGTTCAGTTCAATGCAGTAATGGAATAGCCCATTTTAACGACTGTCTCCTAGAGATTGACAGACTTAAAAAAAACCTTGACTGTATTTTAGCAGTTGCCTCTAGCTGTGCCAAAAATTTATACAGCAATGACTCAATTAACGAATGGAAAGTACCAGAAGCAGAAAAAATCCAAATGCTAGAAATAACAATTGCTTACAAACAAACTCATGAGCGATGTGTAGATGAAGCGTGCAAATATATATACAGCAATGGTAGGCAAGACCTTCTCAAAGAATTAGTAGCATTTGCATGGCTGGAATACAATTCAAAGCTTAAAAACACTTACAACCAATTAAAAGTACGCGAATTTCCAGTATGGCTGCTTACAGCAACAACATCAATATTAGCAGCAGTACCCTGGTACAGGATTATGACCGCACTATTAGAAGAAAAAGAACCACATACGCAGCCGCTTTCAATATTCGCACTTCCTAATAATCTAGACATAATTTTTGAGGTATTTTTATCGTCAAAAAAACCACCAACTAAACCACAAGGATTCATGCCAAAAAAGAGTAATTAATTTTGGATATTATGAATTATAACCACCGAGATTTTATTACCAAATCTGGTAATAAAATTATCGTTGATGAGGAAAGACTCGACATATTCTGGTCAGATACTACCCCAATACCTGAGTGGCATCCCACAGTAAGTATTCCGACCTACAGAACGCTCAAAACTCTGGTAGTCGATATTGAGACGGCAGGGATAAACCCAAGAGAAAATCGTATCTATGCAATTGGCTGTATGAGGGAGATAGGAGAGATTGCCATCTTTATGGATCAAGCCGAAAGCAAAATCCTCCTGGAGTTTTTCAAACACCTAGAAGCAAGCAAACCAGAAGTAATTTACACCTACAATGGAACAGAATTTGACCTACCGTTTCTCATCACCCGCTGCGAGTTACATGGCATTTCTCATTCATTTAGAATTGCATCTAAGAAGCGCACTATCCGAACTGCCCAAGTACGCGGTGAACCACTGGAAATTCGAGAGGTATTCATCCGCAACTGCCTACACGTAGATATTTTTATCTGCGTTCTTAGGTGGGATTTTGTCGCCAAGGAACTTACTAACGGGCGATCGCTTAAACAGGTGGTACTGGAAATGGGATTGCGTAAGCAAGCGCGACTGGTTCTCCCCTATGAAGAAATTCTCGCCTGTTGGAAAGCCGGTTCTGGTAGCAGGGGATGGCAGAAAATCAAGGATTACCTTATTTACGACTTGGAAGATACGCAACTCATAGCTAACAGACTTGTACCCTCATACCACTATGAAGCACTGGTTGTACCGGGAATGAACCTCCAGCAGTTAGCCCTCGCTGGTAACGGCACCAAGTGGAAGCAAATATTCTCGCATCACTACCCAGAATACAAACCCAAACCCGACCGTAAGTATAAATTCCAAGGGGGGATAGCCTACTCTATTCCAGGACTATATAAAAAGGTTGGATACATCGATATCAGTTCTATGTACCCCAAAACTATATTGTCGAAAGGAATTGTCTCTCGTAAAGATACAAAGCGAATCGGCTTGAGCATCTTGCAATATTTGGTAAATGAGAAATCAAGGTTGGAACAAGTTGCCAGCACCGGAGACATTGTTGCCAAGGAAAAAAGAGAATCCACCAAAGTTTTAGCTAATTCTCAGTTTGGGTTCTTCGGAACATCGGAACTCGCCTTCAACGATATGGAAGCAGCCGCCTTGGTAACAGCTTACGGTCGGCGCATCCTACAATTCATGATTGAGGTAATCAATCAAGCTGGTGCAACCCCTGTAGAAGTTGATACTGACGGGGTGTTCTTTACTCATCCAAACCCAGAAAAAGTATATGCCACACTTCAGTCTCAATTACCCAAAGGGATAACCGTCAAATTAGAGTTTATTGCCAATGCAATGTTTATTCCGCAAAGGGGAACTAAGAACTATCTCTTATGGCTGAAAGATAACTGGATTATTCGCAAAGGTAGTTGGAGAAACCGTTCTCGCTCAAGGCTAGAGAAAGAATTCCCTGTTGAATATCTAACCTACTTAATCCAAAACCAATCCACGGCAGAGGAATATTTCAGAGAAGTAAAATCGCAAATTTTATCAGGAAAATACCCGATAGAAAAACTCTGCATTACTCGCAAAATTCGTGTTGGGGAAAAAGAACTTCTTAAATTAGGAAAGCCTGGTGATGTAGTAATTTACTATTACGGAATCAGAGGTATTACTAATACCAGCACAAATGAGAGCTATTCACGTCAATACTATCTTGACCTTATCGAAAAAAGGCGAGAAGAAATCCTCAAAATAGCCGCTCCTGAAATACTAGAAGGTAATAAACGTCAGCTATCTCTTTTCTACTAAATGAACAAACTTGATATTTAACCTAATACCAAATTTATGTGAGGCTGCATAGAATAATTTCCTTGTCCGGTATGGAGTTTCAAGTGTTTTATTCTGTGCATCTTCATAGAGAATTAGTATAAGCGCTGAAAATAACAAATATCAAGTGTTTTTTCAATTCATGAATTCTCAATAATTTGTAAATGATGACAAATGCTTTACAACCAAATCGGCTTTAATTAAAGTATTTTCAGGTATTCGTACAAACAAAAAATATGTCATCAAAAATCAGATTAGCAAACACAGTTTCAGTCATCAATTAACTGATTAAAATCGTTAATTTATTTATGTATCAATTGAGATATTATTCTTAAATTGAAAAAGTAATCAATGAAAAATAAATCCTCATGTCGCAAGCCCAGGCTTAATAAAAAACAAAGGGCTTGGGTGAACTCATTCCTTGCATCTCATCCTAATGCCAGAGTTAGAAATATCTATGAATTAGATGGCGATCGCGTAGTTGAAATTGAGTGGTGGGAAAATACAAACCCAGTAATATTAGACCCAAAAACCTACATTCAAGGAATTATCAGCTACAAGATGCGGGTCAAATTAAGGAAATTTGGCGATGCGAGAAAAACAGCTGAGTTCTCGTACCGGATCACCCCGCCAGAAAAACGAAGTGCATCATGGCACTTAACAGGCCAACTTTCTCTAGAACTTCCCCAGTGTTACAAAGTTGCAGAACCAAACAACCCAGTTATTGTTAAACCAAAAAGGAGGAATACTAAAACCAAGAAAGTTAAAAAATTTATTCAGCATACTCTTCCTCTATCAGGAATTAGTGCCGAACTTCATACTATAAACATCGAAGATGGCGGTGTTCCCTTATCCGAACAAGAACTATTACTAGAAAGCGTATCACACCTAAATCTAGATACTGGTAAAGAGACTAAACTTCCAGGAGCTATAGTCAAAATTCTCTCCAAGAAAAAAGCTAGCTTAAAAGAGTGGGAAACAGCTATTGCACTATATGAAGTAACTGGTTCTAGTGGAGTCATAGAGTATCTTCAACAATTGGACTCTTGGCGGAAATATTTGGGTACTCAACCAGTAGAAACCCCTGCTGATAAAGTCTCAAATCATAAGTCAGTACAGCCAGTAAAAAATGAAGTTTAAGTATTTGTTAATCGCTATATTTTGCTAGTGGCTATATAACAAATACTAAGGATATGGAAAGAGTTAATACTAACTCTTTTTTTTTAAACCACCGCTTACGACTAACGCCTGATAAATAAATGTTTATCTAATCTATCATGACTGTATATCTATACTACGGCGAAGATAGCTACTCACTCAATCAAAAAATTGATTATTTAGTGAATCAAAATGTTCATGCAGAATGGAAAGCTTTCAATTACATCAAGCTATCTGGAAATGAGAAAAATATTGCTGCCAAAGTCTTTACTGAGGTTATGACCTTGCCCTTTGGAGAAGGTAACAAAATTATTCATACAGACAGCGACTCTCTAATTGGAAGTTTATCAAATGAAGATAATAACCAAGAACTTGAAAATCACCTTTCCCGAATACCTTCAAGCAACCTTCTATTAATTACTGGTAATAAAAAGCCAGATTCGCGCAGAACAGTAGTAAAAACTATCCTAAAATATGCCCAACAAGAAGAGTTTCCTCTCGTCCCAAGTTGGGATAAAAAGGGGATAGTTAACTTGATAGGAAAATATGCAGCCATCCATCAAGTTAAACTCACGCCAGATGTGACAGATTACCTAGCTGAAGCAATTGGGAATAACACTGCACGAGCCGATAGCGAATTTGCTAAACTTGCTGTTTATGCAAGCGAACAAATAATCTCTATTGAGGAAGTAAAATCTCTCGTTGGCAATCAGAATACTGACTACCTAAAGCTTACTATTGCTATGTTAAGAAACCATGCAAGTTTAGCAATAGTGCAGGTATCTAAACTACTAAATAATAATGAACACCCGCTCAAAATAGTAGCAACACTTACCTCTATTTTCCGCACTTGGTTAATAACAAAAGCTGGGGTAGAAACTAAATTATCTGATACGAAGATTGCAGAAATAGCGGAACTTAAAAATCCCAAAAGATTGTATTACCTCAAAGAAGAAGTCAAGTTTGTAGGCGTTCAAAAGCTTAAACACAGCCTTACTTTACTTGTACAACTCGAAGCCGAACTCAAAAGCGGAATTGACAACCTAACCAGTCGAATTGCTGAAATTTCTACGATATGAAAAACAACCCATTTACAGAAATCACCGGACAGCATACCGCCAAACTTCTCCTGACTGAAGCAATCGAACAGAATAAAATTGCCCCTGCATACCTATTTAGCAGTCAAGTTGAGGGAGTAGGGAAAGGAAAAACCGCTCTGGCGATTGCAACTGAGATCGCAGGAGAAAATAACCATCTAGACATCTTACAAATCAAACCAACCCATCTCGAAAACACCTCCCAGCAGAAAGGTATACCTGCTATTCGAGTAGAACAGGTGCGTGAGGTAATTGAATTTCTATCAACTAGTGCAGTCAAGTCCAAGCAAAAGGTGGTGATTATCCACGAAGCAGATATGCTCAACCCTACCGCCGCCAACAAACTTCTCAAGACGCTGGAAGAACCGAAAACTGGAACATTTATCTTGATCTCGTCCTATCCTCAAAAGCTATTACCCACTATCAAGAGTAGGTGTCAAATCATACCTTTCCAAAGGTTAACTGATGAGGAGGTTATCTCTGTCCTCAAAGACCAACAAATCGAGGTAACAGAAAAAATACTAGCTATCAGTTCAGGTAGTCCTGGTCAAGCGATCGCCAACATGACAATGTTAGCTTGCATCTCAAAAGAAATCACAAGTCAACTGGAAGTGCCTCCTGACGATATTCTCAACGCACTCAGTTTGAGTAACTCCATCTCAAGCTGGAATCACGAGAGACAATTATGGCTGCTTACCTACCTGCAACACGACTGGTGGCAGAAATTAAAAAACACTCACTTGCTAGCTAAATTTACTCAAGCAAGGAAGCAATTGCTGCATCACGTTACTCCTAGAAGCGTTTGGGATAACCTACTTCTGCCATAGCAAAACACACCCATTATCAAAAAGCACTGCCAGTTAGAACTATTTCTAGCTGGCAGTATTTATTTACACATAAAGAATATGAACCAGCAGCAAAGCTTATTCGATGTCGAAGAAACCATCCGTAACAGCAAAAGCCAAAAAGCTAACGAAATTCTTACTCCTAGCACTAGAAAGATGCTTCAGCTACTAACCAGCCAAGGGATTAACAAAGCTGTAACAGCCAGTCTACTTGATCTAGCAGGAGCAAGTCGTGAAATTGTTCAATACATCGTCGGGCCAATTGTAACTCAGCAAAACGGCTGGCAACAGTCAATTCCATCCTGGGTTTGGCGTGCGATCGCAGTCGATAGATTAGATGCAGCGCTAGAAGAGATAGACAAGGGAAAAGTAGGTAAACTCGCCTCTAGTAGCGAAGTTGTTGCACTTATGATGCCAATTGCTTTTGAAGTGCCGCTTTCATCTGAATGGACGGATGTTTACCTCTGGGCAAGTTATGATGCCCTGGTAAGGCACAAACCTTTTGAGAATTTCAAATACGATAAACTGTGGGAGAAAATTGGTACAACCCCAATTCAGTATGACAAAATCCGCTCTGATTATGAAACCCTAGCTGCTGATATCCGTTCCCGTATAGTCAAACACGCGGTGAAAGAAGGTTGGGGTAAAAGGTCGTCGAATAAGAACAAACACCCTGTTAAAGCAACTACAACTGAAAGTAATATTCAGATGGAGCAATTATCACTGTTCTCATAATTAATTTTCAGTCCTTTTTTCAACACTCTTTTCAAAGTCCTTCCTCTCCTTTTCTGTGAGAGGAGGTAGTTCTTCTTTATAATAAAAATTATCTAATTTCTGACACTGATTGACATAAATTCGTCTTGCTGAATCACTCGCTCTCAAGTCCTGACGTAAAAGTAATTTAAACGATTTTTCACGCTCTTTCAATTCCTTCACTGCCACAAGCATTTCTTGTGATATGGCAGGATTTTCATAAGTAGAAGAAAGTTCCTCACTTGATGAATAAACCTTTAGTTTATTGCCAGCAGGTTGAGTTAGAAGTCGCTGAGTATTATACGAACGCCACAGACCCAGTTTCTCGCGCCGTAATGACTCAATTTCAACCTCGCCAACTCGGTCTGGAGTACTGGGCCGCACGTAGACAAAACAACCTTTATCAGCTGCTACAGTCAAACTCACTTTCACACCATTACCATCAAAATAGAACAAGTCAATTAAGTCGTTCTCTGCATTAACTTCTCCAAGCTTCTCTTTATTCGATAAATCAGGCAACGCTTCTGGATTTAGCGATGGCGTAGCATTATTAACATTAGCTGAGGATAATGATGGGGTAGGTGAAGAATTTGATTCTATAGCCGAGACTTTACCTTCTTTGTCTGGAGATGAACATCCAACGAGTAAGAGTAACAATCCTATAAATAAGTATTTATTCATAAATATAAATTTGTATTTGTAAACCAACAATAAAATATTAATTATTGCTTCCCACTCAACCGACCTGCTTGATAAAAATCACGCAGACTAGGGAAAGCTTTTTCTAAAAGCCAGTTGCGCCCAGCTTCTGATTCAGGAATATTTAAAGCAGCCATGTAATAACCACTTCTATAAGCAGCTACACCCAAACAAGCTTGTAAGCTGGATATGGCCCGCGAAGAAGCTGGAATAGCCATCAAATCTTGCAGATGACTGGGATGATAATTTTGTCCTACCAGCAAAAAATAAACTAAAGTATGAACCAACCGGGACAAGACAACTGTTCTATCTTGCCAACGTTCTAAATGAGACTTGATACGGAAGTAATCAGGTAAATCAGCCACCTGAGATTCATCATCAAGGAATAAATCGCTCTGGCTTTCGATAAAACTGGAATCCAGACCTATAAACTGTTTGAGAAAAACAAGCGTTTTCCCCCAACGTTCGTGTCCCTCAGTTGCAGGAGAAAACGCACCTTCTGAATACTGCAAACCGTACTTCTCTTGCAGTTGGGCAACAGCCTCTTGATTGATATCACCCTGCCAATCAGATTCAATAAAAAACTCTTTTAAAATCTCTTGTAAATAGATGGGTGAAAACTCATTATCGTCTGGAGATTCATCATCAAAATCGTCTTCATAAGTATGAACAATAAATTTCTCTAGCTCGATTTCTAGCTCTTGCTTTCTATTAACTGGTAGTAACGACTTAGCATCTTCTAACGATAGAGGAAAATCTAAATAAGGATGACCTTTGGCTAAGTAAGAATCACCCAAATCTGCTAAAACTTCAAGCACGATAGTCCGCGCAAAATACTCCTCTTGTGGATGCACGCATACTCGGTCTAGTTCCTTATCCACTAGCATCATGGTAATTGCCAGTAAGGCAAACCATGACGCATCGTGCAAACAAGTCGGTAAATCAGCAATTAAATCTACTAATTTCAGTTCTAGGATTTCTCCCCAAACGCCTATCCTAGTTGTATTGGAAACATCGCAAAAATGCTCTACATCTTCTCCAACAGATGTTTCTCCTAACCAGGTAAGATTTTCTACCCGCAAAGAAGATGAGTAGTCAGAAGTCAGCTGGTTTTGGCTATCCTCATCGGACTGTATCCATATCAAAGCCAAAAGCATCAGCTTACAAATACTTACTCGCTTCAGGAGAAGATATTCAGGCATAAGTCATTACTTATAATTTTTAGATACAGACCACATTAATTGCGATACCACCATAGCACAGGGTAACTTGTCGTTCCCTAGTAAAAACCACAACTTTATGAGAAACAAGAACAAAAAATAACTCATAAGTATGAATAAAAAAGACTGTGGTTTAAATAAAACAACTCGTCAAAATAATAAATCCTAAAAGAACTAATGCTGACGCAGGAATAAGAGAAATATATAAATCCTCGCGTTATGAACTATATCAACAAAGTCATGCTGGTTGGCAGATGCGGACAAGAACCTGAATTGAAATACTTCGAGTCCGGTGCAGTTAAGGCTTCAATCTCTATTGCAGTAAGACCACCCTACAGAAGTGAACAAGCCCTTTGGTTTGATTTAGTCGCCTGGGGAAATCAAGCAGAAGTGATTGGAAATTACGTTCGTAAAGGAACCCAAATTGCAATTACTGGCGAGTTTGGATTTGATCGTTGGGCAGATAAAAATTCTGGCACTATGAGGCAAAAACCCGTAATTACAATTAACGCCATTGAATTGTTAGGTTCACCCCGTAAGGAAGAATCTACATCCACTTCTGCACCAAACGAAACACAGACTGTAGCTAACGCAAATTTCTAGGAAGTTACAAATCGCCTATGCAGTATAAATCGTAGGCGATAAACCATCTAATCAATCTACAAATAGAACGAACATGATTCATAATACTGCAACTATCAATCTTAAGTTAGTTAACACTACCCACGACAAAGAAGGTTCCTTAATTGCCTTTGGGATCGCCGAATTCTACTACCGTTCCAAGGAAGGAGTAGTTGCTGACGAGATGCCATTCCGTTCCAAGGGCGCACCCGCCGTCGTTATTAACGAACAAGGGGAAGGTGTACACGGCACAGCAGAAGGATATCTCGATTTGCTAGTTGATAACAGAGGTGATTACAAAGAAAAGATTGCCACATTCGTAATCAGAAACTTTATGTCAGCACAACCCATCAACGAACTCACCCAGGTTAGTAAAACCCCTCACTCGCCAGAAACTCCCGATTTTGCCAAAGAACTACTCGAAGATAACGTTACTTCGACAGATGAAGACCTAGATCAAGAACCTCCGTTCTAGACCCAGTTAACTGAATAATGCTAGTACATACAGGGTTACTTGTTAGTACTGGCATTATTTTTTTATAGAAATCCAGAATAAAAATCTACTGTTTGGTAGAATCGCTGACATCAACTCATCTTATATAGTACATATTTACTGAAATACTTACACAAGAGCTAAATTTAAAACTTTTTTAACATAATTACCCCAGGAGTTGGGAATTACCGTTGCCAACTTCATCTGACGGTTATAATTCAAAATCAAGACTGAATGTTTCGCCATCAGGATCTTCTAGTTTTTGGTCTGTAGATGGCTGGGGAATTGGCTGCTGGAGTCTGTTTTCGTTAGTAGTAAGCGGCGTGAAAGCTACTTGTTGTGTGGCTAATCCAGCCTTTATGAAAACAAAATAGCAATCAATAATAAAATAAAGCGTCTCCAGATAACTTTTACCTAGTTGTTGGGATTCTGCAAATATGCGTTCTCGGTAGTTTTCTTTGAGCCGAATTTTTACCGGAGCTAAGTCTTGTTTATCTGTCATTGTTATAACTTCACTTTCCAGATGTGTTTGGTTAATTCTTGCTCGTAATGGTTTTTGCCATTTCTAGAAGCCCAAAGACATTAGCTTCCACTGGATTGTCCAGGATTTTGAAGCCATTCCTTTCTAACAACTTTTTAAATCCTGGTAACAGGCAGCCTCCACCTATCGCCCAGATTTCATCCCCTTGGTGCTTGGCATCAAGTGTCAGATTCACCACTTTTTTTAAGTATTTTTCATACCAATCTTTCAAACAAGTGCTGTATATATCTTTGATATCGATGTCACGGCTGTACTTGGTATGTCCCATTTCCAGACAAAATCGAATCTTGGATGCATCCCCAATTTTTCCCCCATTTAGATGTTTCATTTTTTGGGAAATATCATCAATGAGAACTTCTACACCAATGGGGTAGGCGGTGTGAACTTCTCGTTTCCCCTGGTTATAACGAGAATACAGAGTCGTTCCATTGCCAAAGTCTAAAATTGTTAATTTTTTCGGCAGTTGATGCCCAAATAATGCACCCATCCCCTCTAGAACGACTTTCAGCACTTCTACTTTCACATCTGATTGTTTGCCAGCAAGTATTGGCTGATATTCTCCACTTAGTACTTTTTGCAATTCGTCAGCCAGACCAACATCATGTAAGCTGACAACTAATTTTAAGTGCCAAGCCTTACGGTGTGGGAGATGTGCCAATGCACCAAACAAAGTCAACAACGCATTATTGACTTTGTTTTCATTGTTATCCGTGTTCCGGTCAAAATGATAACCTGTACGGAAAGCTGATTCCCCGACAGTGTAAGCAGTACCGTTAAAAACCACTCGTCCGGGTACATCTTCCATGTCGGCATTGGTTATATAGCTGGGAACACGAACTACTTCAAAACCATCGACTAAAAGTTTTAGGCTTCCATAACCGTTATCAAAGCCAGCAGGAAAAATTTTTTGCAAGGCGTGAATATTTGACATAGGGATCAAGTCAATACGTTTTGATTTGTGAAAGTTATCTGTTCAGATTATCTAAGGGAGCAGGAAAGCAGGGGAGAAAAGAATAACTTGCTATGAGTCTTTCTCCAGAACTCTGCCCCTTCCCTCTCTAACCTCAAGAGCTTATCATACCCCTTGGGGGCTAAGTGGGGTACAAAAATCAAACAGCTAAATGTACCCTATAAAGCCCCCTTCAAGCCCCCATGTAGGTGTCAAATTCTTATAGAAGTCCTAATCTATTTTTGGGGTACACATAGCCCCCATATAGCCCCCATCAAAATTTTTAAAATCTTTTCTATGAACGTAGTAGAAATTAACTTACAAAAAAATAGAGAAGAAGGAATAGAAAACTTTAGTTGTGGTCTAAAGCCCACTTAAAAAAATATTTATTTCGAGACGCATAGCGCGAAATACAAAGTGCAGAGGCGGAGTGTCTCCGCCTCCGCTCCTTGCTTAAATCCCACGTTTCAAAGCGTGGGTTCCCTACACCCTCTGAAATGGTTGACTGTTTGATTTATACTCTTCTGTCAATATCTTTGTTATTAAATTAGATTCCCGCCACGCAAGATATCTAGCCAAGCTTTGATACAGTTGGAATTTACCTACGAGAAATTGGTCGCTTTCCGAGCTATTGCCAGAGTAAAAGATTGTCTACACAAGACTTGTAAGGTCAATGCAAAACTTGATAAGCAAAACGATTCTCAAGTGCAACGACTAGAGCCTTCCCCAATTAGGGCTGAACTAGCTACCGAGGTAAATAAAACAGAAGCACAGTTAACCCAAATCCAAAAGCTTGGTCAACTGGTCAGATTTGGAGAATTTGTCAGCTGACTTAAAGCCAAATCAACGTCCAAGTCTTAACGTTACAGTTTGGACTGGAGGGACAGGGCAAGCTAACTGTAAAACAGATTGCACAAAAATTCAATTTTAGTCATTCCAAGGTACGCTCTGCTCATGGACAAGGAATGAAAGCTTTACGACGTGAGCAAGACGAGATTAAAAATTATTTGGTTTCTTGAAAACTATTTATGTCCAAGGAAAAGGAATCACTATTGTAGAAAGCACTTCTTCCGTACTAATTCTAATAGCAGTTTGCTCAAAGTTGGGGCATTGACCTTTAACTTGGATGATTGAAGACCGTCCATTATATACTCCAACTACAGGCTCACCCGTAAACTCACAAAGTATCCTCTCTTGGCAGTGTCAGCACTCAAATATAATTCGGCTCACTGCTTTGTCGCAGTCTAGAAATCTCACATGCTGAAACCGTTCAGCTGATAATTCTGGTTTGATTTTGCGGGATTCAGGCGAAAGCCATTTGGGTAGTTTAGATAGGCACTCATAGATTACATGGACATCTCCGATTCAGTAAACTAAGTCGGACGAGATAATATTAGTCCAACTTTTTCCGAATCTCTTTTGCCTTAGCTTCTAATACAGCCAATAAATCTCTCAGTTGCTCTTGCTGGATATCTTCGACCTTAGTTGCTGAGACATCTCGAATTAGAGAACTGATTTGGGGACTTGGTTTAGTTTTTGTTTCAGGAGCATGTTCAGCAATAGTTTGGGCAACTAGAAAACGAGTTTGAGCGACTGTTAGCCTTTCTTGCAAAACTTGTGATGTAGCATCTTGTCGGATTTTAAGAGCTTTAGTTTCTTCAACTTTTAAATTTTTAGAATTTAGTTTTTGGAGCGATCGGGCATGGTTTGCACCAAGTCCTAATTGTCTAATCGCAATTTTTAAGTCTTCTGAAAGCCGCAAGCAAGGAAAGACATTTGCATCTACTGATGCTGGATTTTGTTGAAAACGTAATAACAACAGAAGAATACTTTGTTCTATTTCTTCTAAATTAAATCCTTTAATGCCTTCTGACTGCTCTTTTCTAGTTAAAATAACCAATTCAGTTAATTGGGGCAAAACTTTTTTTGCGTTTAATCTAGCTATTGCTCTCCTAAGTGCTCTAACTACTTCTTCCTGTTCAAATTCCAAAGCTAACTTAGCCTGTTGAATCAAACCCTCGGCTAAATCTAGCTCATTCAAGCTTTCTCGGTGAAGACTAGTTAATAAAGTGCGTGCATGTAATTCCTCTTCAGAAAGAACTTTCTGAAGCATCACTGCATCAAGCGTTTCAATTTCTGGCTGTAACTCTTCTGCAACGGATCTCCATCTCCGTTCTCCATCAAAAATGAGATTTCCCGGTAGCAAAATAATCGGCTGTTGTTGACCTTCCTCTCTAATGGAAACAGCCATACTCCGAATACTATCCGAAGTAAATGTTTGCCTTGCTTGTTTCGGATTGGGTTTTATTTCACTATAGTGAATTTTAAAAATCCCAGATGCTTTCAAATGTTCTCGTAGGTCTTCAATAGTTTGATTGAGGACTGTACGTTCTTCTTCAGCAAGCTTTCCCTGTGCTTGTTCATCTTTTAATCTTGTAATCTCTGCCTGTAAATCTTCTACTCGTTCTTCAAGTTCAAATATCTGTTGTGAACCAGCAGCAGAAGCAAACATTCCAAGTACACTCGGTTTGTCTAATTTTGTCATCGATTAACCCCTTATTAGCTTAAGTTCGTTAACTAGTGCATCAACAATTGGCAGAAAATCTCCTCTTGCCTCTTTGCCAGGTCTGTAAATTCCCAGAGGTAGCCCTCTACCAGAAGCATTAAGAATATCAGCTGATTCTCGAATTGGGCTAAAATACTGAATTCCCAAATTTTTACAGACTAGGGGAAGTTCCTCAACAATACTTCTATGCGCTCCCCAATCACTTTTCCAACGAGTAGGAACTATACCTAATATTTTCGGAGTCGGTTTCAATCTCAGCCGCTTGCAGTTGAAATAGTACCACTCAATCATCGCCGCAGCACTTTGAGAAGCCTTGTATTCAGGTTGAATGGGAATTAATACGTGGCTAGAAGCTGCAAGAGCAGTCAGTGGTAAAGGCTCCAATGTTGCAGGACAATCGATAATTACAAAATCGTGAGATAAGGGGTAATCACTCAACCGATCTGCAAGAGTATAAGCTCCACGCAGATCCTTTGAAACTTCCCGAATTGTTTCGTGTAATTCTTTTCCGCCTTTACAAACTTGAATTTTGTCAATCTTACCTTGCCAAGCTGTAACTAAAGGCCAGTTACCATTGAAATCTGGATGGTAAACATTAGCCATTGTTCCCTGAGTTTTAAATTCTCCTAATCCGCAAAATAATGTCAATGATTCGTTAGGATCGATGTCTAATAGTGCCACTGAATAGCCACGAACACCCAATTCATACGCAAGATTGTATGAAATAGTACTTTTCGCCACTCCTCCAGCGTTTGTCTCAATCGAAAGGGTCAAATTGGCAGGCATAATTTTTTCTCTTTCTTGATTACTATATTTCCGACTCTCAGTCATGAGATAACGTTATATCAGTTTGGGCGAAGAATTTTGAGATAATGTTATATCATTTTTCTGATTTCTCTAACAAGGATTGCTATCAACACAGAGGTTGACTGCAAGTAATATCGACCTAGATACACAGATTGTCTATTGTGGAATTGTACACAAAAAGAAATATACCCCGTCCAAGATATATTCACTCAGCACTTGCTCAATCTAATAGTTCCGTAGGAAAGCATTATTGCCTTTGTGCGAGCTGGTTATTGAGTATAAAAACCAACGGCATAATTCTAATGTGATTTCAACCTTTAAAGCTGTGTCAATCAGCAGCTATTAATGCGATTATTTTGAGCTTATTGAGAAGAAAAATCTTCTGTTGACAGAATATAACCACCTTGCCATGAAGATTCTACGCTGAACAACAGTCTTTGTTCAAAGTGTACTCGATTGAAGCGGGATAACAATATTCTCTATCTAGCTGATGTCATTATATAAAGGGGCGCTGCCAACAAGGAATTATTTTCAATCCCCCTAGAACTAGCTATTCTCACCTAAC
>NNBT01000041.1_pt1 | contig 16831 bp, 14 predicted proteins | sample 1173831 | NCBI WGS metagenome assembly NNBT01 (sample SAMN07173936, study PRJNA388173) | plant metagenome | isolation source: symbiotic tissue sample KVJ10 | place: Norway: Troms, Kvaloya island | reverse complement strand
ATCCAGATGTGTTAATCAGCGACATTGGGATGCCAGGCGAGGATGGCTACGCCCTGATACGTAAAATCAGAGAAATTGAAGCAGAACGAGGCGGGCGGATTCCTGCTGTTGCACTGACGGGGTATGCCAGGGTAGAAGATTACAAAGAGGCATTAGCAGCAGGGTTTCAGCTACATATTGCGAAACCAGTTAGAGCAGCTGAGTTAATTGCTGTTGTTGCCAGCCTGGGTAAAATGTCTGATAAAATCTGAGCAATTATTTAAATATAGCAAAATCAGAAATTGAGCTATTGTAGAGACGCGATGAATCGCGTCTTTACCCAAGGATGTATTGCAATCATTAATTGAATTGGTATTAGGTGGGGCGAATCTGTTGCTCAAACCTTGCCTTTGATAGATGTCATATAAAACTGAAAAGGGGATAACCTAAGTTATAGAAATTTGATTACAGCACTCAAGGTTGCTTCTACAAGCAAACATTTTCATGAGAATTCTGTTGGTTGAAGACGATGATTTGCTTGCTCAAGCTGTAGCAAGATATCTTACCAAACAAAATTATGTGGTTGATATTGCTGCTGATGGTGAAGTCGGTTGGGAATTGGTTAATGTCTGTAACTATGACCTGATTCTGTTAGATATTGTTCTGCCAAAGCTAGATGGCATAAGTCTTTGTCGGCAATTACGGCAGTCAGGTTATCAAATGCTGATTCTTCTTTTAACGGCAAAAGAGACTAAAACTGATAAAGTTATCGGTTTAGATGCCGGAGCAGATGATTATGTAGTCAAACCATTTGATTTTCAAGAGTTATCAGCTCGGATTCGTGCTTTATTACGTCGGGGAAATACTTCTTTACCTCCAGTTTTAGAATGGGGAGCCTTACGTCTCGATCCTAGTACTTGTGAAGTGACTTATGGAGAGATTTCTCTAAATTTAACAGCAAAAGAATTTAGTCTTTTAGACCTTTTTTTACGCAACAACCAGCGCATCTTTAGCCGGAGTGCCATTGTAGATCAACTTTGGAGCGCTGAAAAAGATCCACCTGAAGAAAATACGATTAAATCTCATATCAAAAGTTTACGACAGAAGCTAAAATCAGCAGGCGCTAACTACGATTTCATAGAAACTGTTTATGGAATGGGTTATCGTTTAAAAGCTCTAGAGCGCGATCAAAGTTATCAGACACACGAGCCAGAAATAGATTTAAATCAACAGCAAATTTTACTAACAGCCATTGCTCAACAACGGGAAGATTTCAAAGCTAAGGTTGGTTCGCGCATTGCAGTATTAAAGCTAGCAGCTGATGCATTAAGAAAAGGTACACTTGATGCTCAATTGCGGCAAAAAGCAGAGCAAGAAGCTCACAAACTAGCTGGCTCTTTGGGTAGCTTTGGCTTTCCCAAAGGTTCGTTATTAGCCAATGAGATAGAAGATTTCTTTCAAACTAAAAAATTTATTAGCCAAGCTAAATGTTTTTATTTAGATAAGCTATTGATGGAGTTGCAACGAGAGCTAGAAAAAAGCCCAGTTGAACAAACCCAAAATCTACTATTAGTAATTAGTAATGATCAACAAGTAGTTGAGGAATTGAGAAATGAGGCTGAGAACCAGGAACTACAAGTTAAGATTGCTACTAATATCGCCACCGCCAGAAGTATAATCATATCTTTAAATCCTGATGTGGTGCTACTCGATCTTGATATTGAGAAAGATAGTTTGAAGTTAATAACAGAATTATCCCAGCAAACACCACAAATACCTGTGTTAGTTTTTACAGAACGAAATACTTTTAGCGATGCCTGCGGCGGGCTTCGCCTACGCCTAGAGGTTGCACGATCTGGCGGACGTGGTTTTTTGCAAAAATCCATGCCTCCTAACGAAATTTTGGAGTCAGTGGCCCAAGTTTTACAGCAAACTCGTATTACTAAAGCGAGAATCATGATTGTAGACGATGACCCACAGACATTAATTGTTATACAACAATCTTTAGAAGCTTTAGGACTTACTCTAAAAATTCTTGAAGATCCACGCTACTTCTGGGATACTCTGACAGAATTTTCTCCAGATTTGTTAATTTTAGATGTGGAAATGCCTCATATTAATGGCATTGAACTTTGTCAGGTAGTACGTAACGATCCGTACTGGAAGTTTTTACCAGTACTGTTTCTGGTTGATAATTTATTAGGAGATATTGTTGAGCAAATCTTTGCGCTTGGTGCTAATGCTTGTCTAAGCAAAGCTGCTAAAAAATCACAGCTAATCACTTGTATATTGAATTTTGTAAAGCGAAGATAACTAGTTAGAAGCATGACTTATTAAATAAGAAATAAGTTTATACCAAAGGTTATGAGGGGCGAATTGTGCGCTTCGGACAATTGATCGGGTTTCTCGCTATTGTTATATCTCTTTATATTTTATGGCAAATTCGATAAATACTTTTGGTGGTATTTGCAGCAGTAGTTTTAGCTACAGTCCTAAATCAACTAGTAAGGTTTTTTCAAAGGTTTCGCATTAAGCAAGGCATTGCAGTTGCCATATCAGTTATTCTCTTATTGGTCGTTTTAGTCGGTTTATTTACACTGATTGTGCCGCGTCTTATTGACCAATTACAACAATTTGGTAATATTATGCCTATAGGACTAGAACGATTGCGATCGTGGAACAAAGTCCGAATCATCTGTTGAAAGCAGTGAAAAATTAAGGTAAACATTATCTACTTTACAAACTTAAGGCCGGATGTTGTTTGGAGATGCCAGTGGTTCAGGTTTTACTGTAAATGCTAAGTTCTGTGCGTTGCGTAGCACTTGGATTTGTAAGTTATTATTTAAGCCATTCTTTTCAATAATTTGCTGAACTTCTTCAGACGTAGTAACGGGTTGATTGTTAATTTTGAGAATAACATCTCCTGGGCGCAATCCGATTCTGGCAGCAGGAGAATTAGGAATAACGCGAATAATAAGAATTCCTTGCTCTGCTACAATGCGGACGTTACTGTTTGGATAATCCTTGACTCTTTTCTTCACTTGGGGTGTTAATGTCACCATCTGAAGACCTAAGTAAGGATATTCAACTTTGCCTTGAGTAATTAATTGCTGGGCAATTCGTTGAGCTGTATCTATAGGAATGGCAAAGCCAATACCTTCAGCACCTTGGATAATTGCAGTGTTAACGCCTATCACTTGACCGCGAGCATTTAAGAGTGGCCCCCCTGAATTTCCGGGGTTAATTGCTGCATCGGTTTGAATATAGCTACTAGGTCTGGTAGAAAGATTTAAGGAACGGTTGATCGCACTTATAACACCTACTGTTACCGTTTGTTGTAAACCTAAAGGATTACCAATCGCAATTGCCCACTGTCCTGGTTTTAAAGTATTGGAATTTGCGATTTCTACTGTTGGCAAGTTATTACCAGGAATTTGCACAACTGCGACATCACTCACAGAGTCTTTCCCCAGCACTTTGCCTTCAACAGTACGACCGTCAGAAAATGACACCGTTACTGTATCCGCATCGTTGACAACGTGAGCATTGGTGAGAATTCGTCCATTAGGATCGATGATAAAACCAGAGCCTACACCGCGCACTACTCGTTCTTGAGGCTGTGTTGGTACAGTGTCACCAAAAAAGCGCCGAAAAAATGGGTCATTTAATGTATCAGGTAACTGTGGTACTGCGCTTCTGATAGTTCGGGAAGTATTAATTTGAACTACGGCTGGTTCTACTTTTTCGACAACTTCAACCACAAAATTGTTGTCCTCAGCAGTTGGTGTTAGAGGGCGCGAACTTTGACTTTGATTCTGTGTCTCCTTAACTGTTGGAGAAGGAACAATTGAAGGACGAACTTTTCCAGAAAAATCTGTTGAACAGCTACTCAAAAATCCTGCCGTTATGCCAATAAAAGGTAGCAGCAGATGAGTTGTTAGTTTCCGAGCCAAAAAATTATTTTTTGATGTCTTCATAGTTCTTTCAAGTATTAAATCTTATGTAATTTAAATGTATGTCTCAGTTTGCGAATGATTTGCCTCTGCATTACGACTTGTCCAATTTCGCAACGCCCAAAGGCTAATTAAAGCTGCTAATCCAGCACCGAGAGTATCCATAATTAAATCAATAATGGTGTCATCCAAGCTTTCAATCACTTGAGTGCTGAGAATTTTACCAGCAGACCATTCTGTGACTTCCCACAAAGCACCAATAGCAATCCCAAAACTAGTAATTGTCACTAAATATAAAAGTGTATGATTCCGAAATATATTCAACATTGAACCATAGACTAAAAAACTAAGTGCTAGGGTAATTGCAGAAGTCGTATAAGCATGAACAATTTCGTCATAGGGGCCTGGCATACCAAATAAATCCCATACCCAACCAGTAGCATTGAGCAATGCAGCCAACACAAACAAAAAATCAAATAAAGTGGGTAATTTATCATCTCGGATGACAAATACAAAGGATATAACAAGAAATAATGCAAGCCCCAAGGCATTTGACCACTTACCTTGAACTGCTGCGGCTATGACAAAAATTGTTAGTAGAGCCTGTCCTATCCATGCGATAATTCGATAACCTTTCCAATTCAAAATTTTCATAATTATTACCTCAGAAATATTAATTTAAAACGCTATTCTTCTGATTAATCCCAATCCTTATTATTGTCATCATTATTTAAATTTTTAATGACCTGATAATAACTTTCTTCTACATCTTTGCGGTCTTGTTCTTGTGATAGTCCCTCACGGCTATCTTGTAAAATCATGTCAGCATGATGGCGCAGGCTTACTTGATATTTAGAATTTTTGGTGTAGGTGGCAATAGTAGCTATAGCTTCTAACAAACGAATAGTTACTCCTGCATCCGACTTTCCATACTGCCGAATTTGGTTAAAAGCACGATCGAGCAATCCTTGAAAATCGACTCCTTCGGCAATGAAGCGCAATTTTTGATTTTTATCGTAGCGATAGGGCGAAGGAAAATCTCTTTGAACCAAGTGGCACAGTCCTGCGCTAATTCGATCAATACAGCGAATTGCAGTAAATGGATCGTTTATTCCAGGGGAAATGGCACGCAGAGCAATTTCTACTAATTGATCGATTGGAAACTCTATATCCTGTTGTTCTGTACGTTCTTTGCCTAAAATAAAAGCATCATTGATTTGTTTGGTAAGTTTTTTATTTACTTTTTTTCCAGGAAAAACCAAGGCTAAATCGCTACCTTGAATTAGAAATTTTCCCGGTCTAACTTTAAGGCGTATTAGCAAATTATGTTTACAAGCAATTTCCATCAATTCCCCATTATCAATTGCTTGTAAATAGCCAGTGTCATTAGCTCGAATCGGTAAAGCCTCTTTCTCAAAGGACATGGGAATTTCTTCAATTCCTGGTCTATGTTCTGGTTCACCATGCCCAATTCTTTCTGGAAATAGCCGCTTAATTGCTGAATGTAAATCCTCACTAACATTTTCGATTACGTGAGATGCCTGAATTATTGTTGAAGCATGATGGATAAAATAAATTAATACACCAATGCTAATAATTGCGAGTAAAGTGCCGACTGTAACTGAGAGTTGTGGCACATACTGTTCGTATCCATCTCCTTCTCCATGAATTGTTCGCAGTACAAGCAAGCAGTAGATGAACGTACCAATAAATGTGCCTAGTACAACTTGATTACCTGTATCCTGCATAAAATTACGCAGAAGTCGCGGCCCGAAATTGGAAGCAGCCAATTGAAGCGCCACAATTGTAATTGAAAAGGCTGTAGCAGCAACGCTAATCATCGAACCTGCAACCGATCCTAACAGCGATCGCGCCCCATCTGCTCCACCTGTATAAATCCACCAATAATCAATGTCTACCTTACCTGTACGGTCAAGATTAAGCATTGTGAAAGCTAAAGCAGTAGCTACCACCGCCATAACCGCCGGTATGAACCAGTAACTTGAGTGGAGCTGATCCCACAGTTTGCTTATCTTGACATTTATCATTGTTCGTGGGTTTGAGAATCTATTTTGCCGTTGTTATCTTCTGAGGAGCGTGCTTGAGCAAGTAACCTGAGCGAATCGCTGATGCGGCGAGGCTTCGGTACTTCACCTTTACCTGCGGGCCAACCTTCACGCTGACGGGAGCGGTTTCCATCTGTCTCTTCGGTCTGGTCGTGGAACAGGATTTGTTGAGTTGGGAAGGGCAAATCAATACCGTTTGCAACAAGCGTTTTCTTGATTGCAATAATCACTTTATCCCGCGAAATCAGATTATCTGCGCGTCGTGGTGGATGAACCCACCAGCGTACCCGGATGTTGACAGTACTTTCGGCTAGTTCCATTGCTAGTACATCAGGAGCCGGGTCTTTTAAAACCTCGTCTACACTAAGCATTGCGTCTAGCATTAACTGCTTGGCACGGTCAATGTCGTCGTTATAGCCAATGCCGACATCGTACTCTAATCGTCGGTTATCAAAAGCAGTGTTTACAGTTACAGAATTAGTAAATAATTCTGAGTTGGGAATGACAATCCGCCGACCGTCATAAGTTCTGATTGTTGTTGCGCGTGTCTCAATATTTTCGACTGTTCCTTCAAAGCCTTTAAAAACAATTTGGTCATCAATTTGAAAAGGTTCAGTCAGCAGAATTAAAATTCCAGCTAAGAAATTTTGCAAAATATCGCGGAAAGCAAAACCAATTGCAACACCACTAATTCCCAAAAGTTGTACCAAATCACCAGCTTGAAATGTAGGAATTACAATGGAAAGGGCGATAAACAACCCAATCAAAATTGTCAATCCCTGCGCTAACCTTCCTAGTACTAGTCCTAAATTCCGGGCGTAGCGACGATTGCGAGTTAACCGCTTGACCAGTACCTTAATTCTGCTGGCAACAAATAAAAAGAAGATAAAGACAATTAACCCTAATACAATGTTTGGTAGCAAAGCTATAAACCCGTTAACCATGCTTTGAACCTTGTCCCAAGCTGCGGAGATTTCTGCATTCATGAAGTTTCCTCACTAAGTAATTTTTGTTAACGTCAACGCTCAGAATTTTGATGCAATAATTCTTGAATTTCCCCGCGCAATGCTGCGATTTCACTCTGAAGCATTTGAATCGATTTCACTCCAGCTAACTCTGCTTCGTCATCATCGGCATCACGACCAATAAAAAACGTCGCCAGAGTTGCAGTGACATAGCCAAACACGGCAAACGCATATAAAGCTAAGAAAAAACAAAGCACCCGACCTTCTGGTGTTTTGGGCAAATAGTCAGAACCCATCGTTGTCATTAGCATTGCTGTCCACCATAAAGCAGTGCCGTAGTTGTGCAGCCCTGATTCCACAGGAACTTCGTTTTCAAACGCATACATCCCTGCTGCTCCTACTACAGTAACGATCGCAGTTAACGCCACAACATAACCAAACCCTCGACGGCTAATACTTGCTCCTAAAACCCGCATCCCTCGGTTAGCACGAGTCATGACTCGCAACAGTTGCAGCCCTCGCACAGCCCGTGTTGTTCGTAGTATTCGGATGACTCGGATAATCCGAAAAGTACGCAGTGCTGGTAACACCAAAGAAATAGCTGTTAGCCAGTTGCTTTTGATATAGTCAGGTTTATGAGGAGCGATCGCTAGTTTAAGTAGAAAATCTAATATAAAAATAATCCAAATAGTGATGCTAAAGGCTTCCAGTAAAGAGTTTAATCCCCAGATGATCTCGATGATGAATAGTGCTAGCCATACAAAGCCCAGCACCAGCATTGGAATTTCTAGCCAATCTTCCAACTGTTGCAAGACTTCATTACGTTCTTTTTCTAGGGCTTGTTTTTCTGAAAGCTTTGATCTACTCATAAGATTAATTCGTAATTCGTAATTCGTAATTCGTAATTTTAGAGAATTGGTTTTATTGTTTACTTGCAGGGGTTTCTAGTACGTTGACATCAACTAGAGGTGTCACATTAAAGTCTTGTTTTAATAATTGAGTTTGAATTGATTGGGTGAGGCGTAAGCGTATTTCTTCACTAGACGCTGTAACTCCCGGTTGACGCTGCACATAAATAACAGATAGCAAGGTATCCTGCCCTTGAATATTGGATCGTGTAAAGCGGACATTCGACTCGACTAATTTTGCTAAACCAACTTGTTCCACAGTTTTCTGAACTTGGGCGTTGGCACGTTGGGCAAGGCTAGAGCGTTGTAAGTTGGGAGAATTAGAGAACTGCCAAGTTAGTAAACCTGCCAATGCGATGACAGTTATCACTAAGGAAATACCGAATACCCGTTTTTTACCACGCTGATAGCGAGTTCCTTGAGCAGATAGCCCGAATATTCGGAACAACAAAGCTGCTGAAAAGTTAATGCCGCATAGTTGCAAAAATAATAAGAACAGCCCCGAAATTGCCATGTCCCATCTGCCAACTGCACTAGCCATACCGACAATTCCCGCAGGTGGAGCTAAGGAAGCGGCAACTAACATTCCGGTTGCTGCCCCAGAGACTAAACTACTGCGATCTGATTGAACCAAGTTGAGCGCTCCTGCTGCTCCGGCTGCCAATGGTAAAATTACTGCCACTGCTGAAATCTGGCTATTGTCTAGCATTAAACTAGTGGGAATTTCTTGCTGTAATATCAGGCTAAGTAACCAAGTAGTGGCAATTGTGACTGCTAAAGCGGCAAAATATCGTAAAATACTCCGCCCCAAGAGTTTGCGATCGCCCCATGCAGTTGCGATCGCTGTATTCATAGCTGGGCCTGCAAACGGTGCAATCAGCATTGCCGCCACCAGCAAGTAAGCTGTATTAGTATATAAGCCAATCCAGACTACAAAGCCTGCCAGTGCTGCATAACCAAGAAAACCTCGCCAAGAGCCAACACTTTGCAAACCAGAAAGAAAAATCTCAATCGGACTGCGTTCTTCCACATCTACAACTTGTTGCGGCGCTTCCGATGCAGGGGGTTGCAGAGTCATCACACCAGTTGGTATGAGCGTGATTTGTACTTTGGGCAAGTCTTGCAACTTGTCCAGAACTTTGCCAACTTCTCGATTAGAAACGTGAACGATCGCTACATCAATCGGTTCTTCAGCATTTCCTTCAAATCGAGCTAGATTTGTGCCGTTATGAGATTTGGCAATATCGATAACAGCTTTTCCATTTCCCCGTGGTACTTGGATAATGAGTTGACGCATTCTACCCTCCTACCGCTAACCATCTTGCGTTTTCAGACAATAACTCTACTATCCAAAGAAAGATTTTTTGAAAGATGTATCTCATATTCAATTAACACTTAATTTTTATCCGTAAAATGGTTACATAGTAAAATGACTGCTAGTCAAGGTAGCAAAAAAGTTATATAAGGAAAATTTCATTAATTTATCGTTTGAGACTTAGATTAAATCTAAATAGTGGAAAAGCCGTGGAGAACTCCGCTATATTTTTCTTCTCGAAAGCAAGCTTTAGATTTTATTACTTAGATTTATACCAGTCCTAAATCATTCGTGAAAATTATATCTCTCTTTCTTCTTTCTTTGCTTTGCGTCCAACTCTTACGAGACGCTGCGCGTAGCTTGCTTCCCCAAAGGGGTATGCGGTTCGTTTCCTAATCTATATTTTTCAGAACTCAAATAAGATTGCTATAAAATTATTCTATTAATATAAGCCCTTAATAAAACATTAACGTTGTTAATATTTTCATTGTTGCGTTATCTATACCTAAAGTAATAAGCATAGTCAGTCTTTAGTAGTATTTGAAGCTGTATGATAAATTTCTCCACTAAATTTCCACTATTTTTTAATAACTATTGAAGTATTAGAAATAATGAATAATTGAGAAAACAGGAGGCACGGATCGTGACACAGTTAACTAAATTAGTGTCAGCAGGTGTATCTTTACTAACTTTAAATTTAACAGTACTAGCAGTTGGAGCATTAGAAACATCTGCTCAATCTTCCCCTACAACTACCTTTAGTGATGTTCAACCTAATTACTGGGCACAGCCATTTATTCGAGGTTTGGCTGCAAGAAATATTGTAACTGGATATCCTGATGGTACATTTCGACCAGAACAGCCAGTAGACCGAGATGAGTTTGCAGCAATTATTCGTAAAGCTTTTGACCAACCACCAACTCGCCAGATACAAAGTGGTGCTGTATATAAAGATGTTCCTACTAACTATTGGGCTACTCGTCCCATCGAAGAAGCATATCAACAAGGATTTATGGCAGGTTATCCTGGTGGTTACTTTCGTCCCAATCAATCCGTTTCTAAGGTTGAGGCAATAGTTGCTTTAAACAAAGGTCTGAATCTAACTAGTGGTACATCAGCAGTTACTGTACCTACAGTTACGCAAAGAGTAGTTCCTCAAAAAATCGCACAAAAACCTGTAAAAAGACGTATTTTAATGCCGCTTGCTGTTACTACTCTAATGCAGCCTTTATTCATATCAAAAGCCCAGGCTGTACCAGCTAATGCTGTGAATCTTAACCGTCCTGCGTCATTTATTATTACTAACACTTACGCAGATGCCAATAAGATTCCGCAATATGCAGTTGGAGATGTAGCAGCCGCAACTCAAGCAAATATAGTAGTCAACTATCCAAATCCTAAAGTTCTTAATCCAAGTAAACCTGCAACTAGAGGAGAGATTACGGCTTTAGTTTATCAAACTTTAGTTTCCCAAGGAAAGATAGAACCAGTTGCTATTAATTTACCTGTTAATCAGTATATTGTTCGTACTCCGATCAACAAATAAAAGGCTCAATAAGTGCGAATTTCTCCGAGATTTTTGCTTATTTCAGGTCTAGCAACTTATTTGTAAGCCTCTACAATCTTATGCAAACGTTTACTTGTGGTTTAATTAAACCTAATTTTTTGAACCCATTAATTCCACAGTAATAATTTTTTAGACATTAATATCTTTCTTTAGAAAGAAGGAGTAAAAAATTATATTTTTACAATTGTAAATATAGATAAATGTAGGAGAAAAAAGAATATGGCTTTATATAAACTCGAAGACTTTGCTGGTAACTATAGTGATGCAGATTTTGATAGCTATGAAGTTAGGGATTTTGATGTCTATTCAGATATAAACGACGATAAAGTTGGGACTGTCAAACACATCTTGGTGGATGATTCGGGTCATTTCCGCTATTTAGTTGTTGACACAGGTTTTTGGTTCTTTGGTAGACAAGTATTGTTACCAATTGGGCGTTCCCGAATAAGCTATAGCGATAGACGTGTGTATGCTATTGGGTTGACGAAGGAGCAAGTAAAAAGTTTACCAGATTTTAATGATTTGGAACATGTTGATTACGATTATGAGGAACGGGTGCGTGGAGTTTATCGTACTCCAGTAAGACAAGCACCTTTAAGTACCTCAACACCTGTAGAGACATCGATACCTGTAGATGCTCCACCAGCCTCTAGCGATCGCAATACATATACGTATGAAGATGAACCAAATCTTTACGATATGAATCAGCAGGATCATCACAACCTGAAACTATACGAAGAACGTTTAGTTGCCAATAAATCTCGTGTTAAGACAGGAGAAGTATCTGTTGGCAAACACGTTGAAACTGAGACGGCAAGGGTTGCTGTACCAGTTGAAAAAGAACGCGTAATTATTGAACGCACTACTCCAAACGAAGCTGGTAGAACTGTATCGTCTGCTGAGGCTAACTTCCGTGAAGGAGAAGTTACTCGGATGGATCTTTATGAAGAAACCCCTGATATTCAGAAGGAAGCGGTTTTGCGTGAGGAAGTGAAAATTAAGAAAGTAGTTGAACAGGATACAGTTGAAGCCGAAGGTACTGTTCGTCGTGAAGAATTAGACGTTGATACGAATGATGAGCGGTTGCATGAGAGAAAAAGCTAAATGGCTTTGAGATAACTGCTAATGAAATATCCCCGCATTTATAGAAGCTAAGTGCGGGGCAATTTTTTACATTCAAAGTTAATTTTGAATAGGTTGCGATCGCTATGCGGGTGCTGTTGTCCAACCATCCTAAAAGAATGGTTGCATCATCGCCTATGGTGGGGCGTAGCCCATTGCCTTCCAACTATTAGGAAATGGCAAAATATTAAAATAAATTAATCCTTCAAGAATACCCGCAGCACCAGGGTAGTGAGCTAAAAAGTGCCAAGGATAATGTGTCTTGTAATACCACCATAGAAGTTCCGTTTGGGCATTAGCAACGATAATCCCAGCTGATGGCTGTTGAAATAAACTGATGTCATTTCCAGAACCTCCACAGATAACGGTTGCATCTAATTGCGCTTGCAGCAATTCTTGCAGATATGCAGTTGCTTCACCTTTGTTACTGTTCTTGGGTATGATATCAACGTCCCGCCCATTGCTAAAAATCACCTCAGACTGCAATCCAGTAAAAGTTAACAAATCCTGCAAATCATGGATAACCTCAAGCGGCGCATCCATATCTAGGCAAAAGCTTAATTTATAGGGAGTTTGTTCGCTATCGGGTTGAGGTATCAGTGCCGGAAAGTAACTAGCAATTGTCCAAACTGCATCCCAATCCCAATCTTTTGAGATTTGATTTACCCAATCTTTTTCTAAAAGCACACCCTGTTGATAAATTTCAGTACCTACACTAGCGATTAAATAATCGGGTTTCAAAAGCCGTGCTTTTGTTATTACCCGACGACTAGAAGCATAAGAGCGACCAGTAACATAGACTAAGTAAATCTGATTGCGTATAGCTTCTAGCCTTTGATTTAAAACAGCAATAGCTCGATTGTTACCAACCAAGGTATTATCTAATTCAATCACCAAAAGCAGTTTCATATTTGTTTGCTTTCACTAAAATAGTACAGTATTGATAAACCTCTTTCCCTCTGCTCTCGTTCGGCTCCTTTCGATTCCGCTCGGCACAAGTTACGGCAAGCCTGATCCCAGCAACAACTGCGCTCTTAACGATCGCTCTTTAAGCGGACACGATATCATTTAACTGGTTGCCCACTGCACAATGTCATTAGAAAAAGAGTCAATTAATTTTTCTAGAGCTTTAATTTCGTTGGATTTCAAAACTTTTGACTTCAATAAATTTTGGATTTGTCTTTCTAAATCTGGAGTTAACTTTTTAGTTTGAATAATTTCTTGAACAAATGTATCAAGTGTTAAAGATTGATAGAGTTCGTGAACTTGGGCGGCAACTCCCTGAGTGCTAAAACGAGACTGAACCCAATTTTGTGCAGCATTGCCATAGCTTTCTTTGAGAGTTGGGTTTTGTAATAAACTGTGAATAGCGATCGCCAATGCTTTAAAATCACGAGGAGGAACTAAAAATCCGGTTTCACCATGCACCACCGTATGCTGCAATCCTCCCACATTACTCGCAATTACGGGTGTTCCAGCTGCCATTGCTTCAATCGCCACTAAACCAAAAGGTTCGTAGTAACTCGGTACAATGCAGATATCCCCTGCGGCATAGTAAACAGGTAACAGCGCTTGAGAAATTCGTCCAGTGAAAACTGTAACGGCTTCTAATCCCAGGTCGTTCACCAAAGTTTCAATGCGTTGTTGTTCTTTAAAGTCTGCTCCATCTTCACGACTACCACCAACTAGATAGAGTTGAAATGCTGAAGGCAAATTGGCGCAAGCTTTAACTAGGGTTTCAACTCCCTTGCGAGGGTCAAAACGTCCTACATACAAGATTATCTGAGAATCTGCATCAATTCCCAACTGTTGGCGAGCAACTTCTTTACTGACAGAACCAAAGTGTTCAGTATTAATTCCGCAGGGAATGACTTTAATACGTCCATACTGCGAAATTAACTGACGTAAATCTTCCGCTTCTTGAGGGCTAGTGGATATTACATAATCTGCTTGTTCTAAAATTGCCCTCTCTACACAATTACGAATTGCAGCAATCGGCGGCGGATTCTCTATATTGCGGTATTTAACTGCACCTATAGAGTGATAGGTATGAACTTGAGGTAGTCCCAATCGAGATTTAAGTTCTAATCCTACCCAAGCAGAAAGCCAATAGTTAGTGTGAATCAAGGCATAGTTGCGCCCTGTTCGTTGTTGAAAATTCAGCCAGGCTTCTACAAATTCTGGTAAATATTCAAATAAATCGTTTCTAGTAATGAATTCTGCTGGCCCAGCATTTAAACGAATAGTGCGACACCCTGGTGCTAATTCCACAATTTCTTCTTGGTCGGGGTATTCGCGTCGGGTAAACATATCAACCTGACAGCCGCGTTTTGCTAATGCTAATCCCAATTCTCGCACGTAGACATTTTGACCACCTGCCCCTTCTTTACCAATTTCAGCTGTTGGGTCGCCATGAACTGAAATTAGGGCATAAATGGGTTGGGAATTTGGTGTTTCTGTAGCAGAACTTTCTAGAGATTTAACTAAATTTAAAGAAGGAAGAGTATTCATAATCAAAATTAACTATGGTATCTGGTACAAAAATTCACAGCTAGGTAACTTGGATAAAAAATTATTTATTAAGTTACCTATCATCGAAAGAAACGTGTAAAAACCTTCTAGGAAACATAAATGAATGGCTTCTACTTAATTCTTTATTATTTTGAGAGCATTCTGGAAGAGAATCAATTAATAACCGTATTGCTTCATGAATTGATATTTGATGATATTTTGCATAAGCTCTAAGCTTGCAATACTCTCTATTGGTAATAACAATATTGGAAATATTTATTGAAAAATGGGACATAAAAATTTCCTTAAAACTCAAATAAACTTCCCAAAATGCTTTTGCTCCAAGATATTATATTTTGGAAGTTGAAATATCGGTGAGAAATCGGTGAGAAATCGGTTATTAATAAAAAAATGCTATCTAAATCAATTTCTATTTAATTTAAAAATATCAAATATCTAAGCTAAAACACATCTAATTTGCAGATGGAAATTTTCTCAATATCTTGTGGGGTGGGCAACATTAGCGCCCTGATTATGCAACTTGAATGCTGATTAGCTTATGGTTGCGGTGTCGGAACGACCGTTGGAGGGTTAGTGGATCTTGGTATGACTAACAAATAAAAATATACAGAGCAACTAAATTTATTTATGATTACTGAGCTTGTTGAAGTATGAGCCTGAAACTGATGAGCAAATTGTTAGCTCTGGATGGACAACCGCGATCGCTATCTATATCCTCAAGGCGATCGCTATTTCTGTGAGTCATGATTTTTAGGCGATCGCTCTTTTGCTTTTAATATATCGTATATTAGGTATTGGAGCCTAGATCAAATGTCTAGACTTTTAAACTTCATGTAATTACTACAAGAATTTAACCGTGATTACAAATGCTAGTAGCCTTACCCTTGGCGCTCTCCGTCAAACTTTTGGCTTGAGACTCGACTCTAGCGATCGCTTTTTTGATGAATGGTTAAATAATGCGCCTACTCTAACCGAAGCGGAACTACAAGGACTAGATCGCCTCACTCGAAACTATACCTATCTCAGTCAAGAAGAACCACCTCTCGAAGAAATTGTTAAGCTTGTAGTTATATCACCATTGCTAGATTTAGCAGGTTTCTATCAGTTTCCTTTTTTGGTAAAAGCAGAAGTAAGTACCAATATCGAAGTTGCAGACGAAGCTAATGCTATTGCAGTTCAAGGCAGGATTGATATTTTGGTGATTCAAGATAGTTTTTGGATTTTGGTAATCGAGTCAAAGCCTGCAAGACTAGACGTTACGGCGGGAATTCCCCAAGCACTTACTTATTTATTGAGCGCTCCCAACTTACAGTCAAGTTGTTATGCAATGGTTACAAACGGAAGAGAAGTATTGTTTTTGAAATGCGATCGCCACCAAAATATCCCTCAATATACTAGATCCAATACTTATCGGTTACTTGAAAATACATCAGAACGTATCCAAGTTTTGCAGGGACTTAAACAAATTGGGGCTTATATTGGCGATTTGAGGAGTTAGGCGATCGCTATTTCTGTGAGTCGTAATTTTTAGGCGATCGCCTCAATTATCGATCTGCCAAAGGGTTTGCTGAGGGTGATCGCTATTTCTGTGAGTCGTAATTTTTAGGTGATCGCACTTAGCCTACAAGATCAGCGATCGCACTGCACATTTACAACAGTATAATTCAAGGTAATAGAACTGCCTGATTCCACAAAAGATTTAAATTATGTCTAACAGTTACCAATATTCTCAAAAAGGGACAGATTGGTCATGCTTGATCATTCGTTTTATGGTCGGTCTGCTTTGTGGCAGTCTACTTGGAGTATGTGTTTACTGGGTAACAGAATTGAAAGGTTTGTGGCTGTTCGTATTCACTGGGGCGCTTATCGGCGGATTAATTAGCCTCTTCTGGCAAACTTTTGTGACTCTATGGATGCGGTTTCATTCGGAGGATTGGCAGGTAACTGAAATCGAAATTAAAACACTTGGGCAGAAGTGGAAACTCGCTAATAGCGGTACGCAGAAGCGTGTGGCATGGTCACTCTTTGTAGAAATAGTTACGCGAATTGCCACACAGTCTATGTCTGATGCAGATGGTGACAACGGGATTGCGCTCAAGTCGCTTTACGAGCTTTTTCAATATACCCGTAAGAGCATTACCGAGATTAAGCCCGCAAGTATATTGCCATCTCGCAAAAAAAGTTTTGACACAGTTGAAACCTATGCGCTTGCCATGCTCAACCAGGATCTCCGTCCATTTCTGTCAAAATGGCATCCGATCTGGGATGTTTGGCGGAAAGCAAATCCTGATGCTGACTGCTTCAGTTGGGATCGACATACGGCATTCCGAAGCGATTTAAAGTTTTTACAAACTCAGATTCGAGGTAGAGCAGAGGGGTTAGGCAAGATTGCTGGAGTTTCAGAAATCAGTCGGTTTATGGACG
>NNBT01003869.1_pt1 | contig 16837 bp, 12 predicted proteins | sample 1173831 | NCBI WGS metagenome assembly NNBT01 (sample SAMN07173936, study PRJNA388173) | plant metagenome | isolation source: symbiotic tissue sample KVJ10 | place: Norway: Troms, Kvaloya island | reverse complement strand
CGCATCGACCGGCGCCCGGGGCTTGGCGATGGCGCGCATCGCCGCCTCGAAGTCCTCGGCCCCCACCGCCTTGCGCGCCTGAGCCGCGGCGGCGTTGACCGCCGTGTTGAGCTCGCGCTCCTCGCCCTGGATGAGGATGTTGGTGTTCACATTGCCGTCGAAGCTGCGGCCGTCCTTCTTCTCCTCGATCTTGAGGATGTTGGTGGCGCGCTTGACGCCGGCAAGCAGGTTCTTGCCGTCATCGGTCTCAAGGAATTTCGACAGCGCCTCGACGCGTTTGACGATCATCAGGAGATCGTCCTGACCGCCCAACGCGAAGACCGCGTCGATGAGATCATGACGCATGCCCTGATCGCGCAAATAGACCTTCAGGCGGTCGGCGAAGAAGGAGAGGAGGTCGGTACGGTCGAAGTCGGCGCCGAATTCCGCCCCACGCTGGTTGCGATAGAGTTGTAGGCCGGCATCGAAGAGGGAGAGAAGCGGCAGCCGGACCTTGTTCTCCTGCACGATGCGGATCACGCCGAGCGCGGCGCGGCGCAAGGCATAAGGATCCTTCGAGCCGGTCGGTTTCTCGTCGATGGCCCAGAAACCGACCAGCGTGTCGAGCTTGTCGGCAAGCGCCGAGACGATCGACAGCGGCCGCGCCGGCACCGCATCATTCGGCCCCTGCGGCCGGTAATGCTCCTGGATCGCCGCGGCGATGTCTTCGCTCTTGCCCTCGCTGAGCGCATAATAGCGCCCCATCAGGCCCTGCAATTCGGGGAACTCGCCGACGACCCCGGTCAGAAGGTCGGACTTTGCAAGGCGCACCGCCAATTGCGCCGATGCCTTGTCGGCACGGCAGAACGCGGCGAGATCATTGGCCCAACCTTCAAAACGTTTCACGCGCTCGCCTTGCGTGCCGAGCTTGGCGTGGAAGGTGATCTGGTCGAGCTTGGGCAGGAGCTTTTCGAGCGGGACCTTCTTGTCCTGGTCCCAGAAAAACTTCGCATCCGACAGGCGCGCGGCGATAACCTTGTTGTTGCCTTGGACGATCTGCTCACCGCCGTCGCGCGCGATCATGTTGGACACGAGCAGATAGCGGTTGGCGAGCCTGCCGGTCTTGCCGTCCTTCAGGGCGAAGCATTTCTGATGCTGCTTGATCGAGGTGACGATCACTTCCGGCGGCACGTCGAGGAAGCTCTCCTCGAACGAGCCCATCAGCACCACCGGCCATTCGACGAGACCGGCGGTCTCCTTCAGCAGCGCTTCGTCCTCGATCAGCTCGAGGCCTTGCGCGAAGCTAAGATTCTTCGCCTCGACGCGGATGAGCTCAGCGCGGCGGCTGGAATCGACCACCACCTTCGCGTCATAGAGCTTCTGGGCATAATCCTCGAAGCGGCGCGCGGTGATTTCCTGCGGCGCCAGGAAGCGATGGCCATAGGTGACGGCGCCGCTCTGCAGACCGGCGATCTCGAAGTCGACCACCTCGCCGTCGAAGCAGCACAGAATGGATTTGAGCGGCCGCACCCAGCGCAGATCGCCCGAGCCCCAGCGCATCGATTTGGGCCACGAGAATTTGCGGATGACGTCCGGCACGATCTCGGCGATCACCTCCGGCGTGGCGCGGCCGGGCCTGCTGATGACCGCGATATAGAACTTGCCCTTCTTGTCGTCCTGGACGGTCAAGTCGTCGAGCGCGAGACCTGTCGATTTGAGAAAGCCCTGGATCGCCTGCTCCGGCGCATCGACCCGTGGGCCTTTGCGCTCGTCGCGGACATCCTTGGTCTTGGCGGCGAGACCTTCGACCGACAGCACGAGACGGCGCGGCGTCGCATGCGCCTGGGCGCCTTCATAAACGAGCCCGGCCTCGACCAGCGCATTGGTGACGAGCGACTTCAGGTCCTCGGCCGCCTTGGCCTGCATGCGCGCCGGGATTTCCTCGGAGAAGAGTTCGAGAAGGAGCTCAGCCATGGGCGGCCTCCTTCCGGGCGGTCATATCGGCGCCACCGCCTGAGGTCCTGGCCCAGGCCTCGCAGCAGCCTTTGGCCAATTCACGCACGCGCAGAATGTAAGCCTGGCGCTCGGTGACCGAGATCACGCCCCGCGCATCGAGCAGATTGAACACATGACTCGCCTTGATGCACTGGTCATAGGCCGGCAGCGCCAATTCGTGGCGATTGCCCTTGTCGCCGGCCTTCAACAGCGCCAGGCATTCCTTCTCGGCGTCCTTGAAATGCTGGAGCAGGATGTCGGTGTCGGCATATTCGAAATTGAAGCGCGAAAATTCCTGCTCGGCCTGCAGGAACACATCGCCATAGGTGATGCGCTTCGCCCCGTCCTGACCGTTGAAATTCAGGTCATAGACATTGTCGACGCCCTGCACATACATCGCGAGGCGCTCGAGGCCGTAAGTGAGCTCGCCCGAGACCGGGGCGCAATCGAGGCCGCCGACCTGCTGAAAGTAGGTGAACTGCGAGACTTCCATGCCGTCGCACCACACTTCCCAGCCGAGGCCCCAGGCGCCCAGCGTCGGGCTTTCCCAGTCGTCCTCGACGAAGCGAATATCGTGCAGGTCGGGCTCGATGCCGATCGCATAGAGCGAGCCCAGATAGAGCTCCTGGAGATCGGGCGGCGACGGCTTGATGATCACCTGATACTGATAATAGTGCTGCAGCCGATTGGGGTTCTCGCCATAACGGCCGTCCTTGGGACGCCTGGAGGGCTGCACATAGGCCGCCGCCCAGGGCTTCGGCCCGACCGAGCGCAAGGTCGTTGCCGGGTGAAAGGTGCCGGCGCCCACTTCCATGTCGTAAGGCTGCAGGATGACGCAACCCTTCTCGCCCCAATATTGATGGAGGGTGAGGATCAGGTCCTGGAAGGATTTGCGTGGATTCAAAGACATTTGCGCCCGCAGGGATGGGTTCCGTTGCGGGCGCAAACTATGGGGCTAGCCCCTATGGGTCAAGGAGAAGTCGTTATTACTTCTTCTTCGGCGCCTGGGACTCTTCGTCCTCGTCGCCCTGGGTGTCGTCGGGATTGACTTCGTCACCGCCGGTGTCGGTCGTGTCGACATCATCGTCCTGGGTGCCGTCATCAGTGACTTCGCCGCCGTCGCCACCCTGGTCGGCGTCCTTCATCCAGGCCTGCAGCGTGTAGAAGGCTTCTTCATTGATGCGCTGACCCCACAGATCGGCGCCCTTGAGCGGGCCGCCATGGAGGGCGATCAGCATCGGGCCGTTGGACTGCTTGTCGACGACCCAGATGGCGGCGCCCGCCATGCCTTCGAGCGGCTTCTTGAGCGGGCAGCTATAGGCGATGAAGGATTTGTCGGCGGCCTTCACCGGGCAGGTGGTTTCCCACATGGTGAAGTCGGGCACGCCCGCCGGATAGCCGGTCATGGCCGGGCCCTTGGGGATCTGCGGCAGGTGGCCGAAGCCGAACCAGCCATTCTGCTCGCCGACATCGCTCTGCAATTCGACGAGGCCGAAGGCCAGATTCCAGTCACCCTTTTCAGCAAAACCCTTGGTCACCCAGGCGTTCTTCCACTGGACGCCGCCAAAGGGACGGCTCTCGCCATTGATGCCCGGATAGAAATCGAGATTCTGGTCCCACTGCTTGCTCTCCGGATTGAAGATGCAATAGGCGGCGGTGAGCACGAAGCGCTTGCCGATGAGCGTGCCCGAGCAGCCATTGGAGAGCAGGCCGACCGCGGTATAGGGATATTGCGTCGTGTCCTTGATCGGCACGAGCTTGCCGGGCTTCGGCGCCTCCTGGATCGCCTGAGCGCCCTTGCCCTTGAGAATCATGCCTTTGAGACGGTTCGGCACCTTGACGGCGCGCGCCTTGCCATCGCGGCTCATCGACATGCCGGTCAAGGCGTCGAGCTGGGCGGCCGGCGCCTGCTGTCCGGCGCCCTTGCGCGTGACATTCATGGCGCCCGGCTTGGCGGACGGTCCCTTGGCGTCGCCGGTCTGGGGCGCGTTGGCAGCGCCTGCCCCCGCTTCCACGGCAGGCCACTGGCCGCGCTTGAGCTTGGCGCCCTCCTGGGCGACTGCCGGGCCGGCCAAGGCCGTGGCAAGGAAGAGCGAGCTGGTCAAAACAAGGGAGGTGATCGATGAAGATCGAATCATGGGCCGTCCTTAACGGTTGCTGATTGGGTATGTCGCCTATACGACATGACAATCTAGCCATGTTCGCGCGGCGAAAACTAGACCCGGCGGCAATAATTTAAGGGCGGAAACGTGTCCTTACGTCGATTTCTGCCGAATATGAAGGCAATCGAGCAACTTAAGCGAGAATTTTTCGCAAATCAGCGCCGCGGACAAGGCCGATCCGAGGCAAGCCTCGATCAGGCATCCGGATAGTAAATACCAGTCCTCGGATCCTGCCGGAGGCGGGTGACGGCGCGCGGATCGGCCGGGCGGCGCTTGACGGCAACCCGTGCTTTGGCGGCGTTAAGACCATCCACCAGCTGCTTCAGGGCGGCGGCGGCCAGGAGGCCGACCAGGGTAATCGTCAACGCTTTCAACATGAAACGGTCCTTCCAGTCTCAATCCGCGAACATCATAAACCGAAACGGGCCCATAATGCACGTAATTCCATGGCATCAATGAGGCCCGAAGCCGGGTCTAAGGTGGTACCGAAACCGAGCCGGCGCAAGCCCCAGCCGGCCGGCTTGGCGATGGCCTTGAACTCGGTCTTGTCGCCGAACTTGCCGCGCATGACGTCGCGCATATGGCCTATCCCGTCGATCAATCCCAGGGTCAGAGCCTGCCGGCCGGACCAGAAGGCGCCGGAAAATAGCTCGGCCTCATCGCCCTTGAGCTTGCCTTGCCGGCGCGTCCGGACCAGCGTCTTGAATTCTTCGTGAACGTCGCGCTGCAGCCCCATCAGCCGTTCGACGTCCTCCGGCTTCTCGGGCTGGAAGGGATCGAGAATCGATTTGCTTTCACCGGCGGTGTGGACGCGCCGCTCGATGCCGAGCTTGCGGATCGCCTCGACGAAGCCGAAGCCCGCCGCGATGACGCCGATCGAGCCGACGATCGAGCTGGCATCGGCATAGATCTCATCGCCGGCACAAGCGAGCCAATAGCCGCCGGACGCCGCGACATCTTCGCAGAAGGTATAGACCGGGATGTTCTTCTCGGCGCTCAAGGCGCGAATGCGCTCATGAATCAACGCCGACTGCACCGCCGCACCGCCCGGTGAATTGACGATCAGGGCGACGGCGGCGATGCCCTTGCGGGCGAAGGCGCGCTCCAAGGTCCCGGCCATTCCTTCGAGCGTCAGCGGCGGCTTGAAGGGCGTGCCGACACCAATGGCGCCTTGCAGGCGCACGACATGGACAAGCGGCGTTTCTTTGCGCCAGCGGCGCGGGATCAGGCGGTGCAGCAGATTGGGCATGAACCACAAATAGGCATCGAAAGCGCCTCCCGCAAGGAGGCCGCCAGATGTCGTCTTCCGCCGCTTGTGAGTTTCCACACAGACGGCGGCAGCCCCTCGCCCCTAAAACATCCCCATCAGTTTCAAGTACCGGGGAAACACAGGAGAGAGGTCCATGAACACGCATGTCGATCATCGTGCCATCGTCCGTCCCACCGGTTTCGCTCTTTTCGACAGGCTCGCGGCGCGGATCTGCAACTCTTACAAGGCCTGGCGCGCCCGGCAAATCGAGCGTGACAACATCGAAGCGCTGGAAGCGCTCGGCCCCGAGCTTCTCGACGATATCGGCGTGACCGTCCAGAAGGCCGGCAAGCCGCCGAAATCGATCGCCATCTGCAATCCGCATCTGATCGCCACGGATGCGCTCACCACGACCAAATCAACCGAACGCGGCGAGTTCTAGGCCATCTCGAACTCGGCTCGTGCAGGGCTGTCCGGTAACGCCCTCTCCGGGCAGCCCTGCCTCTCTTCACCGGTTACGACCCGGTGTTCATGTTGTAGCTGTCATAGAGAACCTTCCAGCTGCCCTTCTCCTTGCGCCAGACCACGACATATTTGGCGATTTCCATCACCGGCTTGCCGTCGACCTCGTGACCGAACTCGACCTTGCCGAAATCGGAAGCGAGCGAAGCATCGTCGGAAATCACGATGCGCTCCGGCGTGAAACGCAGATTGAGGCCGGGGATGGTGTCCATCATCTTCTTCCAGCTGGCGCGGATATGCGCGGTGCCGTGCACCGCCGGCTCGCCCGGCCACACCAGTGAACCGTCAGGGGCGTAGAACCCGACCACGTCGTCAAGGTTCTTGGCCGACGCGGCCTTGCCCCATTCCTCATCCAGCCGGCGGATCGCCGCTTCATCGGCCTTGTGTTTTTCATCCTGCATGTTTCACTCCTGTGTTGCGCATATGTGTCTGAAGCCGGTCGAGAAGCGCCTTGGCGTCTTTGAGATCGCGGGTGGCGAAACCTTCGGTGAACCAGCCATAGACCGCCGACAACAAGTCGAAAGCCTGGGCATGGTCTCCCTTGTCGGCGAGAAGCCGGGCGAGCGTCGTCGCCGTGCGCAACTCCCATGACCGCGCCCCTTGCGCGCGCGCAACGGAAAGTGCTGTGCGCAACCGCTCTTCGGCCTCGTCGGGCCTCGCCTGCTCCATCAACAACCAACCCTTGAGGCGCAGCACCTCGGCGAGATGGCAGCGCTCCTCGCCCGCCAAAATCCTGGCAATGCTCTCATCGAGCAGCTTGTCGGCAGTCTGGATATCGCCGCTCTGCGCCAGCGCCTCGGCCTGGAGGGCCCGCAGATAACCGATCCAGATACGGTGGCCGGTGGCTGCGAGGCGGGCGATGGCGCGGTCGAGACGCAAGGCGGCATCGGCATGGCGCCCGGCCCTGAGCCAGGCGATGCCCCGGCTCACCTCCGCCATCACCTCGAAAAAGAGCGAGACGCCGAAGCGGCGGCCGACACTATCGGCCTCCTCGGCGCAGCGCATCAACTCATCGGGCTCGCACAGAAAGTCGAAGGCCTGGGCGCCCAGCGTCAGCGAGAAAGCGAGATCGAAGGGATGATTGCGGCGGCGCGCATGGTCGTCCCTGTCGTTGCTCGCCGCCACCGCCTGGTCCGGATAGCCGATGATCCACAGATATTGAGCGCGGTAGATGCCTTCGCCGGTCAAAGGATCGGTGTTGGTGAGCTGAGCCACATGCCAGTGCCGCTCGGCATCATACATCGCAAGAAGCTTGTCGCCATGCGCCTTGGCGACATCGAAGCGGCCCTGCCAGAAGGCCGAGCCCGAAACGGCACGGTGGCCGACGATGACCAGATTGTCATCACCGGTCTCGCCACCGACCTCGAGGAGCTTTTCGGCCCAGCGCTGCGACACGTCGAGCTGGTCGACGCACATGTAGTGCACCCACAGCGCATTCAGGATCGGCAGATAACCTTGCCGATGCTGGAGCCGGTGCGCCAGCGACCAGGCGGGCTCCAGGGTCGGGCTCAATTCCGGATGCCCCCAGCCGCGCCCCGCGACGAGGGCAGGTCCGAGCGACGCGCGGAAGCGCAGTTCCAGAAGGTCACGCTCGGGCCCCGGCGAGGCCGTCGCGAGCAGGTCGATGCCCTTGCGCAAATGGCTGACCGCCTCGGGCACGGCGAAGCGTTGCATCGCCACCTCGCCCGCCTTGAGCCACAAGGGCGCGGCGGCGGCCTGATCGTCCGCCGCCGTATAATGATGGGCGAGCAGCTCCGGCTCGCGGGCGCGTGTCTCGGGATGGCGCTCCTCCAGCACCTGGGCGATCCGCGCATGCAGGGGCTTGCGCTGGCTGCGCAGCAGCGAGTCATAAGCGACATCCTGAATCAAAGCGTGCTTGAAGGTGTAGGAGACGGGGCCTGGCGCCAGGCCCGAGCTCACCGCGAGACCCGATGCGGTCAGTTCCGCCAGTCCCTCGGCCAGGCTCCGCTCGTCCATGTGATGCAAGGCCTGCACGATCTCATGGCTGAAGGTGCGCCCAATGACGGAGCCGATCTGGGCGACGGCCTTGGCCTTGGCGAGGCGGTCGAGGCGCGCCGCCAGCGAATCGCGCAGGGTCTCAGGGATAGCGAAGCCCAACGCCGTTCCGCCATAGACATACCGCCCGCCGGCCTCGGCGAGCCCGCCCGATTCAAGGATCGTGCGCGTCAGCTCCTCGACGAAGAGCGGCACGCCGTCGGTCTTGGCGATGATCTGCGCGACGATCTCCGCCGGCAGCGACTTGCCCTCGGCGATGCGCGAGATCATCTCGCCACATTGCTGGGCGGTGAGCTTGGCGAGGTTGAGCAGAGCGACATTGACATGGCTCGACCAGTGCGGCTCGAATTCCGGCCGATAGGTGGCGACGATCAGCAAAGGAATGCCGGCGAGCTTGCCGATCAGCCGCTCCAGGGTCTCGAGCGTCGTCGGATCGGCCCAATGCATGTCCTCGAACAAGAGCAGGGTGTGGCGCAGCCGCGCGGCGGCCGCCACCATGTCCTCCATCACGCGGACGGTCTCCTGCTTGGCGAGGCGCGGCGAGATGTCGAGCGGGCCGTAACGCGCCTCRCATGGGATCGACATCATGTCGGCGATGTAACGCACATCGGAAAGCGGCAGGCCGTAGCGACCGACGATCAGCGCCTCGAGCTTGTCGAGCCGCATATCGGCCGGGCTGTCGTCGCTGATCTGCAGCACGTCGTCGAGATGCGTCCTTATCGGATAGAAGGCGCTGTTGCGATGGAAGGGCGAGCATTGGAACCGCCAGATCTGGGCATTCTCATGCTCGAGGCTGGCGCAGAGCGCATCGGCGATGCGGCTCTTGCCGATGCCGGGCTCACCGCAGACATTGACGGTGAAGCCCTCGCCCGCATCGTGGACGCGCTGCCACTTGTCGAGCAGCGCCTCCATCTCGGCGCCGCGTCCGATGAGCGGCTTGTCCCTGCTGGGGCGGCTCTCGGCGGCTGCGAGGCCCAGAGCATGGTGAAGATGAACGGGCAGTGTGATGCCCTTGAGGCTGTGCGCCCCCATGTCCTCGTAGTCGAAAACATCACCCGCGAGCTTGCGCACCTTTGAGCTGACAACGACGGCGCCGGGCTCCGCCACGCTTTGCAGGCGCGCCGCGAGATTCATCGTCTCGCTGACGGCGGTGCGGCCATCGGCGGAAACGACGACGATGCCGGTGGCGATGCCGATGCGGACCTCGAGCTTGGTACCTTCCGGCGCGTTGAACCGTGTCATGGCGTCGATGATGTCGAGCCCGGCGCGGATGGCGCGCTCGGCCTCGCGCTCATGGGCGAGCGGAAAGCCGAAGAAGGCGACGATGCCGTCACCCAGGCGCTGGAACAGATAGCCCTCATAGCGGGCGATGCAGGCGGCGCAGACATCCTCGTAACCACGCACGATGTCCTTGAGCACCTCGGGATCGACGCGCTGGGCGAGCGCGGTGAAGCCCACCATGTCGCAGAACATCACGGTGAGCTGGCGCCGCTCCTCGGCCCGGGCGGCCGGCTCGGGCTTCGGCGTCCTGGCCTCGGCCAGTGCGCTGAGGAGGCGCTTGCGCGCGCCGAAAGAAAGTCCGAGCTCCTTGAGATTGTCGTCGGTGAGAAGCAGCAGCGTGGCGAAGTCGACATCGTTCTCGGCGAAGAGCTGGATATGTTCGGCGAAGCCACGTGCGGCGAGCCATGCGGCGAGCGTGGTCATGGCCGCACCTCGACAAGGATGCCGGAGTTGCGCAGCCAGATGGCGATCGACAGCGCGGATTTGAACGGCATGCGGTCAGACCAGCCTTGCGCGATCTCGACGAGCGTTGCGCCGGAAGTGAATTCGCCCAGGAGCGGCGCCAGCGGCTGATTGCCGAGATAGGCGACGGGGCCCGTCAATCCCGGGTGGCGCAGCGCTTTTTTGAGCGTCACGAACTCACCATCGATGCATGGCAGATCCTCGATGACGAGATCGCGCGACAGCTCGACACGATGCGAAGCGACGCTCGCGGCATCGGCGGCGATCGACGGCCGGCGCGGCGCTTCTTCGGCGGCAGGTCCGGCGCGCCGGCGCCAGAAGACATCCGGCCGCGTGCGCGCCGCCTCGGCATAATAATCCCTGGCCCAGCTGGCATGGCGGGCCGAGGCCTCAGCGAGGCTCGTTCTATAGAAAGTCATCGCGGCATCGGCCGAGGCCCTGGTCTTGATCAGCGTATTGGCGACGATGGCGCCGGAGAGCGCGGTCTGGATCGCCTTCTGCACACCCGACGACGACAAGGGATCGAGCGCCAAGGCCGCTTCGCCGAGCACCATGCTGGAGAGTGTCGCCGCACCAGGAACGACATAGGACGTCGCGTCGGTCGCTTGGACCTGGCTTTGCCGCACGCCGGTCTTGAAGATCGAGCGATCCAGAAGCTCCTCATAGCGCGCTTCCAGCGTCGCCTTCGGAAGGGCGCCGAACTCTTTGGCATCGACGAAGACCTGCAGATGGCAGGCGCCGTCGGGAAGCGGCACGGCCCAATACCAGGCCGCAGCGCCTGCCTCGATCACGGGATGCGCGGGCAGCGCCGTTCCCCGCCAATAGGCATGAAGGGCCAAGGTGGCCGGCCCGGTCGTCTCTCTGCGCCAGGCCGCAGCGCCGGCACGGCCCCGCGCATCGGCGAGAAAGTCAAATTTGAGATCGACGCACGCCGCCTCCGACCCGATGGTGATCCGCCAGCCATCCTCGGTTTGCCGGCGGTCAATGATCCTGGCCGGCTGATGAACGCGAATCCCGAGCCTTCGCGCCTGATCGAGCAGAGCGCGGTCGAAAGGACCGCGATCGACCAGCAGTCCCTCGCCGCGCTCGTCCTTGCGGATCAGCGCCGGTCCGTCCCAGGCGACCTCGACGTCGCGCACCGGCCGGGCGCCGGCGAGTGCTCCGGCGGCGCCCACGCTCCGGAGCAGCGCCAGAACCCCGGGACTCAGGGATTCGCCCAGATGGCGGCGCGGGAAGGCGGCGGTCTCGATGACGTCCACCTGATGGCCGAGCTCGGCCATGCGGATGGCGAAGATGCTCCCCGCCGGACCGCCGCCCATGACGCACACGCGGGCCATCGTCTAACCTACCAAGGGCTGGTGGGTGGCCTGACCGAGGCGCAGATAGGCTTCCAGACAATAATGCAGCCAGCCCCTGATATAGTCGCAGGCGGGGCGGCCGCGCTTCGTCACCTCATGATGGCAGCCGCCGCCGCAGAGATAGCGCGCCCAGCATCCGTTGCAGGGCTCCTGGCGGTGCACATGCCGGTCGGCGAGCCACGCCGCCTGGCGCGCGACGTCCAGCCCCTGGGCGAGCGAGCCCATGGCGCCCTCCGCGTCATCGACGAAGCGGTGGCAGGCGGCGAGGTCACCCGCCGCCGAGACGCCGAGATAACCGGCGCCGGCGCCGCACGGATAGGGCCGATGCGTGCCGCGGCCGATCTCGCGCATGGCATTCAGCATGTTGGCGAAAGGATAACGTTCACGCGCCAAGGTGCGGCGCTCGAATTCACGGCCGCAGCCAATCATCTGGTCGAGCATCAGCGCCAGATCCTCACCCTGCATCTCGCCCTGTCCCGAGGGTGAAGCGAGCATCGGCGAGAAGCCGACACTGTGGAAACCCGCAGCGATGAAGGTGTCGAGCGTGGTGCGCAGATCGAGATTGCGCGGCGTGACGGTGACACGCGCCGAGACCTGCATGCGGCGCTGGCGGGCGAGCAGCGGCGCGATCCGGGTCATGATGCGCTCGAAGCTTCCGCGCCCGTCACGGAAGGGGCGCYGAGCGTCATGCGCCGCGCCGATGCCGTCGAGGCTGATCGTGACCGCAAAGCCGTGCTCCTCGAAGAAGTCCGCATCGGCTTCACCCACCAGCGTGCCGTTGGTGGTGATCGAGAAGGTGATCGGCGTGCCCTTCTTGCGCGCGAGATCGGCGGCATGCCGGGTCGCCGCCTGCAGCACCGGCCGATTGACCAAGGGCTCGCCGCCGAGAAAGGAAAGATTGAGCTTCGCGCCCGGCGCGGCATGGCCGATGAGCTGTTCGACCGCCTGAAACGCCGTCGCCTGCGGCATGTTCTTCGGCGCCCCGCCGAAGCCGCCCTGCTCGGCATAACAATAGGTGCAGCCGAGATTGCATTTCTGCGCGACGGCAAGCGACAGCGCATGGATCGGCGGCGGCGCGAGCGGCACGTCGTCGATCAAAGGCGCTCCATCCAGTCCCGCCTGCGCCAGCAAGCTTGCGACCTTGCCGTCGTCGCGCCCGTTCAGCGCCGCTTCGTATTCGGCGAACAGACCGGCGTCGATATCGAACAGCCGGCTGCCATCGGCGACGAAGAGATGCCGTCCGGCTTCCGTCGCGAGGAGATGCGCCGCCGGCAGACGCGGGCTCGAAGCCTTCATATAGTGGCGGGCGAGACTGCTCACGACGCCTCCTCACCCGGCGCGTCACGGCCTTTCACTTGGAAGCGCAGCCATTTCTCCCAATGGGTGAACAGGTCGTCATAGAAGACGAGACGGGAATCGACGTAGTCGTCGGGCACATACTGCCCGGTGCGCGTCTTCTGCAACCAGTTGTCGCCAACGCTCAGGCCTTTGGGACCGGGCTCGACATTCACATAATCGGGGCGCGCCGAGGCCCAGTAGTAGCAGGAGCATTCGCGGTAATCATTCTGCCAGGGTGAGCATAGGCCCTGGGTGAGCTCGCCCGCCTCGGCCAGGGCTTGCGAGATGACCGCCGTGTCGGGCACGAAGAAGTGCCGGACCTTGAAGCGATGTGTCTCATAGTTCTTGTCGGCGCCATCGAGACGCGGGACTTGGGCGTCTTCCTCGTCCTTCGAGATGTCGCACTCGACTTCCTGGCCCTGAAAGCCATTCAAGAGCCGCGCCAGCGCGTTCGACCATTCGAGCGGGGCGAGGCCGTAGGGGTTCTCATCCGTCGTCAGGATGATATGACCGTCGGGATCGGACGTCGCCGGTCCCTTGATATAGTTCATCGGCTCGATCGGCGCCTGGCCGTCCGGCAGATTGATGCGCAGCAGGCGATGGCCCTTCAATTGCGCGAAGGCTGCATCGGCATCGACGATGAGATTGTCATATTCGCGCAGTTCCAGTCCTTCGAGCATACGCCGCCAGATGGCGCGGAAATCCACCTCGAGTCCCGGACAGCAATTGGCGACCGACGTCACCGGGCGTGAGCTGACCGGATTGCCCGCCGCCTCATAATGGAGCTGGGCGGTGAGATTGCGCGGCGTGAGGGCGGGCGCCTTCGACGCCGTCGCGGGGACACCCAGCATGCCCTCGGCCACTTTGCGGATGGTGTCGATCTGGCGATAGGTGAGCGCCAGATAGCTGTTGTCGGCGCCGCACATCAGCGCCGGCATCTTGCGGCGACCCCGGTCGGTGAAATCGGAGACCTCTTCCGGCTTGCGCAGCAAGCGCAGGAACCACGGCGCCGCGCCACCGCGCAAGGCGGCAAAGACCTGCTGATGCAAGGTGAGGATGGCCAGCGTGTCGGCCCCTTCCGGTCCGATCACCGGCCGGATGGCGCGTTCGGTATCGGCCGCTTCCTCCTCCGGCATGGAATCGAGCGACAGCGCCGAGCGGCCTTTGTAGTCATTGCCGTTCAGCACCGCGACATTGAGGAAGCGCACCGTCTCGAAGGCGCGGCGCACGATATCCTCGGCCCGCGCCTGGGTGACTTCCGGCGCCTCGTCATTCGCCACCGTCGGGCCGTGGATGACCTGCTCGAGATCATCCGCGAGGCTGCGCACGAAGAGCGAATCCGGCACCGTGGCGGGCGGCGACGCGCAGATCCGCGCCATGGCGGTGAGCGCCTTGCCGCCGGGCAGCGTCAGCCTCACCTCGACGAAGCCGTCGCAGGCGTCGTCGAGATAGCCGCGGCTGATGGCGATGTTGTCATTGAGCCAGGACGGTGCCGGCGGTTCGATGGCGAACAGCGACGGCGGGACCGTCTCATCCTCGCCATGGGATTCAAACTTGTACCACGTGCCCCGGCCTTTGCCGTGGTCATAGATCGCGCGTTCGAACGGGATGACCGGATCCTCAACCCCCTGCGGTCCATATATGAGCCCTTTCGCAGGCGTGAAACGCAAACGGATTTGTGGATAGTCTCGGTTAGGCTTGATGAAACGCGCGCTGCCGAAATCGATGAAGGCGGCGCTTGAAATGAAATTGTCGCAATGACCCTGGAGCGGCCGCGGCGCATGGTCGCTGAACCATCCCGTATCGGCCGCGACGAGATCAGCCTCCTTGCGGGTGCGCCGGACGACCTTGCGGTTGGCCACGCTGACGCGCCAGGCGAGCGTGCCGCCGACCACCATGTCGTGCGTCAGCGGCACCAGCTCATCGTTTTCCGTCAGCGCGAAGACTTCGAGAAACGGCGCCACGGGATGGATGCGGCCATCGCGCTTGAACTGCATGTCCCTTGGCGTGTGACAGCCGGTTATCTCGCCGGTCGCCTCGTCCACGGTCAGCGTCTCGGCCGGCACGATGGCACGGAAGCCCAAGGGCGACTGCGCCTCGGTCGCGATGGTGTAGTTGTCGAGCGGATCGGGCGCCGAACCGAGCCTGCCGATGGCGAAGGGCGGCAGGATGCGAAGCTCCTTTATCGTTGCCTTCATGTGCGCGTCCTCCCCCGGCCCTCGATCACGGCGTCGATCGAGGCGATGGCCTTGCGGTCGAGGGCCTGCAAAGCGAGGAGATAGTCACATCCCCCGCCGGTCGCGCTCTCCAGCAGCAGCTCCGACACCTCGATCGAGCCCTGGAGAAACTCCCGATGCAGACGCCAGGCATCGGACTCGCTCTCGGGCAGCGTCAGCGAATAGGGCATCTCGAAGGGCGGGCCGGCGAATTTGGCCCCGGCAGCCTCGGTGCCGCTCTTATGCAGGTCGAGCCCGACGAGAATGCCCGAGATCGTCTTGATATTGTACATCTCGCCGAAGGCGCGATGCATGACCATGCCGCGCAGATTGGGCTCGCCGGCCTTTGCACTACGCGCCAGACGGAACGAATGGGCGAGGCAGGTGAGGAGCAGCCGGTAGCGGTAATTGAACAGCGTCGCCCAGTCACGCGTTTGATCGTTGTCGATATAAACCGCGTCATGCTTGTTGAATTTCCGGGTCGTCGGATTGTCCGGAATGTCGCGTGTCGGCACCCAGTCTTCGGGAAACTGCTGGAAGATCTTGAGGAAACGCTCGAAATGCGAGAGCTCGTCGGTGCGCCCTGGCGCCAGGTGAATGGCCTCGCCCTGGCTGCCGATCGCCTTCAGCGCCGCCAGCGCCTCGGTGCGCGTGGCGGCGCGCATGATGATAACATTCGCCTCGCGCTGGCGATGCGGATCATCCTTTGCCGATCCGCTGGCATCGAGAAGGCGCGGTTCGGGCCCATAGCTCCTGCCCCAATCGTCCCACGCGGCCTGGTAGACATAGCTCTCTTCGTCGAAAGCCTGATCGGGGATCAGCTTCTCGTTGCCGATAATGCCGATAATATCGTCATAGATGGCGGCGACGGTGTGCACCGGCCCTGCGGCGCGCTGATTGATCAGACGGTCGATCTCGGCCTTGTCGGTCGCGACGAAATCCGCGAAGCGCCGGGAAAGCTCGGGGTATTTCTTCAGCATCGCGGTGATGTGCGGCGGCATCTCGGCATGGACATAGCAGGCGAGCGACGAGCGGGTGAGCTTCTCGAGCCGGAAGGGGTAAGGGTAATAAGGAACAGTCCAGGGATAGTCCTCGCGTCCGAAATGGGCCGGCGCGCCCAGGAGACACAGAATGTTCTGGACGGTCAGGAGATGGCCCATCTCCTCCTTGGCAATCTTGAGCAGACTCGTCTGCCAGTGCTTGACGAGGGTTTGACGCTCAGGCGTGGCGACGTCGGGACCGCCCAGCGAATAGGCGGCATAGAGATACTGGACCATGAGCCCATGCTCGATCTCGGCCGCGACATGCAACAGCATGACGAGATGATCGTGCCAAGTCAGGCCCGGATGCTTGCCGGCGCGCGATGCCGGCTCGTGTTCCTCGGCCGGCACAGGCTCCAGAACAAGAAATTGCCGCCAGCCCTGGGCCATTCCGAACCCCTTGTCTTTTTTCTCCCCCGGCGCCCTCCTAACATTTTTGTCAGGCGGCGTCGATTGCGCGAAGCGTCCGTTGACCAATCGCGGCGGAGCTTCCATTATTTTGCGAGAGGGGAAATGCCGACATGGTAAAGCACTCGAAGGATGCATTGCGGACGATCGCTTATTTCAAGTCGCTCGGCGATACCGCTTTCGCCGAGCTGGCGCAGCAATGCGCGCTCCGCGAATATGCCGCGCAAGAGCTGATCATCGGCCATAATGACGAGACTTTCGACGTCCTTTTCCTGCTGGAAGGCCAGGCGCGGGTCAGCATCTATTCGGCGGACGGGCAGCGCGTCGGCTTCCGTGACATCGCCGCCGGGACGATTTTCGGCGAGCTTTCGGCGATCGACGGCCATCCGCGCTCGGCCAGCGTCGAGGCCATGGAAAACTGCGTGGCCGCGGTGATGCGGCGACCGCAATTCCTCGCCGCAATCGCCAATCACCCAGAATTTACCATGGCGGTGGCCAAACATCTGACCGGCCAGGTACGCGTGCTCACCCAACGCGTCTTCGAATTCAGCACCATGGCGGTCAGGCAGCGGCTTTGGGCGGAATTGTTGCGGCTGGCGGAGGCCGCCGCCAGGGGCAAGGCCCAAGCGCTTCTCTCACCCGCCCCGACCCATGCCGAGATCGCCAGTCGCATCAGCACACATCGCGAAGCGGTGACGCGCGAATTCGCCTGGCTGGAAACGCAAGGCTTCATCGAGAAGGAAGGGCGGGCTTTGAAAGTGCCCAGCCTCGAAAAATTGCGCGGGCTGGTCGGGACTTTGGAAGTCTAGTT
>NNBT01000119.1_pt1 | contig 16842 bp, 12 predicted proteins | sample 1173831 | NCBI WGS metagenome assembly NNBT01 (sample SAMN07173936, study PRJNA388173) | plant metagenome | isolation source: symbiotic tissue sample KVJ10 | place: Norway: Troms, Kvaloya island | reverse complement strand
AAATCTTTTCGCACCATTTCTGTTTAAACACCTCTGCGTAAATCCGGTTATAAATTCGCAGTTTCCCGTCCCGCTTCACCACCAAACCCGTCAACCGCAATTCCGTTTCTTCAGGACTATCATCAGCTACTATCTCTCCCTGCTGTAAAATCTGCTGATACAACCCCAACAATCGCCCAGTCCTCTGTTTTCCACTCTGCAAAATTCTGTCTCGAATCGTCTTCAAATGCTCCGGCTGATCTTGCGTCTCCCAATTCTCAATAATCCCCTCGCGTACCAACTCTTCCACCCAGTCCTCAGCCTCTAGTCCCCAGTTCCTAGTCTCTAGTCCCCCTTGCACCAGTAATTTACAAACTTTCTTTTTGCGTCAAAAACGGCTGTCCTCCTGTCCAGTCCAGCACCACTTGGATGAACTCATGAGAATCACCCACTTCTGCCAATCCCCGCGCCAAGGGTTGCGCCTCTGGGAGTTGAAAGCCAGTTAAATCAATTGCCTGTCCAATATTAAAAGGTGTCCGGCGTTTGTCTTGAATCAAATCTGAAGGCGTAGATACTCCAATCAACGCAAAGGTAAGGCGATTATATTCAGGATGGTCTGCTCGTCGGTTGTAGCAATCGCGGATAACTGCAAAAAAGTCATCCAAGTTGAATGAAAGGCTTAGAATGCTGTCAATTTCATCAATAAAAATAACAATCTTTTCAGCAATTGTTTTTAGTAATATTGTTTCAATAAACTTGCTCAAGCGCTGTACTGGTGAAAGCAACCCGTTATCAGTCCACCAAGTATCTAAATCAAAAGTTGTATAAATATTAAAACTTCCCACCAGAGTATCAATCACCCCGGCATACCACTGTTCTGGCGTAATATCTGCCGTCCCAATAGCTGTAATATCAACAACAGCACAAGCAAATCCCTCAGTTTGCAACTGCTGCATTACCCGCACCCGCAAGCTAGATTTCCCCATCTGCCGAGAATTGAGCACATAACAAAAATCCCCAGCCTTCAAGCCTTCATAGAGGTCATGGTCAGCTTGTCGTCTAACATAAGTTGGTGCATTTTGAGGCAAACTACCACCGACTTGATATTGGTACTGGGTCATAAACAATTAAAAATTAAAAATTAAAAATTAAAAATTAAAAATTATGAAATACAAATTTGGTAGGGTATGTTATCACGGAGACTACGAATTACGGACTAAATAAGCTAGACGTTTTAACACTTTTACAACAGTATGTAGGTCATCTCCACGATTGAGCGACAGTGTGTAAGATAATGCATATCTTGGTGTATCCTGTTTCGTCAACTTAATAAATTGAAATTCTCGACCATTGGTTACAAAACCAAATACAGGTTTATCATTACCAGGATTAGCCAACATATAAGCTAATGCTTGAGAAATTGCTACCTCCAAAGAATATTCTGCTCGTTTCGCCTCAATAACGAGAACCCAAAATGGAGGATGAAACACCAAAATATCAATACGTCCTCTAATAATTGTGCCTTCGTCTTCAGAAGAAATTCTGACCTCTTCTTCCGACGCAATGTAAAAAGGCGGTTGATAAAAACCTGCTAGACGCAATATCGGAGATAGAACCACCATTTTGACTACAGGTTCTAAAATTTGGTAGCGGGATAAATGCAAATATTCTGCCTTGACTTGGTTGAGAGATTGCTTTTCTAAGTCACTCAAATCAGGTAAATCTTGCTGCCACTCTAAAAAAAACTGTTCGTTGTCTGCACGTTCTAGCCCAAATTGATCTATGAGTTGGGCTAGGGTGATATCTTTTCCTTGAATAACTTGAACCATTGTTAAACCTTTTTGTTAAATGGTAATTGCAGATAAAAGTCTTATTGCACTCCTAATGTACTTTTTTAATTTTTCAACCCCAAGCGATCGCAAAAATATTGACGGTACAATTCACACAGTGGTACTACTTGATTGCCTTGAAACTTAACTAACCCCATACTGCGAAGTTTAAACGCTTCAGTTGTGCCCACATCCACGGCGTGATTTACTATCATCGCTTGTTTAACCGCAGCCAGCAATTCTGCATCCTCTTGCAAATTCAGCCAATGGCGGCGCAGATGGTCACTGTAAGGGCCTTCCTCGGTTGCCGCGATTTTTTGCAGATTTTCCAGCGTCATCCTACCACGGGCAATTTCATAAAGCGCTACCCGCACTAAATAAGGATGGCCACCGACGAGTGTCATTAATTCTTCAATTTGTGATTCGGGCCAATTGAGTCCGTGACGCTGTACTAAGTCTTGTACTTGTGTTTGATTTAAGTCTGGCAACTCAATAGGTAAACCCACATTAAAAGGCGACTGATTAATATTGAGCGGAATATAAACTTCCTTAGAATGCACAATTACCAACCGAAGATTTTTCCAAACTGTCTCATTCTTTGACCGCTCATGCCAAGCTCGTAGTAATCCAAAAAAATCAGCAGCAATTATCGGATGCTTGAAGACTTCATCGACTTCATCCAAACCTATAGCTACGGGGCTATTAATCGCAGGTAATAAATACCGTTGAAAGTAATTTGTACATTTATTCTTGCTACCTAAAACACCCTTCCAATAATCGTCTAGCTTCTCTGGTAGATTCAATTCATAAGTAATGCTGGCACAGAACCACTGCAAAAATTGATCTAAATTGGCGAGAAATTCTGCATCGGCTGACTGGAGATTTACAGGTGCTATCTGATAGTCATGTTGACTAGCATGATGGAGAACCCGCGACATGAGGGAAGTTTTGCCCATCTGCCGGGGAGCTTTGATGCGAATTAAGGCCCCTGGTTGAAGAATCGCTTCATAACAGTCTACCTCAATAGGCGATCGCTCCACATAGAAAGCAGAGTTGAGAGATACCTGCCCTTCTGGATTTTCTAAGGAGACTGCTGTTTTTATCTCGTTATCTAGAATAGTTTCGTTAGCAGAGATAGCACTTTGAGGATTGTTCCGGCTTTTCAGCACTGGTGTGGAAGACTCTGGAATACTTTCTAAATCAATCGCGCTACAGCCAAACTCATAAGCATCGTCATAAGACCTATCAGCGCCCAGTGCATCATAAAAGCCTACCGCAAATTTAATTGCGGCGCGATCGCCAATTGCCCGATTCATCCCAACTACGCAGTTAATATTTTGATAAATTGCCTCAGCTTGCACCTGGCTATAACAGGCATTTAATAATACACACTCAATTTTGTCTTTAAATAACTTAAATAGCCTTGCCAGTGACTCTGTACTCACCAGCTGCATTTGCCCGATATTATTTTCCAAGGCTAAACCTTGATTTCCTCCACCATGTCCAGAAAAATGGATGATATGAGGATTATGATCTAAAAGCGCACGCCGCAAATCGTCAGGACGCACTGCCCATTTAGTAATAAGTTCAAACTTATCTCGGCTGCGAGAGCGTTGCAACCCTTCCTGAATTTCCCTTACTTCCTCGTCCAAGCGAAGTTTATCTGTCGTCGTGGGATTAGCTGACACAATCAGGATTTTTTTCACAGCGCTATCAACTATTGAATGCAGGCTTCTGGCTTAGATGTAGTTTACTACAGCAGGTAAGTAGACAATTACCGATAGCGCATTACCGTTAACGAGTATTTGAACTGGATGAATCCACCTTTGAACTCCGTTAACGAGTGTTTGAACTGGATGAATCCACCTTTTATCTCCGTTAGCGAGTGTTTGAACTGGATGAATCCACCTTTTATCTCCGTCGACGAGTATTTGAACTGGATTCATCCACCTTTTATCTCCGTCGACGAGTATTTGAACTGGATGAATCCACCTTTTATCTCCGTTAACGAGTATTTGAACTGGATGAATCCACCTTTTATCTCCGTTAACGAGTGTTTGAACTGGATGAATCCACCTTTTATCTCCGTCAACGAGTATTTGAACTGGATTCATCCACCTCTGAACTCCGTTAACGAGTATTTGATACTCATGCAAATTCCAGCAATTCTTACAAGCGTAGAATACACATAATTGTAGGGGCACAATATATTGTGCCCCTACGCGTGTAGTTTATTCAATTGAAAACCGCTGTAATCCTTAGCCAGATGCAACCTAATTAATCTTAATTTCCGATTTTATCTTGGCAATCTGAGCTTAAATCAAAACTTTGACATTCTCTAGCTTCCGACAATTGCCTAACCGTATTACCAGACTGATAACTCATCAAAGTTCCCGCAGCCACAGCCAGTGTAACAACAGTAGCTAGTCCCAATAAAGTAGCCCGTTTTCTAGGTTTGATTGTACTGATGAAATTATCTAACCCAGTGGCACTACCAACAACCTCAATTGTCCCAAGTGCTTTTAAGGCAATAGCCGCATTAGCATAGCGACGTTTTCGGTTACGTTCCACCATTTTCATCAACCACCGCCGGAAACGCGGACTGATTTGAGGAACTAATTGCTGGAAATTAAAGCGATAGTTATCATCAATTAATTTGCCAATCTCAACAGAACGGGTATTAGTAAGTAAGCAAATCAGCGTTGCTCCTAAACTATATAAATCTGATGCTTCTGTCAGGGAATGACCAAACTGTTCCTCTGGTGGCATAAAACCTGGAGTTCCTGCTATAAAGCTGCTCAGAGCTACTTTCGCACCCTGTATTTTAGCCAAACCAAAATCCACCAAATAAGCATTTAGTTCTTCATCAACCAAAATATTCTCTGGCTTAATATCTCGATGAATAATTGGCGGAACTTGCTTTTGCAAATAAACCAAAATTTCTAAGAGTGACAGAGCAATTTGCTTAATTTCTTCAGGATGAAAGCTACGTTTTAATCCCAATGATGGGGCATTTTTATATTCTTGTACCAGATAAAAAGCCCCAGGCATTTCAAAGGAATCTAGATAGCGAGGAATGCGGGGATGATTGAGTTGTTGCAAGATTTCTATTTCGCACTGATATGCTTTCACACCTGATAAATCAGCACCTGCACAAGCAAAACAAAACTCTTTAATTACCACCTGTTGATTAGATTTGAAAACATTAGCTAGATAAGTAATCCGTCCCCCTTCTCGATTGCGTCCTAGTTCGCTGATGACTTGATAGCCAAGTTCTGAAAAATCTGGATGGTGATTTAAGGGAATTACCCTTTTATCTCCATTACGCACATCAAGCTCCATTTATTCACACACCATACGAGTTTGATTATGTCAAGGCGCAATTAAAAGATTAAGATCCACTCACCCAGATTGTTAGCCTCATTTTTACGTTGCTTGGGCTAAGACATATCGGCAGAAAGGCGAAATTATCACCTTTGCGCTAGCCAATCGACAATCTGGGCATTGACAACATCTGGAACCTCATCGTGAGGACAATGACCGGCATTGGGAATGGGAACAATTTTGATATCTTTGCCATTCTCCCGCGCCTTTTCGTAAATCTTGGCCCCGGTAATTGGTGTCCAAGGGTCGTCAGCACCCCAAATTACTAATAAAGGACGTTCTACTTTGGGCAAAAGTTCCTCTGGGCTTGGGCCAGGAGGGGCTGTGAGAATGGAAGCGAAGACTTGTTGCGCTCCTGGGTCGCAAGAGGGAGTATAAAGTAAATCGACTAATTCATCGGTGACGGCTTCACGGTTCCGGTAAACTTGGTAGAGGGTGCGGCGAATTTGGGCTTTTTGACGGATGCGGTTATAGACAAATTTACCTGTAATTGGCGATCGCACAAACCGATTAAAAGTTGACATCACCATCCGTAGTGGCGGGTTCAATTCGTGGGGACGATGACTCAACCCACCCGCAGAGTTAATTAAAATACCACCAGCAGCAATTTCTGGATGTTCTACCAGTACAATTAAGCTCAAAAGTGCGCCGATGGAGTTGCCAATAAATACAGCAGGTTCTTGGATGTGTGCTGTGCAGAAATCTTTCAGCAATTCCACCCAAACTTCCACACTGTAATCAATGGGCGCTTTATCGGAACCGCCAAAACCCAAAAGGTCTATGGCAAATACCTGGTAGCCAGCATCAGCTAAAACTGGGATATTTTTGCGCCAGTGTCCAATGGAAGCACCGAAGCCGTGAACCAGTACCAAAGGGCGTCCTGTGCCCATAACAGTGTATTGAATTTTGTAACCCTGCCAAGTCCAAAAGAATTTTTCAAAGGCATCTTGGGTTGCAAGCGGCTGTGTAGTTACAGTCATTATTAAGATTAATAAAGTGTTTCTTTAATATATATAGTAATGTTCTCTGACCGAAATAGTTCTGAGTAACGAGTGCTGTTAGCGGATAGCTAAGGTTTAGCCTGTGCTGAGTATAAAAAGCAATAATCACACTCCTGAACTCCTAACTCAGCACTGATGAGATGTTAGTTCCATCCACCCCAAGGGATTAATAAGTCGAGGGATAGCAAATGGCCCTGTGACTTTTTAGACGAATGGTAGTGTGGAATGAAATACATAACTCAAAGTAACTTTGCTCAAATGAGCAAATTTGTTCTTGCTGCAACCTCTGTAGCAATATTTTCGCCAATATCTTCTGCCTATGCAGCTTTAGGGTTCTCTACCATCGTCGCTCAAATAACAGATAATTCCACAGAACAACAACTTTTAGCCCATAAGGAAGTAGAAACAAGGAATCACACCACTATCCAACGGCAAACTGTGACTACAGAAAGCCGTAACGTTTCGGTAAAAGCGAAAAAAACAGGTTTTAGCCTTACCATTTGGCAACCATCTGGTAACTTTTCAGAAGTAATTGCTCGCATTTCTGTTAAAAGTAAAAGTGGTCAGGGCTATTTAAAAGAGCAGTTTTTGGGTGATTACAAGTACAAGATTAAGCAAAAAGCAAAATTTGTTAAGGGGTTAAAAGCTAGCGATCGCATCGCCGTGCGATTGTATGATGTTCAAAACCGTTTTATTGGCTACAGCGAATTTGAATGTTTGCCAGCAAATACCACAGTTAACCTGATTTTGTCAGCCAAACCTAGAGAATACCAAGTAGTTCGCACTGTTTATGGTGTTGATGCTGACCAAAACGGCACTATTGACGCAGGTACTAACACTTACGACTACTTCACCCAAGTCAGGAACCAACGTGTTATTTTCCTGAGCAGTTCCCAAACTTTTCAAGGTAGTCAGTTCCAAGTAGAAGGTTTGTCAAAAATTGCCGGAACCAGCGTTTATCCCGTCTCTTTCACTCAGGGTGATTATGCTTTAGTGCGTCAGTCCTTCGTGAATGTCTTTAATTCCGACTTGGCAAAGGTTTTGCAAACTACTCCTGGCAGCTTGGTACAGGTGATTGAAGTCAGCGATAATTCTAGCTACGACATTAGCCAAATGCTAATGAATTATCACCAAGTCAGGCTGTCTCGCCCTTTCCAGGTTGAGTTTTCTGATGTTTCCACAGACTACTGGGCTAAAGGTTTTATTGCCGAATTGGCCGCAATGGAAATTCTCGAAGGTTTCCCTGATGGGACTTTCCGCCCAGATGCACCAGTAACTCGTGCCCAATTTGCGGCAATGGTGCGGAAAGCGTTTACCAAGGAGAAAATTCGCCAAGCAGTAGCATTTAAAGATGTCTCAACTCAATATTGGGCTTACAATGCCATCAGCGAAGTTTATCAAATGGGCTTTTTAAACGCTGTTATTGGCAAAGATTTCAACCCCAGCCAAAGCCTTTCTCGCCTTGATATTTTGGTAGCATTAGCGCGGGGATTAAATTATCAAAACAGTGGTTCCACGGACACAATCTTATCTATTTACAGCGATGCAACTACTATTCGTGGTGAATATCGCAGTCTGATTGCAGGTTTGACCCAACGCGGTATAATCGTCAACTATCCCAACGTGAACTTGCTTAATGCTGAACGGGTAGCAACCAGGTCTGAAGTGTCTGCTTTGCTATACCAAGCCCTGTCTAGCACCGGACAGGTAGCAAACATTTCCTCGCAGTACGTCGTTGGACAACAACAAGTTGCAGTTGAGGAGCAGACTGAAACTTCAACGGAGGGCGTCAAACCGCGTCGCCATTGCAACCAAGGAATTGGTAATGGTGCTGAGGGATGCGACCCAGGCAATTCACGTCCTCACGGTGGTAGTAACGATGAAGGTGGACGCACCCCTGGCAATAAGTAACACCGTTTTTTTTAAGAGACGCGATTAATCGCGTCTCTAGCTTGCTCAACTGTAAAACTAATTTCCTGACCATAGGAAATTTCTAGTGTATGACCATCTGGGTCTCGAATAAAAGCCCAGTAACCAACCGGATGGCCCCAATCATTTGGCCCATCCAGCAGTATTCCCTCAGCGCGTGCCTCATTGCAGAGGCGATCGATTTCCCCGCGATTCTGATAAGCTACCCCAAGATGGGATTGTGGTAAGAGTGCGCCTTCTACTTTAGCTGCTTTAATTAGGACAATCACAAAAGGTCTAGTCAAGTCACTAATCCAAGCAACATCTGATTGAGTCGCTCGATCAATGCGATGATGCACGACTGTCATCTGGGCATACTTTGCATAAAATGAGATACTTGCATCAACATCACTGACTGCAAGTGCAATGTGAGTGAAACCAAGATCGGACATAAAAAGAACTCCGTGTGTAGACTTAACCGGAAGAATGTAGGTATTGGCCTCATTGCTTACATAGAAAGCTGACACGATTGATAATGAAGGTAGGCGTTATCTTCACAAAATTTATGTTTTTAACTTGGTTCGACAGCAACTCTTGGTTACTGGAAATTGGTGGGAAACGAATACTGATTGACCCTTGGCTAGTTGGTTCGTTAATTTTCAGCAATTTGGATTGGTTATTTAAAGGTTCGCGATCGCAAAACCGCCCAATCCCAGATAACATTGACTTGATCCTGCTGTCTCAGGGTTTAGAAGACCACGCTCATCCACCAACGCTTCAGGTACTCGACCACAGCATCAAGGTTGTAGCTTCTCCCAATGCTGCCAAGGTAGTACAGAAATTAGGTTACACCCAGGTAACAGTATTGCCTCATGGTGAAACTTTCACTTTAAATAATCAAGTTGAAATCAAAGCTTTCCCCGGTTCATCCATTGGCCCCACTCTGGTGGAAAATAGTTATCTCCTCAAAGAATTGGAGAGTGGTTTAACTGTATACTATGAGCCTCATGGGGATCATTCTCCACAACTTCAGCCAGCTGCACCTATCGATGTAGTGATTACACCGTTTATTGACATGACCCTACCTTTGCTTGGGCCGATTATTAAAGGGAAAAATAGTTCATTAGAAGTAGTAAAGTCGTTAAAACCTCAAGTAATATTACCTACTGCGGCTGGTGGGGATATATTCTTTGAGGGATTGTTGATGAAACTTATTCAGACTAAAGGAAGTAGTGAAGAATTTCGTTCGTTGCTAAAAGAGAACAATCTTTCAACGCAGGTACTTGAACCGAAACCAGGCGATCGCTTTGAACTACCATTAGAAAAACGAGCATTAGCAATCTAAGTTGCACCTAGCCCTAGCGATTACAAATCGAGGTTTTTAACCCGCGCAGGCGGGTTTCGTCTGTATAGCCGCGACTTCTAGTCTCCAGGGCTAATTTTGTTCCATAGCTGAATTATCTTGCATATACACTTCTCTAATCGGAAAAGGAATTTGAATTCCTGCTTGCTGATAGCGTTTGTGTAATTTTTTGACGAATAGATGTTTACCAATACGCTGATCGAAGTATTCATTTACGCGCATATAAAGTGTAAAATCTATACTAAAATCATTAAAAGTATGAAATCTAATATATGGTTCAATTTCTTTTAATTCCGCTGCAATTTCTTGCATAACTTCTTTGGCAACTTCTACAGTCACTTTTTCAACCTGTTCTAAATCGCTATCATAACTGACACCCACATCCATTGTTAAAGTAATTTCTTTTGCAGGTAAATGATAATTGGTGAAAATAGCCGAAGACAACTTAGAATTAGGAACAATGACTACATTATTGGAAATTTCTTTAATGGTCGTATTCCGCCAAGAAATATCTATAACATATCCCTCATGCCCAGCATCTAATTTTACATAGTCTCCGGTTCTAACTTGCTTAGAAATAATTAAGTAAAAACCAGAAAATAAATTTGCAAGTGTGTCTTGAAGTGCCAAACCAACTGCTAGACCACCAATACCTAAAGTTGTGACGATCGGGGTAATTTGCACACCCACAGTTTGCAGTATGATTAATGTTCCCAAAACTAAAACAGTAACCTTAGCAAGGTTAGAAATTAGTGATGTGGGAACGCCTTCTGCTCTGCGAATAAATAAATTAACAAAACCAGCAGTCAATCTTGCTAAAACTAGGGTTACTGAATATAGCAATGCGATCGTCAGAACTTTTTGCAGTACGATCGCAATATCTGGTTTCAGGGGTGCGCTCAAAACTGCCCAAAAAAAACCGGCAATGACAAACCAAATAAATGTCATGCGGTGCAGAGAGTGAAATATAATATTACCCCCGGCAATTCGTTTATTATTAACGAATATTTCCAGCTTTTTGAAGATAACTTTTTCACCAATTATTCCAGCCAGTAAGCCAGCTAGAATAAATGCAGTCGGTGTAATCCATTCCATCATATCAATTTTAAATTTGAAATTTTAGATTTAGGAGAGCAGCATTTGTGCTGTGATTATGGCTAAATTTTAGCTTGTTAGTTGTCGGATTAGCTGCTTGAGATTTTCTGGATTATGGACTTGCCAATTATTTACCACCCAGATTACATTGCTCCTCTACCTGAAGGACATCGCTTTCCGATGTCTAAATTCCGACAACTCTACGATTTGCTGTTAGCTGATGGTGTAGCGAATCAAGAACAATTTCACACCCCCGAACGCCCACCGCTAGAATTGATAGAGTTAGTCCACACCTCAAGCTACGTTCAAGCTTATTGCGAAGGAACCCTAGACCCTAAAGCACAGCGACGCATTGGTTTGCCTTGGAGTCCAGCATTAGCGAATCGTACCTGTGTGGCGGTAGGTGGTACGATACTCACTGCAAAATTGGCGCTAAGTCATGGTTTAGCTTGTAATACGGCTGGTGGAACTCATCACGCCTTTCCCAGTTATGGGTCTGGTTTTTGTATTTTCAACGATTTAGCGATCGCTTGTCGCGTTTTACAAAAATTCGGACTCGTCCAAAAAATCCTCATTGTCGATTTGGATGTCCATCAAGGAGACGGTACCGCTTTTATCTTCCAAGACGACGACAGCGTTTTTACTTTCTCCATGCACTGCGAAGTCAATTTCCCTGGTACAAAACAAAATAGCGATTTGGATGTTCCTTTGCCAGTGGGAATGGAAGATGACGCTTATTTACAAACCTTGGCGAATTATTTGGCAGATTTGTTGTCTAAAGTCAAGCCAGACTTAGTATTTTATGATGCAGGTGTTGACCCTCATATAGGCGATCGCTTGGGTAAATTAGCCCTTACCGATGCTGGCATTTTTCGCCGGGAAATGCAGGTTTTGAGTACTTGTATGAGTAGCGGTTATCCCGTCGCCTGCGTCATTGGCGGCGGTTATGCTGATGATATGAAATCTTTAGTATGGCGGCATTCCCTGCTGCATCGCGCCGCCAGTGAAGTTTACCATCAGTACAAACTATAGTCATTTAGTGGGCAATACTATCCCAAATCGTAGAGTTTTAAACCCTTTTTTGTCAGCAAAGGCACTACTGGATGAACAACGGCAAACTCAGAGTCTACGAACTCGCAAAAGAATTAAATTTAGATAGCAAGAAGCTATTAGTCATTTGTGAAAAACTCAAAATTGTAGTTAAAAGCCATACCAGTACAATCTCAGAATCTGAAGTAGAACGCATTCGTTTAGCGGTAAATAAATTAATAGCAAAATCCTCGAAAACTAAAACAACCTCTGAAGATTGGGGCTATACGTTTATAGCTTCAGCAATTGATAGCTTTATCCGCCATCTTGAAGGTGAGGCTGCCTTGAAATCATATTCTGATTTTAGGGAGCGACGCGATCGCGCCAATCAGTTAATGTATGAATGTTTCGGTAAAAAGCCTTGTCTGTTTTATGTGCGTCGCAAAGGCGCGGGAAAAGAGGCAAGAGAAGAAATTTGGGATTTGACAATAGCAACAGACTCCGATGATTTTCCATTACCCGCAAGACTTGAGAAGCTCAGAAAAACATTAGGATTTAGAGCGGCTGTACAAAAAGATGGACGCGACGGCTTAAAAATACTTTCGGCTCAGTTGTTACAACCTTCACGAGGACACGCCGACAGCTATGCTATACCTTGTCGCTTACGTTTACTGGCTAATCATCAGCATCATCTCGATATTCCGCCAGCGACATTGAAGCGCATCGCTACCGCGCCAGTTTGTGGCGAAAATGTGCCTACAGAAGAACAGCTTAAAGCTTGGAAAGCGTTTTTGCAAATTGAGGAAAAAATTGCGAAAGCACGTCAATTTTGTGTGCGTTATGTAAGTCATAACTATAACTTCAAAAGACGAATCAGTTTTGAAATTGATGTAGCCTCAGCTACCCTTGACGGCTTTTATCAAAATTCCCTCGATGTAGAAAACTTTTGGGAACGAGCAAGACGCACAAAAAACGAAGATTTAAAGCTTTTTGAAACTGCTCCCATCGGCAAAAATTGGATTAGCGGTCGTCAATTAGGGACTGTTGAGGAAGTTGACGCCAACCGTTGTATTATAACTCTCAGATTAGAACGCGACTTAGCTGAATTCATGGCAACAGAGCGTTATAAGTTACCAGATACAGGATTTTTGTGTTTTGAGGCAGTTGGTGATATTCAACAGATTCAGCGTAAGAAAAAAGCTTTAGATGATTTGAATAACGGCTACACCCAAAATCCCTATTTGGGTAACTTTTTATTCGATGCTTCTCAGGCTAGACAAATTAAAACAACTGTTGAACTTCAAGCACAAGATTTATTATTATCTTCTGCTAATCCTGGTCAGAAAGCAGCAGTGGAAAAGGTACTTGCCGCTAAGGATCTTGTTCTCATTCAAGGGCCACCAGGTACTGGGAAAACTACCGTAATTGCCGAGATTTGCTATCAAATTGCCCTTCGCGGTGGACGCACTTTAATTGCATCTCAAGCCAATTTAGCAGTAGATAACGCCCTGAGCCGATTAGTTCACAACCCAGTGATTCGGGCTGTACGCAAGGGGAGAGCCGAAAAAGTTGGGGAAGAAGGACAGCCATTTTTAGAAGATCAAGTGATTGGTAGATGGCTAGAAAATACTGCAAATGACTGCGAAAATAATCTGACTCAACGGCTGGAAAATATTAAAATTTTCACTCAATTATTGGCATCATCACAAAGATTTGCAGCCTACTTCCAAGCAGAGGAAGAATTTAATCAGCAACAAACTAAATTCAATAAACATAAGATAAAACTAGAGGTAAACTTTCAAAACCAAGAAAAATATTACAACGAAACTGTAGAAAAACAGAACGAGGTTGAATCACTAATTACAAAATTAGAAAATATATTAAATACTGCACCAAATATCAACTGGGAAGCTTCAGCAGTTACAGATTTTTTGCCACTTCTTAAACCCTACACAGAAGGTAACAGTTTAGTAGAAGAATTTTTAGCAAATGTTCGTAAAACCATTAAATATACTGATGAGCTTGGCTTTGTACGTCCGGTGCTTGGTGCTTTTGGTTTAGCGGCTTGGTTGCGTGAAACTGTAGCAATAGAAATTTCTGGATTTAAAACTTCTTTGACTGATGCTCAAGAGGCAAGTAAAGCCATCTTAGAAGTTGCAGCATCAGTAGAGGTTGTCAAACAAAATTTCGCTTCATTGAATCAGTTACAACCAGATTATCAGCAATATCTTACCAAACTGCAAAATATACAGCAAACAATCCAAATATGGCAAAATCGCCAACGGGAAATAGATTATATTATCTCAGCAGTTAAAGAATGGAAATCTACAGCACTTTCTCATCTCTATCAAACTTTAAAAGAATGCCATCAATCAGGTTTACCACTCACAGAAAATTTAGTTGACTTGCCACTAGGTTTGTTGATGTTTGCTAATACATTAAAACTACCAATCGTACCAAAAACTTATAAAATTAACCTACCTGAATGGGATCTATTGACAAAAGCGATCGCTTATGAAATAGATGGAGGTTTTACTGACAGGCGAGGTAAACAGCATAATTTTAGCTATTTTTTACAAGAAAATTTTAGTCAGATTCCAATGGTGCTATCAAAGAGCGATCGCACCCAATGGCAAGAAACCTATCAACAGTTTAGCAATTATCAGCTATTAAACCCCAAACAGCGCAAATTACTAGTTGAGAATACCCAGGTTTTTTTAATTAGAATGCAACGGACTTATGGTACATCATGGGAATGGAATAATATCGACTCTACTCTCACCTGCATTACACAAGAGTTGCTAGATACTATCCTTGCAAATGCGCGTCAATGCGTTTTAAAAGTCAAAACGGAAACTGAACAACAGCTTCAACATTTGCAGCGACAATTAAATGAACTTCATAAAAATGAAGTTAGTCAACAGCAAATATCCATTACTCAAGCTGAGGTGGAAAAAGCACAGCAAGATGCTAATTTCCAACTTGGAATAGTTATTAATAAGTTGCAAGAACTTAATCAAAAAAATATCCCCGATCAATTACGTATTGTAGTTGAAAAATATCTTATAACACAATCAAATATTTGGGAGCAACCCCAAGAATTTGCAAATCAAGTTAATTACTGGGCAACTTCCATTAGTCAGCTTGACACCTTAATCTCATCATTAGAACCTTTTGCTGTGCTAGAGATAATTAAAAACTCTCTAAACGAGCATTTCTCAAAGCTACAAGAAGAAACTGAAAATTCTCTAGCGCAGCTTCAAAAATTACAAATTAGTCTACGCGAAATAGAACATAAATTACAACCACAGCCATCAGGAAGTTTAATAGAAGAAAGAAGCTGGTGGTTGACAGAATGGCAAAGAATACCGGATAAATTTAAACCAGAAAAATTTGCTAATGACTTGTTTAATATAGAATTATTACGTAGTATAAATCTTAGCTTTGAATCTTGGCAACAGCAACTACAAAAAGATGAAGTTTATCTCAATAGATATCAAAATTTTGTACAAGATTGGATAGGAAAATTAAGAGAGCCAAATGAGCGCGATGCCTGCGGCGGGCTACGCCTACGCGACGATTTAAGGCGCATATATTTAGATAATGCCAACGTCGTCGGTATCACCTGTGTTCAAGCTGCAAATAGAGGTTTTTCTGAAGAATTCAAATCCTTTGATGTCGTCATCATTGATGAAGTTAGTAAGTGTACTCCACCAGAATTACTAATCCCAGCTTTGAAAGGTAAAAAGTTAGTTATGGTAGGCGATCATCGGCAATTACCACCCATGCTTGATACCAGCACTATAGAAGAAGTTGCTCAAACAATGGGTAATACAAGAGATGAACTACAATTCTTAGAAGAATCATTGTTTAAAAGTCAGTTTGAATCTGCTGATGAAAGCATCAAACAAATGCTAACTACACAATATCGAATGCATCCATTTATTATGGGAGCAATCAATCAGTTTTATGACGGTAAATTAGAATCTGGTATTTTGGAGCCTGATACAAAACGCGCACATCATCTAGCAGGCGAAATTATCCAAGAATCTCAGCATCTTCTCTGGGTAAAAACGCCTATTGAGAATCAGTTTTTAGAGCAAAAAAATGGAACTTCTTACTTTAATACTCCAGAAATTGATGCGATTGAACGTTTGTGTCATCAGTTTGAAAATACTTGGGCTTCTAGAGTTGCTAATGGTGAACCCAAAAAAGAAATTGCCGTAATTACATTTTATGGCGCTCAATTAAGAAAAATTGATGAACGTCTGCAATCTGAACTTTTCCCTTCCCTAGAAATTCGTACTGGTACTGTAGATAGATTTCAAGGTATGGAAAGACCAGTTGTAATTGTAAGTATGGTTCGCAACAATAGTAAAGGAGATGTGGGATTTGCTAAGAAGCCAGAACGAGTAAATGTTGCATTTTCCCGCGCTCAAGAACTACTGATAATTGTGGGTTGTCATAATTTATTTACCCATCAATCAGGTAAAGTCGGAAGTATGTATTCAGAAGTTTCAAATATTGTAAGTCTTCATGATGGTTTCGTTGATGTTTCTCGCCTCTTTAGCTAAATCTGTGGTGTGCTTACGCATAGCCCGTCGCAGGTATTGCGCGAATCGACAAAAAACCTAAATTTCATAAACCGTAACTAGGGCTAAGTATCTTAACGGAATTTGCTCCTAGAGATAGAAATATCGTATTTCTGCGGTCGATAATGTAGCATTTGATAGCTATTCTAAGAAAAGCACTGAGACAAGACAGCGCTGAGTAATTGCCCAAAAGACTTAGCTGCACTGCCTCCTACTATTTTTTAGTTCTGTCGAACTCACGTTTATTTAGAAGGCTTGCCACAAGGTAAATACACTCTACAAATCAACGGTAAATCTGCTGGTAGCTTGAAATTGGAAGAGTCTTCTGAAGCATTCCAAGAGCTTAATTTACAACAGATGTCAATCCCCTAGAGCGTGTCATCTATAAAGAGTGTCTGCCTTCTGCCTCTGTAGCCTCATATTTCATGCAAAAGAAAACTGCTGTACAATCCTCCCCGTACTTGAAGTATGAGGAGGATTCAATTATCCCAAATTAGCAATTTGGATTTAGCTGTAAGCTTGCAGACATGCCTTAGCTTCTATGGATTTTGAGAGATGTTTACGCAACTATCTCAAAGTTTGTCGCTGATAATAATGGTGGGGCTGTGAATTGATTAGACTTATCCGAAAATGGTAAATGTATACGGCAAATGGATTTCAGC
>NNBT01003341.1_pt1 | contig 16863 bp, 17 predicted proteins | sample 1173831 | NCBI WGS metagenome assembly NNBT01 (sample SAMN07173936, study PRJNA388173) | plant metagenome | isolation source: symbiotic tissue sample KVJ10 | place: Norway: Troms, Kvaloya island | reverse complement strand
GATTTCACGCGAGGAGCACCGGTCCCGGGGCTCCTTTTTCTTTTAGCGCACCGAGCGCAGGAAACGTCCCAAGCGCGCGCTCTTGGGCTGCTTCAGCACGTCGGCCGGCACGCCGTCCTCCTCGATGCAACCGTCATGGAAGAACACGACGCGGTCCGACACTTCGCGCGCGAAGCTCATCTCATGGGTCACCACGATCATGGTGCGGCCCTCCTTGGCGAGGCCGCGAATGACGGTGAGCACCTCGCCGACGAGCTCCGGGTCGAGCGCCGAGGTCGGCTCGTCGAAGAACAATACTTCCGGCTCGATGGCCAATGCCCGCGCGATGGCGACACGCTGCTGCTGCCCGCCTGACAGGGCAGACGGATAGGCATCCTTCTTCTCGGCCATGCCGACGCGGTTGAGGAGATCCATGGCCCGCGCCATCGCTTCCGCGCGCGGCACGCCATGTACCTGGATCGGCACCTTGGTGAGATTTTCCAGCACCGTCCAATGGGACCACAGATTGAACTGCTGGAACACCATGCCGGTGCGCCGGCGCAGTCTTTCGATCTGCTGGCGCGGCGGCCGGCGCGGATCGGTGACGCGGATGATCTCGCCCTTGAAGTGGATCTCGCCTTGATCCGGCTGCTCGAGGAAATTCAGGCAGCGCAGGAATGTGCTCTTGCCCGAGCCGCTCGCCCCAATGATGGCGACGACCTGGTGCTCATACGCCTTGAAGGAGACGCCTTTCAGCACTTTGAAGGCGCCAAAGCTCTTATGGAGATCGCGCGTCTCGATCGCCGGCTGGATGCTGGCGACTTTATGCGCATTGGCCGCCGCCGCTGCTGCTGGATCGGTCACGATTTTGTCCTCCGAGGCGGGTCCCGGCCTGCCACATGGCAGCCTTCGACCGTGGCCCCGATGCTATATGGAGCGGGGTGCGGAAAATCTTTCCTTTCCGCTTCCGGATGAGAAATATTCTACCCCGCGCGGTCTTGATTGCAGCCGAAAACCCGCAATCCGGCTCCCTATCATGGCCGTCGTCAGCCATCGCGGCGCGATGGCCAACAAGAACAAAATATTGGAGGGTAGTCCCATGACAATACGTAGATTAGGCATCAGCGTCCTCGCGCTGGGCGCGCTTCTGGCAGGCATTTCGACGGCCTCGGCCGAGGAGCTGCGCAAGGTCAGGCTGGGTTCCGACGGTCTTTATCCGCCCTATAACTACAAGGACGCGAATGGCCAGCAAATCGGCTACGAGGTCGACCTCGCCATCGACCTTTGCCAGCGCGTAAAGGTGTCCTGCGAATGGACGTTCCAATCCTTCGATGGATTGATCCCGGCACTGAACGAAGACCGTTTCGACGTGCTGATGGCCTCGCTCGGCATCACCGCGAGCCGCGAAAAGGCCATCGACTTCTCGATCCAGTATTACGCCGGCCCGCATCTCTTCATCGCTGCGGCGGATGCCGATTTCGCCAAGGCGCAGAAGAGTGCCGGCGTCAAGCTGCGCTTGGAAGAACTCGACGATGCGGGCAAGTCCGTTTATGAGCAGCTCCGGAAATCGCTCGCGGGCAAAAATATCGGCGTCGAGCGCGGAGCCAAATATGTCGACTTCCTCAAGCAATGGTTTCCCGAAGTGACCGTTCGCCAGTACGACAAGAGCGAGGCCATCTATCTCGACCTGCAGGCTGGCCGCATCGACGCCGCCTTCGAAGGCCACAGCTCCATCAACGCCTTTCTGAAGAACCAGAAGAAGGAAGGAAAGGGCGAGGAGTTCCTGCCCTTCGGTCCGGAATTCTGGGCCGACGCGCTGGGGCGCGGCGTGGCGCTGGGCTTTGCCAAGGGAAAAAACGCGGATCTGCGCAAAGCCTTCAATCGCGCGATCTATGACGCCACCGAGGACGGGACGATTTCACGCCTGGCCCTCAAATGGATGGAATATGACGGCGCGGTGCATCAGGCGACCAAGCCGGAATGAGCATGTTCGACATTCTCTCCTTCGGCCCCGGCGGTTGGGGAGACGAGATGCTGCGGGGAGCGTCGATGACGCTCCTCGTTGCCGGTCTGGGATTCGTCGGCGGCAACATCATCGGCGCCGTAGTGGCGGTCGCCCGCGTGCTGGGCCCTGCCCCGTTGAAATGGCTGGGCGCCGCGTACACGACCGTGGTGCGCGGCGTGCCCGAGCTTCTCATCATCTATCTTCTCTTTTTCGGCGGCGGTGAGTTCTTCCGCTTCATCGCCAAGATCTTTTTCTTAGGCGGAGACGGCTTCGCCGACGCGTTCATCGCCGGCGTGCTGGCGCTCTCCGTCGTCTCCGGCGCCTATAGCGCCGAAGTCTTCCGCGGTGCCGCGGGCGCGGTGCCGCGCGGAATGTTCGACGCGGCGCGGGCTTTTGGCATGCGGCCCTTCCAGATGCTGCGCCTCATCGCCATTCCGCAAGTGCTGCGCTACGGCCTGCCCGCGATGGCCAATGTCTGGCAGCTCACCCTCAAGGACACGGCCCTCATCTCGGTCACCGGTCTCGTCGAATTGATGCGCACCACCGATATCGCCGCCGGCTCCACGCATAAACAGTTCTTCTTTTACACGATCTCGATCATGATCTTCCTCGCCTTTACGGCCCTCTCCGACTTCCTGTTCCGGCGCGCCGAGAATTTCTGCGGCTGCCATGGCCATGCCGGAGGCAAAGGATGAGCTGGTGGGATCCCTTCATCGAGGCTTTCCCCTCGCTCATCAAGGCGGTGCCGCTGACCATCATGCTGGCCGTCACCGCGGTCCTCATCGGCATCGTCATCGCCATCTTCATCACCCTCGCCCGCATGTCGGGCTCGGCGCTGCTGCGCTGGCCGGCTTATGCCTATGTCTATGTGATCCGCGGCACGCCGCTCTTCCTGCAGCTGTTCTTCATCTATTACGGCCTGGCGCAGCTCGACCTCATCCGCCATTCGATGTTGTGGCCCTTGTTCCGCGATGAATATTGGTGTGCGCTCCTGGCCCTTTCCCTCAACACCTCGGCCTATGGCAGCGAGATCATCCGCGGCGGCATCCAGGGTGTCGCCAAGGGCCAGGTCGAGGCGGCGCTCGCCTTCGCGCTGTCGCCGGTGCAGCGTTTCACCCGCATCATCTTCCCGCAGGCCTTGCGCCAGATGCTGCCCGCCTATGGCAATGAGGTGGTGCTGATGATCAAGGCGACCTCGATCGCCAGCACCGTCACCATCATGGAAGTGACCGGTACGGCGCGCGCCATCGCGTCCGAGACCTATGCCCCGGTGCAGGTCTTCATCGCCGCCGGCATCATCTATCTGGTGCTCACCGGCAGCCTGACCTATGGCGTCCATTGCCTGGAAAAGGCCCTGCATAAACGCGGCGGCCTTGCGGTGGCCCGATAAAACGAGACACTCAAGGCTATGATTTCATTATGATATTTCCGCAACCGGCTTACGATTGATTTCGTAAGCCGGTTACGCTATCCTCTATCCCGTCGTGACAGACCCCACCGCCGCCCGCCGTGTCCAGAAATACCGCGTCCGCCAGGCGGCGGAGCGCGGCATCCGGCGCGTGGAAGTTCAGGTTCCGGAAGTCGCGGCCCAGGACATCAAGGATCTGGGCAGCAAGCTCCAGCTTTCCCTCAAGAATGCGCTCGCGGCCGATCGCCAGATGAAACTCGTCCTCGGGACCATCAATGCGCCGCGGCCTTATCCCATCGAGGCGCAAACTCTCGTTCGTTGCTTGCTCGCCTCTCGGACCGACGCGCGCTTTCGCCCGCATGTCGAGGCTTTCTTCGACGAGTTGGCGCCGGAATCTATTCACGACCTCGTCCTGGCGAAGGTAATCAGCTTCGAAGATCTCTATCGGGCAACCCGCAATTGGAGGCTCAGCGATGCCAGTAATGCCGCCTGGATCAAGGAAATGGCGGACCTCCGACTGGCGAAGCCTGCTGCGTGACGCGATATCGCTCATCGACACGCTGGGGGGCGACCCAGAGTGGACATTCGGCGGCGGAACGTCGCTTGCCGTCCACTATGATCATCGCATCAGCTACGACGTCGATATATTCGTTGCACGCGCGCAGATTCTTACGAATTTGTCGCCCAATAGAAACCCGGCGACGAAATCTTTGCTCTCTGGGCGCTCCTATCAATTCACCGGCGGCTACCTGAAGCTCGAGCTGGATGATGGCGAAATTGACTTCATCATCGGGGGGAGCCGGACAAGCGCCCCGACGCAGTCCTGGACATTCGAAGCCCGCACGATATTGATTGAGACGCCGTGGGAAACGGCAACGAAGAAAATCTTCTATCGCCCCTCGACATTCAAAGTGCGCGATGTCTTCGATCTGGCCGCGGTGATCGACCGCGACGGAGCGAAACTGAAGGAGTCATTGCCCGAGATCGAAGATCGGCTCGACAAGCTGATCGATCGGGTCGATGCCCTAGCCCCAACCTATGAAAGAGCGGCGATTGAGGACATCAATCCCACGGAATCCGGCCGGAAGTACCTGGACGCCGAAGCCGTCCATTCGGTACTGAGCTTCCTCATCAATTGGAGAAGCTAGCGGTGGCGCGGCAAACACCCGTTCGCGGCCGCAGTCACTGTACAATCGGGAATTGCAGCGCAAAAGAAAGACCCGACAACCGTATATTGAGGAGCGGCGGCAAGCATCATAAGATGGCGCTGGGGTAACTTTCTCCCGAGGGCGCTCGCGTGCTGACCAATCTCTCCGAGGGCGATATCCGGCTGCTCAAGGTCTTCGCCAAGGTCGTCGAGGCCGGCGGGTTCTCGGCAGCGCAGATCGACCTGAACATCAGCCAATCCACCCTCAGCACCCATATGACCTCGCTCGAACAGCGGCTCGGCCTGCGCCTGTGCGAGCGCGGCCGTTCCGGCTTCCAGCTGACCGAGCGGGGCCGGCTCATCTATCAGGCGAGCCAGCGCCTGTTTTCGGCGCTCGACGACTTTCGTTCCGATGCCGGCGCCGCGCGCAACTGCCTGACCGGCAAGCTCGTGGTCGGAATCGTCGACAGCCTTATCGTCAATCCGGCCTGCGCCCTCGATCGCACCATCGCGGCCTTCAATCAGAAGGCGCCCGAGGTGCAGATCACCATCCGGGTTACCTCGCCCGCCGAAATCGAGCGGGTCGTGCTGGAAGGCAGCTGCGACCTGGGCCTCGGCACGTGCGGCCGCCACTCGCCGTTTCTGGACTATGAAGATCTGTTCGAGGAGCGGCAGGTGCTCTATTGCGGCTGCGGCCATTCCTTGTTCGAGCGCAGCAAGGAGATCGGCATCGCCGACCTAGCCGAGCAGCAATTCATCCGCCGCGCCTATGCCGCGCCGGACAAGATTCCGCCGGGCATCAAGCTGATGTCGACGGCGGTCGCCGATCTCATGGAGGCGGTTGCGGTTTTTATCCTGTCCGGCCGATATATCGGCTTTCTCCCGGCGCTGTTCGCCCAGCATTGGGTTGCCCAGGATCTCATGCGGCCGCTGCTCGAGCTTGCCCTCGGCTATCAGAATCCGGTCTACCTGGCCACGCGCAAGACCGAGACGAAAAAGCCGGTCCTGGCGGCATTCCTGCACGAGCTGCGCCTGGCCCACGAGCATGAGCCCGCGGCACGAAACCGCCTGGCGGTCAGTGCTTCAGCACCTGGCTCAAGAACAGCCTAGTCCGCTCGTTCTTGGGTGCGGCAAAGAATTCCTTGGGCGGCGCCACTTCGACGATCTGCCCGTGATCCATGAAGACGATGGTGTCGGCGACGGTCCGGGCGAAGCCCATTTCATGAGTGACGCAGACCATGGTCATGTGCTCCTCCGCCAGCTCCACCATGACGTCGAGCACTTCCTTGATCATTTCCGGATCGAGCGCCGAAGTCGGTTCGTCGAATAGAATGATGCGCGGCTCCATGCACAAAGCGCGCGCGATGGCGACGCGCTGCTGCTGGCCGCCCGACAGCTGGCTCGGAAATTTGTGGGCCTGCTCGGCGATGCGTACCCGCTTCAGATATTCCATGGCCCGGTCCTCGGACTCCTTGCGGCCCATCTTGCGCACCCGGCGCGGCGCCAGGGTGAGATTGTCGAGCACGCTCAGATGCGGAAACAGGTTGAACTGCTGGAACACCATGCCGACCTCGCGGCGCACATGTTCGATGTTCTTGACCTGGGCGTTGAGCTCCACGCCCTCGACCAGGATCTGGCCCGACTGATGCTGCTCCAGCCGGTTGATGCAGCGGATCGCGGTGGATTTGCCGGAGCCCGAAGGCCCGCAGATCACCACCCGCTCGCCCTTGCCCACCGTCAGCGAGATGTCCTTGAGCACCTGGAACTTGTCGTACCATTTGCTGACATTGCGCATCTCGATCATCGGCGTTTCGGCGCCGCCAGAGGCTGACGAGGATGCCATTTTCGAACCTCCCGATTAACGCGTGCCGCCGGCGAGGCGCCGCTCCAGGACCCTGGAGCCGACGGTCAACGGGTAGCACATTGCAAAATAGATGATCGCCACCAGCCCGTAGATGAGGAAGGGCTGGAAGGTCGCATTGGCCAGTATCTGGCCGGTCCGGGTCAGCTCGTTGAAGCCGACGATCGAGGCGAGCGCCGTGCTCTTGAGAAGCTGGACGAGGAATCCGACCGTCGGCGGCACGGCCATTTTCAGGGCTTGCGGCAGGATCACATAGCGCATCTGGGTGATGAAGTTCATGCCGAGACTGGCGCTCGCATCCCACTGGCCGCGCGGTATGGCGTCGACGCAGCCGCGCCAGATCTCGGCCAGGAAGGCGCCGGCATAGAATGTCAGCGCGAGGCCCGCGGCAAGCAGCGGCGAGACTTCGATACCCACCATCGGCAGGCCGAAGAACACCAGGAACAGCTGCAGCAGCAGCGGCGTGCCTTGCAGCAGCTGAATGTAGAGATCGGTCAGCGGCCGGCCGGATCTGGGATAGGCATAACGCCAGAGCAGCAGGAGCAAGGCGGCGACACCGCCACCGGCGAAGGCGATCGCCGACAGGAGCAGCGTCCAGCGCGCCGCCAGGAGGAGGAAGGGAATGATGTCGGCGAGCGAGAGACTGACCATCAGCGCCGCCCCGCGAAGAGACGGCGCCCGGCGCGGTCGAAGGCCCAGCGCAGGATAAGCGCCATGCCGAGATAGATCACGGCGATGACGAAATAGGTCTCGAAGGCCCGATAGGTGCGCGACTGGATGAAGTCGCCGGCATGGGTGAGGTCGGTGACGGCGATCTGCGAGACGACGGCCGATTCCAGCATGGTGATGACGATCTGGCTGACCAGCGCCGGATAAACATTGGCGATGGCTTGCGGCAGGATGATGTAGATGAACACCGCGACCGGCGTGACGCCGAGCGCGAAGCCCGCCTCGCGCTGGCCCGGCGGCACGGCCTCGATCCCCGCCCTGACGATCTCGATCGAATAAGCCGTCAGGTTGATGGTCATGGCGAGCACCGCCGCGGTCAGCGCCGACATCTTGATGCCGAGGCTCGGCAGGCCGAAGAAGACGAAGAAGAGCTGGACGATGAAGGGCGTATTGCGGATGAGTTCGACATAGGCGGCGACGAGCTTGCGTGCCCAGCCGAGACCCCAGCGCGAGGTCGCGGCGCCGCCGATGCTAAGCGCGATGCCGAGTGTGGCGGCGATCGCGGTCAGGATCAGGGTGACGGCTGCCCCGTGCAGGAGCAGCCCCACATTCTCCGCGATCGCGCTGAAGTCGAACTCGTAGCCCACGGCCTCAGAATCCGGCGGGCAAGGGCTGCTTGAGCCACTTGACGGCGATTTCGTTCAGGCTGCCATCCGCCTTCATGGCGACCAGGGCGGCATTGATCTTCTCCTGCAGCTTGGTCTCGCCCTTCTTGACGCCCATATGCGAGGGCGACGTGAGCAGCTGGAATTTCTCGACCGGCTCGATCGCCGGATTCTTGGCCAGGATCGTCGCGCCGACATCGTTGCCGACGACCATCAATTGCGCCTGGCCCGACAGGAAGGCCGAGATCACGCCATTATAGTCGCTGTAGCGTTGGATATCCGCGTCCGCCGGCGCCACCTTGGTGACTTCCGTGTCTTCGAGCGTGCCGCGATTGACGGCGATGGTCTTGCCCGAAAGGCCGGCGGCATCCTTCACCTCGACGTCGCGGGCCCCCATGACGGCGATGTAATAGGGCGCGTAAGGGTCGGTGAAGCCGACGACCTGGGCGCGCTCGTCGCTATAGCCGATGCTGAGCAGGAGCTCGACCTTGCCCTCGGTCAGATAGGGGATGCGGTTCTGGCCGGTGATGCCCACCAGTTCGGCCTTGACGCCGAGCGCCTTGGCCAGCTTGTCGGCGACCTCGGTGTCATAACCCTGGATCTTGAGATCGGCGCCGAGCGAGGCGAAAGGCGGGAAGTCCTCGAAGATGCCGATCTTGATGACGCCGGCCTTGGTGATGTCGTCGAGAGCGTCGGCACCGGCCGGCGCGGCGCTGCCGAGGACCAGCATGGCGGCGAGCGAAATTCCATAGCCCAAGCCGGCCCTGCGCGATAGGGAAACAGTCATATGAATCTCCTGAGCGATTTTCCACGTGCGCGCATCTTCGGCGCGTTCGTGTCAATGTCGCCACTGGGCCCCTTCGATCAATAGCGCAGTTCCGAAAGTCAGTTCGGCGCCGGTCGATGTATGCCGGATCAGACCTTGGGCCGCGCCTCGAGCGTGGCGATCGCCTTTTCCAGGAGAACCTTGGTGCGCGCCGCCTGCGCCTCGTCCATCAGCGAGGGATCGAGATAGAGATCGAGTCCCGGCGCATGTTCGCTCATCAGGTTAGACACCTGGCCGCCGCTGGCCCGCATGCCGTCGACGACATAGGGCACCACCGGCCGGCTGATGCCCTTCATCTGGATGGGCGGCAGCGAATGGCCGGCAAAGACTTCGCTCACCAGCGCATAGGTTTCGTAGGAGAGCACGATCTGCCCCGGCTCGGCGATCGACTGCAGCCGCGCCGCCAGATTGGCCTCGGCGCCGATGATCGTATAGTCCATGCGGTCGGTCGAGCCGAAATTGCCGACATTGCAGAAGCCGGTATTGATGCCCATGCGCACCTGGAAGCGATGCTCGACGCCCTCCATGCGCCATTTGGCATTGAGCTCGGCGGTGCGCGACTGCATCTCGAACGCCATGCGCAGGCAGGCGAGCGCATCCTCGGTGACGCCTTTGGTCTCGGGATCGCCGAAGAAGATCAGGATCGCGTCACCGATGAACTTGTCGACCGTGCCGCCATGCGTGGCAGCGATCGTCGACATCTCGGTGAAATATTCATTGAGGAGATGGGTGAGTTCTTCCGGCTGCAGCTGCTCGGTCGTCGCGGTGAAGTCCTTGATGTCGGAGAAGAAGATGGTGAGCTTCTTGCGTTCGGTCTGGATGGCGACATCCTTTTCGCCGGCGAATATGCTCTTGTAGAGCTGCGGCGAGAGATAACGCGAGATCTTCATCGACACCGCAGCGAGGAAGGCATTGTTGGTCTCGAGCTCACGATTCATGCCGGCGATGACCTTGGACTGCCGGTGCTGCCAGCCGACCGCACTGAAACCGGCAAGCGCCATGATGCCGAAATAGCTCATCAGATATTTGAACGAGAACAGATTCTTGGCGATCGGCTGGTCGACGATGATTTCCTGGATGCCGCGCACGTCGCCGACTTTCCAGTCATGCTTGGGGCTGTCGGGCCGGCTGTTGTGGCAGCTGACGCACGGCGCCGCCATGAGGACGGGGGCGACGAGCCGCACCCGCCCATTGAGATTGCTCCACGACACTTGATTGATGATCTGGCTCGAATCTGCCCGCAGCTGCTTCAGCGCCGCCTGCTCGAATCCGTCGAGCTCGTGCGGCGCCCGCCCCTGGAACGGATAATCGGAAACGAAGCGATAGGTGATGTTGCCCTGCTGCTCGCCGATGACCTTGCCGAGCTCGAGCGAGAGCGTCGCCGGGATCGGAATGGCGCCCGGCACATCGGCATAATTATGGATGACCTGGGTATCGCCTTCATGCGCCAGCACGCGGCCGACGACATTCTTGGAATAATAGCTGCGCACGCTGGTGATGACGGAATTGAGGTCGCTGGCCTGCAACCGGAGCGAGCCCTCCGCCAGGTTGCGCAGGTCGAGCCAGGCGGCGAGCGGCAGCCCGGCCAGGAGCAGCAGCACCCCGATCGCAATGGCCCATCCCGGCAAGCGGCCGGAAGTGCTCGTCGCTGGCTGGCTGGTCATGGCGGAATCACCCCAAATGCCTCAAGTGAGGCGCGCACTATGTCGGAAAAGCCCCATTATCGCACCGTCATATTTGCGATTTTGTCGATCGGCCGTGCAATCCGCTCGTCTCGTGCTTATGTTCCCGTCACTCTCACCTGCCGGGAACCTGCTTCGTGATCGAAAAAACCATCTATCTCCTGACCATCTGGGCTCTCCCGGTGCTCCTCGCCATCACCTTTCACGAGGCGGCGCATGCTTATGCGGCGCGGCTCCTGGGCGACGACACCGCCGCCCGCCTGGGCCGGGTGAGCCTCAATCCGCTGAAGCATATCGATCCCTTCGGCACGGTGCTGCTGCCCGGCCTCCTGTTGCTGACGCAGGCCCCGTTCCTGTTCGGCTACGCCAAACCCGTGCCGGTCGACTACCGCGCGCTCAGGAACCCCCGGCGCGACATGGCGCTCGTCGCGGCGGCGGGGCCCGCCATCAACATCGTGCTTGCGGCGATCGCCGCCCTGGCGCTCCATACGCTTGGCTATTTTCCGCCGCTCGTTGCACAGTGGCTGCTGGACAATTTGAGGAACGCCTTGATCCTCAATGTCGTCCTGGCCGTCTTCAATCTGTTCCCGATTCCGCCGCTCGATGGCGGGCGCATCCTGGTCGGCATACTCCCGCGCGGCCTGGCCCTGCCGCTCGCCAGGCTCGAGCCTTACGGCTTCGTCATTCTGATCGGCCTGTTCATCGTCCTGCCGCTGGTCGGACCCCAGCTCGGCCTCGATCTCGACGCGGCCTCGCAGGTGCTCTCCTCGGCGGTGGGGACCGTCATCCGCTGGATCCTCGCTTTCACCGGCCATGGCTGAGGGTCGGACCACCTTTGACAGATCCGTGAGCCGGCGCGAAGCTGCGGCACATCCGTCGCCGCCAAGGAACAGCCCATGATGATCTACCGCCTTCTCTGCCGCATCGCTTTGACCGTGCTCCTGTTGACCGGTACTCAGTCGCTTCGCACCTCGGCCGCGGGGCTTCTCGACGGCACTGCGCGCATCGCCGTGGTGTCCGCCTTCGAACCGGAATGGACGCTGCTCAAGAGCGAGGTCAGCGATCCGGTGGAGCACAAGATCAACGGCCGGAGCTTCATCACCGGCAAGCTGGCGGGCAAGGACGTCGTGTTGTTTCTGAGTGGCGTCAGCATGGTCAATGCCGCCATGAACAGCCAGCTCGCCATCGACCGCTTCTCGCTCAAGGCGGTCGTGTTCTCCGGCATCGCCGGCGGCGTCGACCCCACCTTGCATATCGGCGATGTGGTGATCGCCGATCGCTGGGGCCAATATCTGGAAGCGGTGTTTGCGCGCGAGACGGCGCAAGGTTTTGCCATCCCGCCCTGGATGGCGAAGGGCGACTTTCCCGGCCACGGCATGATCATGCCGCGTCCCGTCGAGGTGACGCGAAAAGATGCGGCGCCCGAAGATCGCTTCTGGTTTCCAAGCGATGCCGGCCTGCTCGATGTCGCCCGCAAGGCGGCGGAAAAGGTGACGCTCGAGCCGTGCGCCGAGGAAGGCAAGTGCCTCGTCAACAAGCCCCGCATCATTGTCGGCGGCGCCGGCGTGTCGGGCCAGGCCTTCGTCGACAATGCCAAGTTCCGCGACTATGTGGCGGCGACCTTTGAGGCCAAGGTGCTCGACATGGAAAGCGCCGCCGTCGCCCATGTCGCCTATTCCAATGGCGTCCCGTTCCTCGCGGTGCGCAGCCTGTCCGATCTCGCCGGCGGCGACGGCGGCGCCAATGAGATGATGACCTTCATGGCCCTGGCGTCGAAGAATTCGGCGACGGTCGTCAAGGCGATTCTCGAGAAGATGCCCTAAGCGAAGGCGATAATCGCCCCGACGAAGAGGAGTGCGAAGGCGGCCGGAAAGGCAATGGCGAGCGCCAGCGCCAAACCTGGCTTGGTCTTGCGCCAGGCCAGGAGCAGCGCCGGTACGCCGGTGACGAGAAACAGCCCGGTGACCAGCCATCCGGCCAGAGCGTCGAACCCGCGTGTCGCCGGATCCGACAGCGACAGGAACATGCCGGCGGCGATGACGGCCCACAGGGCCGCATCCAAAAGGCCGATGATCAAGGCGGCGATCCGCATCTCATCTGTCCGATTTTTTCACCAGTCCGCCGAAAATCTCACATCTTTTCGAGCTTGTGGACAGTTTTTCTATATGACATGCAAGACGGTATCCACATCCTTCAAGGTTGAGAGATCGAGGCACCGGCATGACCACACACAAGCGGGTTGTAATCGTTGGCGGCGGCAATATGGGCGTCGGCCTGCTGTACCATCTGGCGCTCGAAGGCTGGAAGGACATCGTGCTCCTGGAGAAGGGCGAGCTGACCTCGGGCTCGACCTGGCATGCCGCCGGCCTCTGCCCGAGCTTCATCGCGGACTACAACATGTCCAAGATTCATCACTACGGCAACACGCTCTATCCCAAGCTCGAAGCGATGACCGGGCAATATGTGAGCTGGCATGGCTGTGGCGGCATCCGCTTCGCCACCAACCAGCATGAGCTCGATTATTTCAAGCTGGTGGCCGGCATCGCCGACAATTCGGGCGCCGAGATCGAGATCATCGACCCGGCCAAGATCAAGCAGATCCTGCCCTGGATGGAGCTCGACGGCGTGGTGGGCGGCGCCTGGACGAAGGGCGACGGCCATGTCGATCCGGCCGGCGTCTGCAACGCCATGGCGATCGCGGCGCGCAATCACGGCGCCGAGATCGTGCGCGAATGCCTCGTCACCGACATTAAGCCGACAGCGACCGGCGAATGGGAAGTGTCGACGAAGAAGGGCACTTACATCTGCCAACATGTCGTCAATGCCGGCGGCAATCACGCGACCGCCATCGCCGCCTGGTCGGGCCTCGAGCTGCCGATCGTCAATCTGAAGCATCAATATATCATCACCGATCCCGTCCCCGAATTCCTCGCCCGCAAGGAAGAGATCCCGGTCATCCGCGATCCGCGCCATTCGGCCTATTACCGCCAGGAGCAGAAATCGGCGCTGATCGGTCCCTATGAGACGCGCGGCTCGCGCATCGCCTGGCCGGAAACCAACGGCATTCCCGGCTGGGACTCCGATCAGGAATTGTTCGAGGAGGAATTCGATCCGATCATGCCGTTCCTCGAAGGTGTGATGAAGTCGATGCCGATCTGGGCCAATCTCGGCGTCAAGCGCGTGGTCAACGGCTCGATCCCACATACGCCGGACGACCGGCCCCTGCTCGGCCCGGTTCACGGACTGAAGAACTACTGGCTGTGCTGCGGCTCGGCCATCGGCATCGCGCAAGGCGCGGGCTGCGGTAAATATCTGGCGCAGTGGATCGTCAATGGCGAGTCGGAGATCAACATGGCCGGGCTCGATCCGCGCCGCTTCGGCGCCTATGCCGACCGCGATTATTGCCGCGCCAAGGCGCACGAAGCCTATGAGCACATGTACACTTTGCAGCTCCCCGGCGAGGAGCGCCAGGTGGCGCGCAAGAACCGCATCACCCCGCTCTATGACAAGCTCGTCCGTATGGGCGCCATTCACACCGAGGCGCATGGCTGGGAACGGCCGAAGTGGTTTTCGCTCGACGGCGCGCCCGAGGATCTGGGCTTTCGCCGTGGCAACGCCTTCACGGCGGTGGCCGAGGAGTGCCGCGCGGTGCGCGAGCGTGTCGGCGTGATGGACTTGTCGAGCTTCTCCAAATATGACGTCACCGGTCCCGATGCTGAGGCGATGCTGAACCGCCTCACCGCCAACAAGCTGCCCAAGCGTGCGGGCGGCATCGTGCTGACCCATATGCTCACCGGGAATGGCTGTATCGAAAGCGAGGTGACGATCACCCGCCTCGGCGATCAGCATTTTTATGTGCTGTCGGGCGCCGGCGCGGAGGAGCGCGACTGGGACAAGCTCACTCAGGGCAAGCTCGCCCAGGAGAAAGTGACCCTCAAAAACGTCACCGAGGATTACGGCATGCTGGTGCTGGCGGGGCCGCGATCGCGCGACGTGCTGGGGGTGCTCACCGAAACGCCGCTCGACAATGAACATTTCCGCTGGATGAGCGGACGCGAGATCACTATTGCCGGGGTTCCGGTCAGGGCGCTGCGCGTCTCCTATGTCGGTGAGCTCGGCTGGGAGCTGCATATCCCGATGGCCAAGCTCGAAACCGTCTATGATGCGGTGTGGAAGGCTGGCCAGGCGCATGGCATCGCCAATTTTGGCGCCTATGCGATCAACAGCCTGCGCATGGAAAAGGCCTATCGCGGCCTGCATAGCGAGCTCACCAACGAGATCACGCTGGTCGAGGCCGACATGGAGCGCTTCTTCGCGCCCGACAAGGGCGACTTCATCGGCCGCACGGCGACCCTCAACCGCAAGCAGCAGGGCGTCGCCATCAAGCTCGCTTATGTCGCGGTCGATGCCTCAGACAATGACGTGGTCGGCGGCGAGCCGGTCTTCGTCAACGGGAAATGTGTCGGCGTCGCGACCTCGGGCGGCTATGGCCACCACACGCGCAAGAGCCTGGCCTTCATCTATGCACCGCCGGAAAACACGGTGCCCGGATTCGAGCTGGAGATCGGTCTCCTCGGCGAGCGCCGCAAGGCCGTGGTCTTATCGGAGCCGGCCTACGACCCGGCTTCGAAGCAGATGCGGGGTTAGACCAAACATTCGCGACTATGCCTGCGTTCGCTTGATGAACGCCGTCATCAAGGCAAGTGCCGCCTCAGCATGTGTTTCGAGCAGGAAGTGCCCGCCATCGAGAATATGCGCCTCCATGCGCGGGAGGTCCTCGATCCAGGACAACGTCTCGGCGATGTCGAAGAAGACGTCATGCCGCCCCCACACCATCAGCGCCGGCGGCTGGCGCGCTGCGAGATAGTCGGCGATCTCGCCGAACCGCGCCGCGTAACGCGGATAGTCGGCAATGAGCGCGCGTTGCGTCGCCATCCGTCCCGGCAGGCACATCACCTTCCAGTCCTCGACCCAGGGCTCACCCTTGATGCGCACGGCGACATCGGCGGGCACGCCGGCCAGATATTGATCACGCGTTCCTTCGAAGGTCAGATGCGCCGTCGCCGCCGCTTCGTTCTCCGCATTGGGATTGGTCCAATAATCGAGCGTATCCTTCCATGCCGGCCCAAAACCGGTCCGATGGGCATTGGCGTTCTGGATGATGAGGCCCGCGACGAGATCGGGCTCCCGCAAGGCGATGTCGAAGCCGACCGGCGCGCCGAAATCATGCAGATAGATGTAGCGGGATCCTACTTCAAGATGAGCGAGAAGCTCTAAGACCGCCGCGCTGAACGTCGTGAAGGAAGGCTGCGGCAGGACATCCGACCGTCCGAAGCCCGGCAGATCGGGCGCGATCACATAGGCGCTGAGCGCCAGGCCGGATATCACGTCCTGGAATGTATGAACCGCGCTCGGAAAACCATGCAGGAGCAGCACGGCGGGATTGGCGGCGTCGCCCGCCGTGACATAGGAAAGTTCGGTTCCGCCGGAGAGACGCAGCCGTTGTCGGGTTTGATGAATCATGACGGGATAATTTGCGACGCGGCTCAAAGTTGCAACGGAAATCGCGCCCTTGACGCTCAAAGCTCGATATGGTCGCCTGCGCTATCGCTGCAGCCGGAGATCTCATGGTCACTTCTCCTCACGTCATTATCATCGGCGCCGGATCGCTCGGCCTGTGCACCGCGGTGAGCCTCGCCGCGCAGGGCGCCAAGGTGACGGTCCTCGAAGCGAAGTCGATCGCGTCGGGCTCCACCGGCCGGTCGGTGGGTGTCGTCGGCACGCAATTCACCGACCCTGAGGAAATTCTCCTGCGCCGTCATGCCATGGCGCATTTCGCGCAGTGGGAACAGGCGGGATTGCGCTTCAACCATATCGGTTATCTGCGCCTGGCGCGCAATGCGGGGCAGATGGCGCTGTTCGAGACATCGGTGCGGCTGCAGGCGCAAGCCGGATTCCGCGCCAGGGTCTATCACGGCGAGGAGCTGCGCCAGCTCGTCCCGCATATCGATGCGGCAGGCCTCGCCGGCGGGATCTTCGGACCCGACAACGGCTTCCTCGATCCGCATGAGCTCTGCATGTTTCTCGCCGCGAAGCTGAAGGCCGCCGGCGGCAGCCTGCATCAATATTGCACGGTCACCGATGTTGCCCGGCGGAACGGCGGCTACCGCCTCGCGACCAGCAAAGGGTCCTTCGACGGCGACATCATCGTCAATGCGGCTGGCGCCTGGGCGCCACAGGTTGCCCGGACGCTGGGCCAGAGCCTGCATGTGCGCGCCGAGCGGCATGAGGCGGTGCTGGTCCTGCTCGACCGTCCGCTCGACTATACGATGCCCATGGTCATGGATCTGGTGAACGGCGAAGGCACCGGGCTGAATTTCCGTCATGAGAAGCCGGACGAGCTCATCGCCGAGATCCATAAGGGCGACGTGGCGCATGGCGAGGACCCCGATGCCTATAACGAGCAGTGCGAAGAGGCCTCGAAGATCCACCTGGCCGAGCTTCTGCTCGAGCGCCTGCCGCTTCTCTCCGGCGCCAGGCTTGGGCGCGGCTGGGCCGGCCTCTATCCGGTGACCGCCGATCACCGGCCCTTTGTCGGCCCGATCGATGMCGGCGMCCGCA
>NNBT01004006.1_pt1 | contig 16894 bp, 17 predicted proteins | sample 1173831 | NCBI WGS metagenome assembly NNBT01 (sample SAMN07173936, study PRJNA388173) | plant metagenome | isolation source: symbiotic tissue sample KVJ10 | place: Norway: Troms, Kvaloya island | reverse complement strand
TCAATTCGAGCAAGCTGTTCGRCGCCAGCGCCACGGCGACGGGCMTTCTCGRTGCGCAGMGCACCACGACGAATGGCAGCGTCGCCTATTCGGTCTCGACGCTCAACATCTCGACCCTGACCAACAGCGCCGACGACCTCGAGGATCTCGAGCAGATCATCGGCACGGTCGATGGCGCCATGAAGTCGATGTCGACCTCGGCCAGCGACCTCGGCGCCGCCAAGAAGCGCATCGGCCTGCAGCAGGACTTCGTCTCCAACCTCATGGATGCGATCGACCGTGGCGTCGGTCAGCTCGTCGATGCCGACATGAACGAGGAATCGACCCGCCTCGCCGCTCTGCAGGTTCAGCAGCAGCTCGGCATCCAGGCGCTGTCGATCGCCAACCAGAACAGCCAGAACATCCTGTCGCTGTTCCGCTAATCGGAATCTCAGGTTGAGCTGAGGCCGCGCCGCCTTCGGGGGCGCGGCCTTTTTATTGTGCAGTCATGCCCGCGCAAGCTTCCGCGTCGAGAATCCCGGTATCGGCGCCGAGATTCGAAGAACGGGGAATGGCCTATATGGAGCATGCGGAGCGGTTGTGGGGGAGTATTCTGGGTCTCGGCGCGCGTCGGCTCATGGCGCTGGCCGTAATCGGGATCAGCGTCCTCGCTTTTGTCGGCCTTGCCGCCTATTTCCTGAGCCGCCCGAGCAATGAAGTCCTTTATACCGGCCTTGACGCCCAGGATGTCACCCGCGTCGGCGCCGCCTTGACCGAGGCCGGCATCCCCTTTGACGTGAACGCCGAAGGCACCGCCGTCATGGTGCGCTACGGCCAGACCGCCAAGGCCCGCATGCTGCTGGCCGAGAAGGGCCTGCCGCGCAGCGAGACCGCCGGCTATGAGCTCTTCGACAATATGGGTTCGCTCGGCCTCACCTCCTTCATGCAGGAAGTGACCCGCGTCCGCGTCCTCGAAGGCGAGATCGCCCGCACCATCCAGTCGATGAAGGGGATCAAGGCGGCCCGCGTCCATATCGTGATGTCCGACGGCGGCTCCTTCCGCCGGGCCCAGCAGCCGCCTTCCGCCTCGGTGGTCATCCGCACCGACACCAGCGATGAATTCGGCTCCGCCCAGGCGATCCGCCACCTGGTCGCCGCCGCCGTTCCGGGGCTTGCCGTCGATCAGGTGACGGTTCTCAACACCAGCGGCGTCCTGCTGGCGTCGGGCGGCGACATGGCCAATGCCGCGCCGGGCAAGCTCGCCGGTCTCGAAAAAACCGTCAGCCAGGAGATCCAGGACAATATCTCGAAAACCCTGGTGCCTTATCTGGGGCTCGCCAATTTCCAGGTCAGCGTCGCGGCGCGCCTCAACACCGACAAGAAGCAGACCAGCGAAACCATCTTCGATCCCGAATCCCGCGCCGAGCGTTCCATCCGCACGGTGAAGGAAACCGGGACGACCCAGAACAGCAGCGGTAAATCTTCCGTCAGCGTGTCGCAGAATCTTCCCAATGCCCAGGGCGACACGCCGGGCTCCGACAACTCGACCCAGGAATCGGAGCGCCGCGAGGAACTCACCAATTTCGAGATGAACTCCAAAACGATCTCGACGGTGAGCGACGGCTACCGCATCGAGACTCTCTCCGTCGCCGTGGTCGTCAACCGCGACCGCATCGTCGAGCTTCTGGGCAAGGACGCCAAGCCCGAGGATATCCAGGCCCAGACCACGGAGATCCAGCAGCTTGTCGCTTCGGCGGCCGGGCTCGATGACGGGCGTGGCGACAAGGTCAAGGTGACGGCGGTGCAGTTCTTCCAGGACGGGGCCGCCATGGAGCCGGTGGCGGGCGACGGCTTCATGGATCAGCTGCTGCGCCAGTCCGGTACGCTGATCAACGCCGTGACGGTGCTCGCGGTGGCGGTTCTTCTGATCTGGTTCGGGCTCAAGCCGGCCTTGCGCACGATCATGCAGCCGCAGGCCCTGCCGCAATCCATGCCGTCCGGCCTCCTTCCGGGTACGGCATCGTCCGGCCATGAGGGGGCGCTCGGCATCCTCAATGGCGACGAGCCCAATCTCATCGAGGATGTGACCAGCCGGATGCGGCGCACGCCGCAGAAGCGGCTGGAGCAGATGGTCGAATATGACGACGAGCAGGCGGCCGCCATCCTGAAGCAGTGGATCATGGAAGCGAAGCACGCATGAAGGTCGTTCCGCTGGCCGCCTATCTCGATCGCGGCAATGCAAACGCCGGTTCTGCGCCGGCGACGGTGACGGCCGCGCCGCCGATGACGCGCGAGGAGGAGATCGCCGTAGCGCGCCGGGACAGCGAGAGGCTGGGCCGTGAGGCGGCCCAGCGCGAGCATGAGGTGGCGCTTGCGGCCGCACAGGAAAGATTCGAGATACGTCTCGCCGAGGAGCGGCAGTTGTGGACGCGCGAGCAGGGTGATGCGCTGGCCCGGACATTGGGCGACGGATTGACCCGCATCGAGGCCGAGATCGCCGAGGTGACGGCGCGGCTTCTCGAGCCCTTCATCCTCGCCGAGGCCCGCCGCAAGACCCTGGTCGAGTTGCAGGAGACCCTGCGCGACATGCTGGCCGACCCCGAGACGGCGACGCTGCGCATCGAGGGTCCGGCCGATCTCCTCGCGGCGCTGCGCGAAGGTATCGGATCGAAGCACAACCTCGTCACCTTCCAGGTGAGCGATCGCCCGGATGTTCATGTCGAGACCGGCAACACGGTCATCGAGACACGGCTCGGCGCCTGGACGGCGCGCCTCAAGGAGGCGATGGGATGAGCCAGCAGGACTCCGATCCGGTCAGCCGGGAGCTCGTCATCATTCGTCGCCGGGCGAATGCCGAAGGCGAGGCGCATCATGGCGGCGTCTGGAAGATCGCTTATGCCGATTTCATGACCGCGATGATGGCCTTCTTCCTGGTGATGTGGCTCATCAATGCTGCGAATGAGGAAACCCGCGCGCAGGTGGCGAGCTATTTCAATCCGGTGAAGCTCGTCGATTCGCGTACCAGCACCAAAGGTCTCCAGGATCTCGACGCCGGCGCCGACGGCATCATCACCAAGGAGCCGGTGGTCAACCGGACCAAGACCGACGGATCCGAGAAAGCGGAGCCCGGCGAGAAGAAGATCACCGAGGAGATGCTGCTGCGCCAGCCTTTCGCCGCGCTGGAGCAGATCGCCGGTCCGGCCGAGGAGAAGGCGACGGCCGAGGCATCCAAAGCGGGCTCGCTTCCGGAAGAGTCCGGCCGTCCCGGCAGGCTCGGCGGCAAGGCCTATCTCGATCCCTTTGATCCGCAGACCTGGCAGCGCGTCGCCTCCAATGCGGAGCCCGGCGACGAAACGCCGGTTGAGCCTGTTCGTCACGAGCAGATCACGCTGGAGAAGCCGCCGGAGGACACCGCCGACAAGCCGGTGGGGCAACCAACGGAGAAGGTGGCAGAGAAACCAACTGACAAGCCGGCGCCGCCCGCGGCCGCGGCTGCCAAGCCTCCCGCTGATGTGAAGCCTGAGGAGAAGCCGAAGGCACAGCAAGCGGCGGCGGCGCCCGACGAGAAGGATGCCGTCAAGGAGCGCAAGGCCGAGCATGAGGCGCATGCGCCCAACCCTGAGCAGGATGCCAAGCTGATCGAGAAGGAGATCAAGAATGCGCTCGGCGTCAAGTCGCCCGGTGCTTCGCCCAAGCTCGAGGTGCGCAGCACGGCCAATGGCGTTCTGATCAGCCTCACCGATGATGCGAGCTTCGGCATGTTCGCCATTGCCTCGGCCGAGCCGCAGCCGGTTCTCGTGAACTACATGGAGAAGATCGGCAAGATCCTGAATGAGCGTTCCGGCAAGATCATCATTCGCGGTCACACCGATGGCCGGCCCTTCCGGTCCGATGTTTATGACAATTGGCGGCTCTCCTCCGCGCGCGCCCACATGGCCTATTACATGCTGGTCCGCGGCGGCATCGACGAGAAGCGGGTCGAGCGTATCGAAGGTTATGCCGATCGCGAACTGAAGGTTCCCAATGACCCTGAGGCGGCCGAGAACCGCCGTATCGAAATCCTTCTGGAAGAGGGAGATTCGTGATCGTGGGGCGTCCGCTTGCGTTTGTTGTGCTGGCGAGCCTCTGTCTGGCCGGTCCCGCTTGGGGGGAGCAGCCGAAGCAGCAGCCTTACGAAATGGTGCGCTCGCTGCAATTCCTGCAGGAGAATATCACCCTCGGCAGCCAGGCATCGCAGGCGGCGCAGCAGAAGTTCCTCGTCCAGATGACGGAGAACTTCCTCGCGGCCGACATGCAGACCTGGCGTGACCGGAAGAACTTCTCAGCCGCGATCATTCATGCCCTGAGCGGCGGTGATCCGGCGGTGCTGGGGGGATTGATCAAGCAGGGCGCGATCGCCAGTGATGATCTGCCGCTGGCGGAGGGCACGCTCGCTTATGCGGAAGGCCGCTCGAAGGATGCCGCCGGTCTGCTGCTGGCGGTCGATACGCGGCTGCTCGATCCGGCGCTGGGCGGCTATGTCGCCCTCACCCAGTCGGCCTTGGTTGCCGATGTCGATCCCAAGCGGGCGGGACAGCTGCTCGATCTGGCGCGGCTCCTGATGCCGGGTACCCTGGTCGAGGAGGCCTCTTTGCGCCGCGAGGTGACCGCCGTCGTCCAGGATGGCGATATCGAGAAGTTCGAACGCCTGGCGCGCCAGCAGCTCACCCGCTTCCGCCAATCACTCTACGCCACGGCCTTCCGCAATCAGTTCACCGAGGCGCTGATCAAGCTCGACTACAGCGTGAAGTCGGGCCGCTTGCGGATGATCGCTGAAATCCTCGACGCCTTGCCGCCGGCCGACCGCCGCGAGCTCTATCTCCTGATCGCCCAGCGCGCGCTGCTGGCCGGCAAGACGGAAATGGCGCGTTTTGCCGCCGATCGTGCCGCCGAACTGGCGATCACCGCCGGGGCGTCCGAGAATATCCGTGCCGATCTTTATGCGGCGGCATCCCTCATTGTCACCGATGATTTCGATGCGGCGGTGCGCAAGCTCAAGGCCATCGACACCACGAAGCTGACGCCGGAGGATTCGCAATTGCTCGACAACGCCTTGGCGTTGGCGACGCGACTGCGCGAATGGCCGCAGCCGTCGCCGTTCCCGGAAGCCGAGCGTGAGAATCGTGACGCGCGCGCCGAGGAGATGGAGAACGAGGCGAAGTCGATAGCGGCGCTCACCGAACGCGTGAAGGAAGCCATTGCCCGTACCGACGAATTTCTGAAGAGGCAGACGCAATGATGAACGGAGCCGCCGAGAAGACGGTGCTCACGCAGGCCATGCCGGGCCAGCGCGGGACGCGTCAGATGCCTGGCGCCCGCACGGGGGCGGACCAGCTGATGGCGGATTTCGAAGGCCTGCTGGCCAAGCACAGCATGGTCCAGGACCCGTCGGCGGAGCAGATCGAAGCCAAGACGCCTGACAATCACCTGGAGCAGTCGCCGCGCGCGACGCCCGAAGCGCTCTTTCTGGCGCTTGCCGGCGGCGCTGAGCTGGCGGCATCGGATGAGGATGCCGAGCAACCTCAGATCGAGGACGAAAGCGGCGACGACAGCACAGTCGCCGAGACCGAAGAGAAACCGTTGCAGCCGGCGGCCATACGCGCCGAGAGTCCAGCGCTGGTGATCGCTGCTGTGGCGCCACGAATGCAGCCTGAACCGGGAGAGGCGAAACCCACCATCAAGGAGGAAGCTGCACCGAAGCTCAAGGCGGCCCCTGTGGATGCCGCACGCACAATGGTCGAGAGCGTGGAGGATGACGCTCCCATCGGCCTTCCGCCGGCCAGCCCGGACAATGCTTCATCGCAGCCTGACGCCGACCGTCCGGTTGTTGCCGAGAAGAGAGCTGCAAAGGTCGCGGAAGATCCGCCTGCGGCCGAAAAACCATCCAAGAACCAGGACGGCGCGCCGCCCGTCACCCTGATCCGCGTGGCCGGCCAGGAAACCCATTTCGCCCCATCGCCGGTTTTCCTGTTGGACGACCAGAAGATTACAAGCTCGCCGTTGAGCGCGCCTTCTGAAACAGACGCGCCCGGCCGGGCCCAGCCGGTGACGCCTCCCGTCATGGTCAAGGCGCCAAGCGGACCACTCAAGACATTGAAGGTCGATCTCGGATCGCACGAGCTCGGCATGATCAACGCGACCGTGGCCCTCAAGGACAAGGCGCTTGATCTCAAGATCGGGGCGGCGCGCGACGACGCCGTCGCCAGCCTCAGGGAAAATGCCGGCAAGCTTTCCGATGCGCTGCAGGCTTTGGGATATTCGGTCGACGCCGTGTCCGTGCAGAAGATGCAGCAGAGCGACGCCGGCGCTCAGGCCGGCAATGGCCAGCCGCAGCAACAGGATGCCGGCGGCCAGGATACGAGGGGCCAGGGGCAGCAGCGACCGTCGGGTGGATCGGGTTTCGGATCGGAGAGTTCGTCCGGACAATCCCGCTATGCGCATCGTGACGATCATCTCGCGGAGCAGGAAAGAAATGATCACGCCAAGAGCACTGCTGGCAGTCGCGATAGTCGCGGCGTATTTCTCTGACGCCGCGCCGGTTCTCGCGGCATCGACACGGCTGACGGTCTGTGAGCAGGAGATGCTGCGCGCTTCCGAGCAGCATCAGGTTCCGCTTGGTGTTCTTTATGCGGTCGGTCTGACCGAGACGGGGCGCAAGGGCTCGCTGCAGCCTTACGCGCTCAATGTCGAGGGAAAGGCGCTTTATTCGAACAGCGCGGCCGAGGCGATCCGCAAGTTTGAGGCGGCGCGCGCTCGCGGCGCGAAGCTCATCGATCTCGGCTGCATGCAGATCAACCATTACTACCACGGCCGCGAATTCCGCAGCTTGAGCGACATGCTGACGCCACATCGGAATGTGGAATATGCGGCGCGTTTTCTGAAGGAGCTGCGGCAGCGCGAAGGCAGCTGGACACTCGCCGTGGCGCGTTATCATGCCGGGCCCAACAACAACCCGGCTCAGAAACGTTATGTGTGTCAGGTCATCACCAATATGGTGGCGACCGGCTTCGGCGCTTGGACGGCGAATTCGCGGAAGTTTTGCCGGTAGCATCGGCCCGCAAGCATAAAAGTAGCGATGCGTAATATTTGGCGCGGTTCCGAGTGGAGCCGATTATGGTTAATATTCCATTAAACTCTCGAACCGGAATCCCTCAGTATTTACACGTATTTGACCCCCTGACTCGCGATCAATTACGAAAAGATGGTTAATGATTCGAGAGGGCCTGCGGGTGATTATCATTGTCGACGAGCGTCAGATGGTGACGCAGGCCTATGAAGCGAGCTTCGGCAGGGAGGGGATCGCCTCGATGGGCTTCGGCCCGGCCGATTTCAACAACTGGGTGGAAAGCGCCGCTGCGCCCGATCTCGAAGCCGTCGAGGCTTTCATCCTCGGCGACTGCGCCGAGCGCGAGGGCTATCCCCGGCAGATCCGCAACAAGACCCGCGCGCCGGTCATCGCGCTCAGCGAGAATCCCGGCCTCGAGCAGACTTTGAAGATCTTTGCCGCAGGCGTCGACGATGTGGTGCGCAAGCCCGTGCATGTCCGTGAGATCATGGCGCGCGTCGAGGCCATCCGCCGGCGCCGCGAAGATGCGGCCGGCTACACCGATGTCGGCGATATCCGCGTTTTCTCCGATGGCTGCGATCCGGTCGTCAAGGGCGAGGTCCTGCTGCTGCCGCGGCGCGAGCGCCGTATCCTCGAATATCTCGTAAGCCGCCGCGGCCGTCTGGTCAGCAAGGCTCAGATCTTCAGCTCGATCTACGGCATCTTCGATGAGGATGTGCAGGAGAACGTCATCGAAAGCCATATCAGCAAGTTGCGCAAGAAGCTGCGCAACCGCCTGGGCTTCGACCCGATCGAGTCCAAGCGTTATCTGGGCTACCGCCTCGTCGCCGAGCCCGTGGCCGAAATGGCGGCCGCCGACATCCTCGACGATGAGATGCCCTCAGCTCTCGCTTATCCGCTTGTCGACGAAATGGCCTGCTGATCCCGCAATCGTCGCCGCAGCCAGCTTCACGCAAGTCTGATCGCGTCTACTGTCGTGAGATGAGACCAGTCAATCGAGGGAGTAGGCCATGAGCCTCTATGGTGTGATGCGGACCAGCACGTCGGGCATGACGGCGCAGGCCAACCGGCTGAGCGCGGTCGCCGACAATATCGCGAACTCGAACACCACCGGCTATAAGCGGTCGTTTACCGAATTCTCCTCGCTTATCATCGATTCCAATCCGAGCAGCTATACGCCGGGCAGCGTGCAGACGTCGGTGCGCACCGCCATCAGCCAGCAGGGCAACCTCCTCGGCACGACCTCGACAACCGATCTCGCCATCAGGGGCAGCGGCTTCTTCGTGGTGTCGGATACTGACGGCACCCCCTATCTCACCCGCGCCGGTTCCTTCATTCCCGACAGCAACGGCAATCTCGTCAATGCGGCCGGCTTCTATCTGATGGGCTATCCGATCACCAATGGCGACATCAATGTGGTCGCCAATGGTTATGCCGGCCTTGAGATCGTCAATCTGGACGATCTCGCGATGCGCGCCAATCCGAGCACCGAGGGCAAGTTCCGTGTCAACTTGCCGGCCAACGCGACCGCCGTCGCGGCGGCCAACCTGCCTTCAGTCATGCCCGGCGGTGCCTCGACCGAATACACCGCCAAGACCTCGCTCGTCACTTATGACAATCTCGGCAACGAGGTCATTCTCGATGTCTATTCGACCAAGACCGGCAACGGCACCTGGCAGGTCACCGTCTTCGACAAGTCGACGGCCGGCCCGAACGGCTTCCCCTATTCGAGCGGCCCGCTGTCGACGACCAATCTCACCTTCAACACGACGACCGGCCAACTGACGGCCCCCAACCCGCCATCGCTGTCGGTCAACATACCCAATGGCCAGACCCTGAACATCAATATCGGTGGCTCCACCCAGTTCGCCGGTGAATACACGATCAACGACGCGGTCGTGAACGGCAACAAGCCGGTCGCGGTCGAGAAGGTCAATTTCGGCTCGGACGGCGTCGTCTATGCGACCTATTCGAACGGCAACAAGGTGCCGGTCTTCAAGATACCGATCGCCGATGTGACGAGCCCGAACAATCTCAACCAGCTCACCGGCAATGTCTTCTCCACCTCGCCGGATTCGGGCGACGTGCAGATCGGTTTCCCGGGCACCGACGGCCGGGGCTCGATCCTGTCCAACACACTCGAGCAGTCGACCGTCGACATGGCCACCGAGCTCACCACCATGATCGACGCCCAGCGCGGCTATACCGCGAATTCCAAAGTCTTCCAGACCGGCGCCGAGCTGATGGACGTCTTGGTCAATCTCAAGCGCTGATCGGACGCCGGGAGCAGATAGGGGCAGGGGAGCAGCTACGATATGAGTTTGTCCGCGGGTTTGAATATCGCACGTTCGGCCCTGGCCGCCGTTTCGGGGCAGACATCGGTTATTTCACGCAATATCTCGGCGCTGAACGACCCCTATTATGCGCGCCGCACTGCCAATGTGACCTCGCTTGCCAGCGGCGCCGGCGTCGAGATCTCCTCGATCACCCGCTCGACCGACAAGGTGCTGTTCTCGACCAAGATCGACGCCTCGTCGCGCGCCACGATGCACGAGGAGATCGCCGCTGCCCTCAATGCGTTGGAGAAAACTGTCAGCGATCCCGCTCTGGGCCGCTCGCCCTCCGCGCTGCTCGGCAAGTTCTCCGATGCCCTCCAGCTCTATGCCAATGCGCCGCACGATGTGACGGCGGCGACCTCGGCGGTCGCCAACGCGGTCAATCTCGCCAATGCGCTCAATGACGCGAACAATACGGTGCAGGGGGTGCGGGCGCAGGCCGATGCCGACATGGCGAGCTCGGTGGACCGTATCAATACGCTGTTGTCGCGGCTCGAGGACGTCAATGGCATCATCGTCAGCCAGGCGGAGACCGCGAGCGACCTCAGCGACTATCTCGATCAGCGCGATCAGATCCTGACCGAGCTCTCCGAAGAGATCGGGATCAAGACGGTCGCCCGGGGCAAGAACGACATCGTGGTCTACACGGACGGCGGCGTGACCTTGTTCGAAAGCAAGGCGCGCGCCGTGACCTTCCAGCCGACCGGCGCCTTCACCGGTGGGGTGGAGGGCAATGCCGTCTATGTCGATGGTGTGCCGGTCACCGGCGACACGGCGGGCATGAAGACCCATTCCGGCCGCCTGGCGGGCTTTGCTGCCGTGCGCGACACCTTGGCGCCGGCCTATCAGACCCAGCTCGACGAGCTGGCCCGCGGACTCATCGTCGCCTTCCGCGAAAGCGATCAGACCACCCCTGCGTCGCTGCCGGATGTCCCCGGCCTGTTCACCTGGTCGGGCGCCCCCGCCATGCCGGGCAGTGCCGTCGTGGCGGGGATCGCCGGCTCCATCAAGGTGAACGCGACCGTCAATCCGATGGCCGGCGGCAATGCCAATCTCCTGCGCGACGGCGGCATCTCCAATCCCGGCAGTCCGGCCTACACATATAATGACACCGGCGTGGCGGGCTTCAGCGGCCGCCTGCGTGAGCTGCTCGATACGCTGGCGACACCCCAGGGCTTCGATCCGGCGGCAGGGATCGGCACCAATGTCACTCTGGCCAAATATGCCGCATCCTCGGCCGGATGGCTGGCGGAGACGCGCAAGACCGCGACGGGTGATTCCGAATACAGCATGACCCTCTTCAACCGGGCGAGTTCGGCCTTGTCCAATGTGACCGGCGTCAGCCTGGACGAAGAGATGAGCATCATGCTGGAGCTCGAGCGCTCCTACCAGGCCTCGGCGAAGATCGTCGCCACGATCGACGCCATGTTCGATACGCTCATGGCTGCGGTGTGACGCCATGAAGACGTCCTATATTTCCACCCTCTCGATGTCGGAATCCTCGCGCCGCTCGATCAGTGACCTGCAGCTGCAGTTGCTCAAGGCGCAGAAGGAGCTCGGCACCAGGCGCTACGCCGATATCGGTCTTGAGCTTGGCCATCGCACTTCGCAGACCGTCAGCTTCCGGCACGATTTCGCCAGGCTCAAAGGCAATATCGACGCCAATGGCTTGGTCAAGACACGGCTCGATATGACCCAGAACGTGCTGACCAATCTCCGCAGCGCCGGGCAGGAGCTTCTCAACTCTCTCTCCGTCGCGCATAGCGGCACGTCGGATCCCTCGATCGCGCAGGTGCGCGCCGAGACGGCAATGAATTCGTTCATCGCCGGCCTCAATACCACGGTCAATGGCGAATACATCTTCGGCGGCATCAACAATCAGGAAAAGCCGGTCGCCGACTATTATTCGACACCGCAATCGGCAGCCCGCCAGGCGGTGGCCGATGCGTTCATGACCCGTTTCGGCGTCGCGCAATCATCGCCTGCCGCGGCCAACATCACGGCCGCCGACATGCAGGATTTTCTCGACAATGAATTCGCGGCCCTGTTCGACGAGCCGGCCTGGACGGCCGACTGGTCGCAGGCCTCGAGCGAGAACACCATGAGCCGCATCTCCGGCACCGAGACCATCGCTACGGGTGAGAACGCCAATGCGCTCGCCATCCGCAAGCTGGGTCAGGCCTTCACCATGGTGGCCGATCTCGGGATCAAGAACCTCAACAAGGAAGCGGTGCGCACCGTCGTCGACACGGCGATGAAAGTGCTCGGCGAAGCCATGGGGGCGACGTCCTCGGCGCAGGCAAATCTCGGCACTGCGCAGGAGATGGTCGAGCAGGCCAATGAGCGCATGTCGCTCCAGGCCGACATCCTGAACAAGGAGATCAACGGATTGGAAGCGGTCGACCCCTACGAGGCGGCGACCCGCGCCAATACGCTGATGTCGCAGATCGAAACCGCCTATGCGCTGACCGGGCGGATTCAGAAGCTCACTTTGCTGAATTTTCTCTAGCGAACGGATGATGGGTGCGTAATGTATCATTTCTCTTATGGTGAGATCATCAATGACGGCGCGTCCACCTCGCGGGATCGCGAGCGGCTGGCGATCGACCGGTCGATCGAGCTCCTGCGAGAGGCCGACCAGCAAGGTGGAGAGTCGATGGCGGCGCTGGAGGCCCTGCTTTACGTGCAGCGCCTCTGGTCTCTGCTGCTGGAGGATCTCGCCAAGCCGGGCAACGACCTGCCTGAGAAGCTCAGGGCCGACCTGATCTCGATCGGCTTCTGGATCCTGAAGGAAGCCGACATCACCCGCGACGGCAAGGCGCGCAGCTTCAAGGGCCTGATCGACATTTCCTCGATCATCCGGGACGGGCTCAAATGACGAGCTCCATCCGCATATCGCTCCAGCCGGGCGAGCGGATCTTCATCAACGGGGCGGCGCTGCGCGTCGATCGCCGGGTATCGCTCGAATTCCTCAATGGCGCGACGTTCCTGCTCGAAAACCACGTGCTTCAGGCCGAGGACGCCACGACGCCGCTCAAGCAGCTCTATTTCGTGCTGCAGACGACCTTGATGGATCCGGCGACGGCGGCGCAAACCCTCTCCCTCTACCGGCAATTCCACGCCGCTTCATTGGCGGCTTTCGAGAACCCGACCATTCTCGCCGAGCTCAAATTCATCGATGGCCTGGTGACCAGCGGCAAAAGCTTCGAGGCGCTGAAGGCGTTGCGCGCGCTGTTCTCGCGCGAGAGTGAGATTCTCGACGCCCGATCCGCATTCGAACCGCCGAAAGTCCGGCCGCAACAGGAGGTTATGGCATGCAAGTGAACGGCACGAATTCCCCGAATGGTGCCAATACGGCGCCGGTCCCCGGCTCGGCCGCCGCCGCCACGCTGGATTACAACGCTTTCCTCCGGCTCCTGGTGGCGGAGATGAAAAACCAGGACCCGACCAAGCCCAACGACTCGACGCAGTATATGGCGCAGCTCGCCTCCTTCTCGAATGTGGAGCAGGCGATCAAGACCAACAACAAGCTCGACGCGCTGCTCACCACCTCGGCGCTCAACCAGGCCGACGGGCTCATCGGGCGCACCATTACCTCGGCCGACGGCGCGATCACCGGCAAGGTCACGGCCATCAAGATCATCTCGGGCGGCGCCGTCGCCATTCTCGAGGGCGACAAGCAGGTTCCGATCGAGCCGGGCGTGGTCGTCAAAGCCTCATGAACGAGGCGGATGCGCTCGACATCGTCCAGTCGGCCATCTGGACGGTGATCATGGCCTCGGCCCCGGCGATCGCCGCCGCCATGGCGATCGGCATCGTGATCGCTTTGTTCCAGGCCCTGACCCAGATCCAGGAAATGACCCTGACCTTCGTGCCGAAGATCCTGGTCATTTTCGTCATGATCGCACTCACGGCGCCGTTCATCGGCGCGCAGCTCTACACCTTCACCGAGATGATCTATGCCCGCATAGAGACCGGGTTCTGACGCATCAGCCCGAAAAGGTGCAGACTTTTCGGATAAGCTGATGTGCCGGGAAAGCAATCGTTTAAGACACCTCCGCGCAAGGTTACCCGGTCAGGATCAGGTTCCATCTATGGAATATGATCTATGAGTGATGCGGCAGTCTCAGGTTACGCTACCACCCCGCTGAAGAACAACGGCCGGGATATCGGTTTCGCCATCGGCATCGTCTTCATTCTGACGGTGCTGTTCCTGCCCATCCCCGCCATCATCATCGACATCGGGCTCGCCTTTTCGATCGCGCTGTCCGTCCTGATCCTCATGGTGGCCCTGTGGATCCAGCGGCCGCTGGACTTCTCGGCCTTTCCGACGGTGCTTCTCATCGCGACGATGCTGCGCCTGTCGCTCAACATCGCCACCACCCGCCTGATTCTCACCCATGGCTCGGAAGGCACCACCGCCGCCGGCCATGTCATCGGCGGCTTCTCGCAACTCGTGATGAGCGGTGACTTCGTCATCGGCGTCATCGTCTTCGTCATCCTCATCACCGTCAATTTCCTCGTCATCACCAAGGGCGCCACGCGCATCGCCGAGGTCGGCGCCCGTTTCACCCTGGACGCCATTCCCGGCAAGCAGATGGCCATCGACGCCGATCTCTCGGCCGGCCTCATTGACGACAAGGAAGCCCAGCGGCGGCGGCGCGAGCTCGAGCAGGAGAGCTCCTTCTTCGGCTCTATGGACGGTGCCTCCAAATTCGTGCGTGGCGATGCCATCGCCGGATTGATCATCACCGCGGTGAACATCTTCGGCGGCATCGTCATCGGCGTGACACGCCACGGCATGTCGCTGGCGGATGCCGCGGACGTCTATACCAAGCTGTCGGTCGGCGACGGTCTGGTGACGCAGGTTCCGGCCCTCATCGTGTCGCTCGCCGCCGGCCTTCTGGTGTCCAAAGGCGGCAACCATGGATCGGCCGACAAGGCCGTCTTCGGCCAGCTCGGCAACTATCCGCGCGCCCTTCTGGTGGCGGCGCTGCTGATGGCGGTGCTGGCGGTGACGCCGGGCCTGCCATTCCTGCCCTTCGCGCTGCTCGGCGCCACCATGGCCTTCATCAGCTACGCCATTCCGCGCCGCCGCGCCCAGACAGCAGCCGCCGAGGTGGCGAAGGTGAAGGCGGCGGAGAAACATGCCGAGGAGGAGGCGCGCCAATCGGTCAAGGAGTCGCTCAAGATCGTCGAGATCGAGCTCTGCCTCGGCAAGCAGCTGGCGACGCAGTTCCTCGCCTCCCATGGCGAGCTCGCCAACCGGGTCAAGAAGATGCGGCGCAAATTCGCCAGCCAGTATGGTTTCGTCGTGCCCGACATCAAGCTCTCCGACGATCTGACGCTGCCGCCCAAACGTTATCAGATCAAGATCCATGGCACGGTCTCCGCCACCTACGATCTGCGCATCGGCGAGGTGCTGGTCCTCACCGGCGACCAGCGCAGGCCCGACGTGCCGGGCGATGAGATCCGCGAGCCATCCTTCGGCATGAGGGCGATGTGGATCCCTGAGCTCTTCGCCAGCGAGGTGAAACGCGACGGCTTCGCGCCGATCGACAACATCTCCATCCTGCTGACCCATCTGAGCGAGGTCATCCGCAGCAATCTGGCGCAGCTTCTGTCCTATCGCGACCTGCGCGCGCTGCTCGACCGGCTGGAGCCCGAATATAAGCGTCTCATCGAGGAGATCAGCCCGGCGCAGATCTCTCATTCGGGCCTGCAGGCGGTCCTGAAGCTTCTCCTCGCCGAGCGGGTCTCGGTGCGCAATCTCAATCTCATTCTCGAGGCCGTGGCCGAGATCGCGCCGCATGCGCGCCGCCCCGAGCAGATCGCCGAACATGTCCGCATGCGCATCGCGCCGCAGATCTGGGGCGATCTCGTCGAAAACGGCGTGCTCAAGGTCCTGCGGCTCGGCAATCGTTGGGAGCTCGCCTTCCATCAGAGCCTGAAGCGTGACGCCAAGGGTGAGGTGATCGAGTTCGACATCGATCCCCGCATGATCGAACAGTTCGGCAACGATGCGTCGGCGGTGATCCGCAAGCATCTGGACAAGGGCGAGCGTTTCGTCCTGGTCACCGCGCCCGACGCCAGGCCCTATGTCCGCATGATCGTGGAACGGCTGTTCCCGACGCTTCCCGTTCTGTCGCATGTCGAGATCGCGCGTGGGGTGCAGATCGAGTCGCTGGGCGCGCTGTCGTGACCGAGCTGGGGCCTTCGACGGTCCTTGCCGTATTCGCGATCTTCTGCCGGATCGGCGGATGCCTGATGCTGATGGCCGGATTTTCGAGCCCGCGCGTGCCGGTCCAGGTCAGGTTGTTCATTTCCTTCGCCGTCGCTTTGGCCCTGAGCCCGCTTCTCCTCGACTCCGTGCGCCCGGCGGTCCAGAACGCCTCGCCCGCTTCCTTGCTCTATCTGATCGGGACGGAGACCTTTACCGGCTCGCTCATCGGCCTGCTCGGCCGCATCTTCTTCCTGGCCTTGCAGTTCATGGTCATGGCGATGACCAGCTATGTCGGCTTCAGCGCCTTGCCCGGGGTTCCGGTCGACGACAACGAGCCGATGCCGTCCTTGGTGTCGCTCGTCACCATGAGCGCCACCGTGCTGTTTTTCGTCGCCGATCTGCATTGGGAGGTGTTGAGCGTGCTGGTCGGCTCCTACGCGACCTGGCCGGTGGGGTCGGTCTTCAGCGTGCAGGGCGGCTTGATCCAGATCGCCGACCGCATGCAGGAGACCTTCCTGCTGGCGCTGCGGATGAGCGGTCCTTTTCTCGTCTTCGGCATCATCTTCAACCTGGCCATCGGCCTCATCAACAAGCTGACGCCGCAAATCCCGGTGTATTTCGTCTCGCTGCCCTTCGCCACCATGAGCGGGCTCATCCTGCTCTATTTCACCATCGGCGACTTTCTCACCATCTACATCACCTCTCTCGGTGACTGGCTGAGGGCGCAATGACCACGCAGAACCGTCTGCGCTCCCTGGCGCGTATCCTCAAGGTCCAGGCCGAACTGCACCGGGCCGAGGAACGCAAGCTCGGTCTGTTGAAACAGCGTGAGGCCGCATTGGGGGAGGAGCGGGTGGAGCTCCTCGGCGCCCTCGATCAGCACGATAAGCTCTATGGCGCCTTCATCTACCCCATGGCGAAGCGCTTGCGTGCCATCGCGGAAGAAGAGGCGAATGTGAAGCACAGCCAGGACATCGTCACGGGCCGGCTGCGCGAGCGGGCGAAGCAGAAGAAACACACGGAACGGCTTCAGGCGAGCATGCGGGGAGCCTGGAACCGGGCCGAGGAGCAGCGTGAGCTCGTCGATCTGATCGAGCGGGCGGCCCTGCCGGCCAAGACCAGCCTCCGGTAAGCTTCGTCCGTCATAGTCGGGGTTCAATCGGGAGAATTCCGCCCATGGCGATCAAACCGCCCTCTGATATCGTGCTCGATGTCGGCAGGGCCGCGGATCCGGGCCGCCGGCAGGCGGCG
>NNBT01003149.1_pt1 | contig 16939 bp, 21 predicted proteins | sample 1173831 | NCBI WGS metagenome assembly NNBT01 (sample SAMN07173936, study PRJNA388173) | plant metagenome | isolation source: symbiotic tissue sample KVJ10 | place: Norway: Troms, Kvaloya island | reverse complement strand
CCCGCCAAAGTTGAAGACTTTGGCGACAAGGATTTGCTGAAATATTAGCCTGCGTAATGGCGATGGCGTCAAATACCACTGCCGGCCGCCGTGTTTTGCGCCGGATGGCCCGAACTGTCGAACCAGTCGATGCGCCCATCCTGGAGCCGGCAGAAATGACCTTGCGGCGTCGGCATCTTCACCATTTCGGCTGGCTTGAGGCCGGAAACGAGGCCGATCAGGCAGCGCCCGATGGCGCCATGGGCGACGATGACCGTCGGTCCATCGAGGCGGCCGATCCATTGCTTGACTCGTTCGAGACCTTCTTCGTAGCTCTCGCCCTCCGGCGGCTTCCAGCGGAAACGCTCGGTCAGGTCCCTCGGATATTGCGGGCTGGTCTTGAGGTCCTTGAAATAGTGACCCTCCCAGATGCCGAAAGCGAGCTCCAGCATGGCGGGCTCGGTCTCGACCCTGGCGGTGGGCAGGTCGAACTCGCGCGCCAGGTAGCCCATGGTCTGGCGCGTGCGCGTCAACGGGCTCGTCACGAACAGATCGACTTTCGTGTTGCCGAGATAGCTCTTCAGGCCGCGCGAAATGGCGACTGCCTGCTGATGGCCGGTATCGTTGAGCGGAATGTCGATCTGGCCCTGGATGCGGCCTTCGAGATTCCAGTCGGTTTCGCCGTGGCGGATGAAGTAGATCGGCGGATTGGGCTCAATCACCGTTTTGCGCGACCGTGATGTCGGGAGCTTCCGGATTCTTCATTCCGACGATGTGGTAGCCGGCATCGACATGCATGATCTCGCCGGTCACGCCGCGGCCGAGATCGGACAGTAGATAGAGCCCCGAATCGCCGACCTCGTCGATGGTCACGGTGCGCCGCAGCGGCGAGTTGTATTCGTTCCATTTGAGGATGTAGCGGAAGTCGCCGATGCCGGAAGCGGCGAGCGTCTTGATCGGGCCGGCCGAAATGGCGTTGACGCGGATATTCTTGGGGCCGAGATCGGCCGCCATGTACCGCACCGAGGCCTCGAGCGCCGCCTTGGCCACACCCATCACATTGTAATGCGGCATCCATTTCTCCGCCCCGTAATAAGTGAGGGTGAGGAGGGAGCCGCCTTTGCTCATCAGCTTCTCGGCCCGCTGCGCGATGGCGGTGAAGCTGTAGCAGGAAATGAACATCGTCTTGGTAAAGTTGTCGGCCGTCGTGTCGACATAACGGCCGGTGAGCTCGTCCTTGTCGGAGAAGGCGATGGCATGGACGACGAAATCGAGCTCGCCCCACTCCTGGCCGATGGCGGCGAAAGTCTGGTCGACGGAAGCCATGTCGGTCACGTCGCAGGGCAGCACGAGCTTGGAGCCGATGCCGGCGGCGAGCGGCTCGACCCGCTTCTTGAGGGCGTCGCCCTGATAGGTGAAGGCGAGTTCGGCGCCATGGCGCGCACAGGCCTGGGCGATGCCCCAGCCGATCGACCGGTTGTTCGCCACACCCATGATCAGGCCGCGCTTGCCGGCCATTAAGCCTTTGGATTCACTCATGATTCGCCTTGATTGCGCGTGAGGGGCCGAGGATGCCCCGGCGGCGCGTTTCTGGCACAGATGTTTTCAGAGGTCCACCTTTAAAGACATACAATTTATGTTGCGAAATATTGTGTGAGGGAAGGCCCTTGCGGGTCCTGGCGGACCAGGCCGCGTTCGATCAGATGCTCGATATGGGCAAGCGTCGAGAGCCCGGCCGCCGCATGGAGGCGGGGATCGATATCCGCGTAGTTGGCCGCGACGATCTCGGCGATGGTCCTGTCGCCGGCCTTGAGCCTCGCCAATATGGCGTCCTCGCGCATTTTCCGGTGCACCAGATAGGCCCGCACGAGCGATTTCGGTTCGGCTCGCGATGGTCCGTGGGCGGGATGATAGAGGGTGTCGTCGCGGTCGAGCAGCAGCCGCAGTGAGGCGAAATACTGGCCCATATTGCCGTCGGGCGGGGCGATGACGCTGGTCGCCCAGGCCATGACATGGTCGCCGCAGAACAGCGTGTTTTCCTGGGGCAGGGCATAGCTCATATGGTTCGACATGTGGCCGGGCGTGAACACGCCCTCCAGCGTCCAGCCTTGGCCGGTGATCGCCTCGCCGTGCCGCAGTTTGATATCGGGGTCGAAATCGGCATCGATGCTGGCGTCGAGCCGGGGCAGGCCGGAATCGGATGATTCTGGGCGTGCGACCGCGCCATAGCCGACGAGCGTCGCGCCGGTCGCCGCCTTGAGGCGGCGCGCCAGTGGCGAATGGTCGAGATGACTATGCGTTACCAGTATATGGGTGACGGTCTCGCCGCAGACGGCGGCGAGCAGCGCCGCCAGATGCTGGTCGCTGTCGGGGCCCGGATCGATGATCGCCACCTTGCCGTGCCCGACGATGAAACTCGCCGTGCCCTTGAAGGTGAAAGGCCCTGGATTGTCGGCCAAGACGCGCCGGACGAGGGGCGACAGCTCCATGGCCGGGCCAGATTCTATGTTGAAATCGCGGTCGAAACTGAGGGATACCATCGGGCCGAAAGATCAGTTGTGAGCCAAACGCGCCGGCTCTATATTTTGCAGCGCGTTCACGGGGTTAAATAGTCAACAAACGAGGGCATAGATGACCACATCGACGACAACACTGGCAAGCCGGGTTTGGCCGGTATCGGGTTCATGGACGAAGCAGGCGCTTCTCGTGGTGCTGGGAAGCCTCTTCATTGCGATCTGTGCGCAGATCACCATCCACCTGCCGCTGGTGCCGGTGACGATGCAGACTTTCGCCATCCTGGCCGTCGGCGCGGCATTCGGCTTCCGCCTCGGCACGGCCGCTGTGGTCCTCTATCTGATCGAAGGCCTGGCCGGCCTGCCGGTCTTCGCCGAGTTCCGCGCTGGTATTCCGGTGCTTCTGGGACCGACCGGCGGTTATCTCGTTGGCTTCGTGCTTGCCGCCGCCGTGGTCGGCTGGTTTGCCGAAAGGGGTTATGACCGTCGCGTGCTCAGCATGTTCGGCGTCATGATGCTCGGCGCCGCCGTGCTCTATATCCCGGGTCTTCTCTGGCTCGGCTACGCCTTCACCGGTTTCGACAAGGTGCTCGAGCTCGGCCTCTATCCCTTCCTGTGGGGCGACATGCTGAAGGCGGGTCTGGCAGCGGTGGCGTTCCCGACCGCCTGGAGCTTCCTCTCCAAGCGCTGAGATGATGCGGGGCGCGGGACATGTCTCGCGCCCCTGTTATTTTGAATTCCGCTGTAGATCCCTGATATTCCGCTGTTAATCCGCTGTAAATTCAAAGGCGGTTCCGCTGTTCTCCGCCGATGACGGGCAAGGCGGTTCCCGCCAACTGCTCCTGGAAATGGGGATGGGCCTGAACGGTCCGGAAGGCCGGATCGACACTGTAATCCACGACTGAATCCTCACTCTTGGCGAGCGACTGCTTCAGGAACCGCGCCGCGTTCCGCCAGTCGTTCCTGAGCCCATGGATATGCGCCATGTAATAAGCGGTGACCGCACCCGATGCGTAAAAGGGCTCGGCCGCCGCGAGCATTGCTTCCGCCATGCCGGCGCGCCCGTCCATCGCCAGTCCCTTCCGTCCGGCGGCAATGATCGCGCCGCCGGCGTCTAAGCTCCTCACGTCGAATAGGCGCTGCGACAGCGCGAGATAGCGTTCGTGGTCGTCACGCGCGAGCGCGATGAAGATGAGGCCCCAATAGGGCGGCGGATAGTCGGGTTCGTTGGCGATCAATTGCTCGAGCAGGGCTTCTGCCTCGGCGGCACTGCCGGTCCGGAAAAGGATCAGAGCCTTGGCCGTGAGAATGGAGCGTGACTGCGGATCGAGCGCTTGCGCCTTGACGATCTGGACCAGGGCGTCGTCGGGACGTCCGGCATAGAGCAGCGCCTCGGCATGCCAGTGCAGGGCCTGCGCCGATCGGGGATCGAGCTCGCAGGCGAGCGCGAAGCGCCGCAAGCCCTGCTCGGTCTGGCGCAGCCAGAAAAATTCGATATCGGCGAGCACGCTCTGCGCCTGGGCGAGGCGCGCATCGAGAGCGATGGCCCGCTCGGCGGCAGCCTTGGCGAGCGGAAAGCCTTGCTCGGGCGGCAGCACGTCCTGCTCGACGAGAAGGTCATAGGCGGTCGCGAGACCGGCATGAGCGCGCGCGTCCTTGGGATCGAGCGCGATGACATGCTGGAAGATTTCAACGGCCTTGCGCAGGCTCGCCGGGGTGCGCTTCTGCCAGAGATAGACGCCGTTCAGATAGAGATCTTTCGTCCGCGGTGAAGTGGGGTTCGCGGCCTGCGCCGCCTTCGCTTCGTGGCGGAGCCACGTTTCGAGATCGTGACGGTAGGCATAGACTGGGCTGCGTCCGCCGCCCGGAATCCGGCGCACCGGCAGGCCACGCTGATGCTCCCAGCGTTTGACCGTGCGCTCGTCGCGGCCGAAGAAGGCCGCGATCTCTTTCCAGCTGTTGAGACGGCCGCTGCCGTTCGTCGTCTGCTCTTCAGCCATGATGCATCAGGATGATGATTGCCCCCAGCTCACGCTTATTTGCCTCCTGACGATTGAGGGGTCAACATGACCTCGGCCGGGGGCGAAACCGGTTGCCCTGCGTCCTCGAACATGTTTGAGGTCGCAGCCGGTCGCGATTCCGGCCATTGTGCCGGCTTTTCAGGGGGATCCCTTGCTCTTCGTGCCTGTGTCATTTGTCGTCGCCCTCCATCTGGTGCTGCTCTTCGCCGCTCTGGTGCGCCGTAATGACGAAATCAGGGCCAATCGGCCCTTCCTGGCGCTCATCGCGCTCTGCGCTGTCCAGTCGGTGCTGGTGGGGCTGCGCTGGGGCTACGGCCTGTCGGAGGTGAGATTCATCCTCCCGATCGCCGCGGGGCTTCTGCCGCCGCTCGTCTATGCCAGCTTCCGCACCCTGATCCACGATGATCATCGGCGGGGCGGGCTGAGTGTGCTCGCCTATCTGGCGCCTCCTTTGATCATTCTCCTCCTGATCCTCACTTTCCCCTGGGCGATCGATGCGGCGCTCATCGTCCTCTATGTGTCATACGCTTTCGCGGTGTTGAGGCTTGGCCGCACCGGGCCCGATGCGCTGGATGAGGCGCGTTTCGAAGGCGCCTTGCCGAGCTTCCGCGCGCTGCAGATCGCCGCCCTGGCGCTCTGTGTCTCGGCCCTCTTCGATTTCATCGTGCTGCTTGACTTCGAGTGGACCAAGGGCGCCAATGTCGCCGCCATGGTTAGCAGCGCCAATGTGCTGGGGCTTCTGCTTCTCGGGCTCGCCGCCACGATCGCCGGACGCAACCAGCCTGAGCCGGAAGGCAAAGTCGCGGCCGAGCCCCCATCCGCGCCGGCGAGTGCCGAGGATCGCGATGTCCTGGCGCGCATCGACAGCCTCATGCTGACGCAGTTCCTGTTCCGCGACGAGAATCTCAATCTGTCGCGCCTGGCGCGCCGCGCCGGCATTCCGGCCCGGCGTATTTCCGGCGCCATCAACCGGCTCACCGGTCTCAATGTCTCGCAATATGTGAATGATCACCGGATCCGCGAGGCCTGTCGCTTGCTCAAGGAAACCGATCACGCGGTCACCGTCGTGATGTTCGAAGCGGGCTTCCAGACCAAGTCCAACTTCAACCGCGAGTTCCGCCGCGTGACGGGACTGAGCCCTGTGGCCTGGCGCGAGAAGGCTAGTCAGCCTTCATAGCTGTGACCAGCTTCGACAGGAAAACCGGTTCAGCGTTGACATCAGTGAATCCGGCCTCGGAGAACATCCGGCTCAGATCCTCGCGCAGATACGAGGGATAATAGGGCTCGTGGAAATTTGCCGGAAAGGCCTCGAGCATCGCATCGATTTTCGGCGTGTCGCCGGTCTGCAGCGAGTCCATGAAGACGAGCAGCCCGCCGGGCTTGAGCACGCGGGCGAATTCCTTGGCGATCTGGCGACGGACCGCCGGCGGCACTTCGTGGAAGAGATAGATCGAGGTGACGATGTCGAAGGACTGATCGGCGAAAGGGAGCGTTTCGGCGCGGCCGGGCTTGAAGTCGATCTTGAAGGGGCGGGCATGGCTGCGCGCCTCTTCGAGATAGGCTTCCGACAGGTCGCTGCCGGTCACGGCGAGGCGCGGAAACGCCTCCTTGGCGAAGCGCACGAAACGTCCCGTGCCGCAGGCGACGTCGAGGAGCGCCATCCGGCGCTGGTCCTTGTGACGCAGATACTGCGCGACCGGCGCCAGGCATTGCCGGCGCATGGCATTGGCGGTGCCGGAGAACAGCACCTCGACCTGCATGTCATAAAGCCTGGCCGATTCCTCGGTCAGATAGCCGCCGGTCTGGAAGTGGAAATTCTGCAGGAAATAAGCGGGGAATTTTTCGGCGAGCTCCGGTGAATAGACTTCGGTGCCCTGGCCTTGCGCCTTGCGGTCGGCCGCCTGCGGCAGGTCGGCGAAATAGCGCCGGCTCGCCGCGATGATGTCGCGCAAGGTTCCATCGTGATCGCGCGGCGTCGGGTAATAGCCTTTGGCCACATTGGCGAGATCGCGCGCGAAGAGCTCGCCCATTTGCGCGAAGATATAGTTGCTGCCGGGGCCCTTGCCGCCCGACTTGCGTTCGCTCGGTGGCTTCGTCTCGCGAAAGCGGCGCGCGGCGAAATAATGGCCCATATACCAGGCGATCCGGGCGCCCTGCCTGCCGGCATAGGCCAGACTATCGAAGGGAGTCATCGAGTCTTCTCCGCCGCGATCAGATATTCAATGTTGCCGCTGCCGCCCTTGAGCGGTGACGGCGTCAGGCCCATTGGAGCCCAATTCCGGCCCTTCAGCCAAGACGCGATATCGTCGCAAATCTGCTGACGCAGCGTCTCGCTCTTGACGATGCCGTCCTTGCCGAGCGCCTCCCGGCCGGCCTCGAATTGCGGTTTGATCAGGGCGATGAGCCGGGCGCCGGTCTCGGCGAGATCGAGGGCGGCCGGCAGCGCCAGCTTGAGCGAAATGAAGCTCACATCGCAGACGATGAAGCGCAAGGGTGTCCGCAGGTGATCTGGCGTCAGCTCGCGCACATTCAGGCCTTCCAGCAACGTGATGCGTGGCTCACCGCGTAAAGCGGCCGCGAACTGATCATGGCCGACATCGACGGCGGTCACATGCGCCGCGCCATGCTCCAGCAACACTTCGGTGAAGCCGCCGGTCGAGGCACCGATGTCGAGGCAGTTGAGGCCCGCGGGCGAAAGCGCGAAATGGTCGAGCGCATGTTTGAGCTTAAGCGCCGAGCGCGCCACATAAGCGCGCGCCTCATCGGCAATGCTGAGGACCGCCTCGGCGGCAACCGGCTGGGCCGGCTTGGTGGCGGTGACGCCGTCGACCTTGACGGTGCCGCGTTTCACCGCATCGCGGGCCCGCGAACGCGTCGGATAGAGCCCGCGCGCGACCAGCGCTTCGTCGAGCCGCTCGCGGCTCACCCCGCGTCCAAGGGTTCCGTCCCGGAAGGCGTGCCGTCCGCCTTGAGCGTGATCTTCTCGATACGCGCTTCGGCGTCCTTCAGCAGCTTCTCGCAGTGCTTCTTGAGCGCTTCGCCGCGCTCATAGATGGCGATCGAGGCTTCGAGATCGACTTTGCCGGATTCGAGCTTCTCGACGATATCCTCAAGCTCGGCCAGCGCCGTCTCGAAATTCATGCCCGCGATCGGGGACTTCTCATTCGCCATCTTCATCATCCTCAACGTCAAACAATGTCCGCTCGCCGCTGCCCCGGATCAGCGCCTGGACATGCACGGCGACCGAAGCGGCCAGCGCGCGTATGTCATAGCCGCCCTCGAGAACCGATACAACGCGGCCGTCGGCATGTTTATCGGCGAGCTCCATGAGGTTGAGGGTCGCCCAGACGAAGTCCTCCTCGGTTAGATTGAGCCCACCCAAGGGATCCTCGCGATGGGCGTCGAAGCCGGCGGAGATGATGACGAGATCCGGCCCGAAAGCATCGAGCGCTGGCAGGATCGTATTGGCCATTGCGGAACGGAACTGCGGCCCGCCATCACCATCATGCAGCGGGGCATTGAAGATGTTGCCGACGCCGGTTTCGGACGCGGCCCCCGTGCCGGGATAGAGCGGCATCTGATGTGTCGATCCGTAGAAGAGATCGCCGTCGGACCAGAAGATGTCTTGTGTGCCGTTGCCGTGATGGACGTCGAAGTCGACGACGGCGACGCGTTCGGCATCATAACGCGCACGCGCATAGAGCGCCGCAATGGCGGCGTTGTTGAAGAGGCAGAAACCCATGGCGCGGCGCGCCTCGGCATGATGGCCGGGCGGGCGCATGGCGCAGAAGGCATTGTCGGCTTCACCGGAGAACACGGCATCGACGGCGGCGACCGCGGCGCCGGCGCCCCGCAAGGCAGCGTCGAGAGTGCCCGGCGACATGAAGGTGTCCATGTCGATCTGGGCATAACCTTCATCCGGGGCGATTTCGCGAATCTGCTTCAGATACCCGTCGGGATGGGCCCGCATGATGTCTTCATCATGCGCCAGTGGCGCCTGCTTGCGCCGCAGCGGCTTGAAATGCGCATGCGAGAGGATCTGGTTGATGGCCTTGATGCGGTCGACACGCTCAGGATGGCCCGGCGGATTTTCATGCGCGAGGCTCGAATGATGATGGAGCAGCAAGGTCGTCATGGGGCTTGGCTTACGAATAAATCGGGCTGCAGGTCAACCAAAGGGCAATAATTGTAACGACCGAGATCAGTCGTGCCCTGGGAGCTAAGCACGTCCTCGTTGAGGAGGAAATGGCCGCTGGAATCGGGAGAGCCGGTGAGGCCGGTGCCATGCGGGGCCCCGGTGATGAAAAGGGTGCGACCTTTGAGTGACGTCATCCTGTCCAAGCTGCTATAGAGACCCTCCCCAAATTGCAACCGGGAAGCTCCTCTGACCCAATCCGTCACTTTGGCCGCCGAGGCCCTGATCGAAGGTAAGCTGGTCGCCTTTCCGACCGAGACCGTCTATGGCCTCGGCGCCGATGCGACGCAGGACAGGGCGGTGGCCCAGGTCTTTGCCGCCAAGGGCCGGCCGGCTTTCAATCCGCTCATCGTGCATGTGCCCTCCCTTGAGGAGGCTGCGGCGCTGGGCGAGTTTGGCCCCGAGGCGAGCGAGCTCGCCAAGCTGTTCTGGCCGGGGCCGCTGACCCTGGTTGTGCCGCGCCGCCAGGGCTGCCCGGTCTCGCTTCTGGCTTCTGCCGGACTTCCGAGCCTCGCCATCAGGGTGCCGAACCATCCCCTGGCGCAGGATCTGCTGAAGGCGGTGCGCCGGCCGGTGGTGGCGCCGAGCGCCAATCCGTCGGGCCGCATCAGCCCGACGACGGCCGCGCATGTGAAAGCAGGCCTCGGCACCAAGGTCAGTGTCATTCTAGATGGCGGCCCGTCGGCCATCGGGCTCGAATCGACCATTGTCGGTTTCCTCGACGGGGCGCCGAGCCTGCTCCGCCCCGGTGGATTGGCGCGTGAGGAGATCGAGCGCGCTCTGGGTCATGCGCTCGTCTCCGGAGGTGATGCCAGGAAACCCACCGCGCCGGGGCAGCTCGAAAGTCATTATGCGCCGAAGGCGGTCATTCGCCTCGAGGCAACGGCGCCACGGCAAGGCGAAGCCTATCTCGCTTTCGGGAGTGCTTCCGATAGCCGCTACAATCTTTCGCCCTCGGGCGATCTGGTCGAAGCGGCGGCTAATCTTTTCCGGCTTTTGCATGAGATCGACGCCAGCGGCGTCGCCACGATCGCGGTGGCACCCATTCCCCATAGGGGCCTGGGCGAGGCGATCAATGATCGTTTGAAGCGCGCCGCCGCCCCTCGCCCCGAGGAAAGTGAATGACGACCAAACCTTCTCCACAGACGCTGGCCCGTCTCGCCGCCGTGGTCGGCGACAAATATGCCATCACCGATCCCGCGGCGATGGCCGCCTATATGACGGAATGGCGCGACATCTGGGTCGGCAAGTCGCCTTTGGTCTTGCGACCTGCTTCGACCGAAGAGGTCTCCAGGATACTGGCGATCGCCGACGAGACCGAAACCGCGATCGTGCCGCAAAGCGGCAACACCGGTCTCGTCGGTGGCCAGATCCCATTTGAAGGGGGCGACGAAGTGCTGCTGTCGCTCGACCGCATGACCCGCATCCGCGATGTCGATGCGCTCAACAACAGCATTACCCTCGATGCCGGCGTGACGCTGAAGGCGGTTCAGGAGGCGGCGGAAGAGGTCGACCGGTTCTTTCCCTTGAGCCTGGAGTCGGAAGGTTCCTGCCGCATCGGCGGCAATCTGTCGACCAATGCCGGCGGCCTGGGCGTGCTTGCTTATGGCAATACGCGCGATCTCTGCCTCGGTCTCGAAGTGGTGCTGGCCGACGGGCGTGTCTGGAACGGCCTCCGCAGCCTGCGCAAGGACAATACCGGCTATGATCTGAAGAACCTCTTCATCGGCGCCGAGGGGACGTTGGGCGTGATCACCGGCGCGGTGATGAAGCTCTTCGCGCGTCCCACCGATCATGCGACCGCTTTTGTGGCGTTGCCTTCGGTCAAGGCGGCGCTCGATCTCCTGGCGCTGGTCCGGCAGAGGAGTGGTGGCCGCGTGACGGCCATCGAGCTCTTCCCGCGCACCGGCTTCGAATTCACGATCAAGCATTTTCAGGTGCGGGATCCCTTCGCCGAGGCAGCGCCCTGGTATGTGCTGATCGAGCTGTCGGGCTCAGGTGATCTTGCGAGCCTGCTGACGGAAATTCTCGGCGACGCGATGGAGCAGGCGATCGTCAAGGACGCAACGATCGCCCAGTCGGAAGCGCAGCGCAAGGACATCTGGTTCATCCGCCAGGCCATCGTCGAGGTGCAGAAGCGCGAGGGCGGCTCGATCAAGCACGACATATCGGTGCCGGTCTCCGAGCTTCCGGCCTTTGTCGAAGCGGCTCTCGCGGCGGTTCATCGCTTCATGCCCGGGGCGCGGCCCATGCCGTTCGGGCATATCGGCGACGGCAATCTGCATTTCAATGTCAGCCAGCCGGTCGGCATGGACAAGCAGGCGTTCCTTGCCCAGTGGAACGCGATGAACGAGGTCGTCTTCGATGTCGTGCTGAAGCATGGCGGTTCGATCAGCGCCGAGCACGGCATCGGCCGGCTGAAGCGTGACATGATGAGCAAGATCAAGTCGCCGGTCGAACTGCAGATGATGCGCGGCGTCAAGCAGCTGTTCGATCCAAAGGGCATCCTCAACCCGAACAAGGTGCTGCCGCAGTGACCTCTTTCCGGCCGATCGAAGACCGCGACGTCGAGTCGGTCGTCGCCTTGTGGATCGATTGCGGTCTGGTGCGGCCGTGGAACGATGCGCGGCGTGACATCGACTTCGCGCGCGGTAAATCAAGCTCCGATATACTCGTCGGAGTCGAGGATGGCGAAATCGTCTCCTCCGTTCTGGTCGGCCATGATGGTCATCGTGGCTGGTATTATTATCTTTCGGTGGCGCCGGCGCGTCAGGGCAAGGGCTTGGGCCGGGCGACGGTGGAAGCCGGAGAAACCTGGCTCAAGGAGCGCGGCATCTGGTCGGTCAATCTGATGATCCGCAGCGAAAATGTGCAAGTGCGCGAATTTTATGCAGCCCTTGGCTACGACATGCGTGACGTCGTCGTGATGGGCAAGCGCGATCTCGATCGGACCTGATCGCAGCTTGCCAATTCCACGAGCTGGGCTAAGCTCGCCGGCAGTGGACCTTCCTTCAATCTCGATATCTCCCAGATTCCAACGCGTCGACGCCGAAGGCAGGCTCGCGGTCAAACACTCCGTCCGCGGATCGGTCATCGACAGGCTCTATCAATCGGGCGCGGCGAAAATCCGCTTTCCAACATCGCCGGACAGTCGGGCTTGCGAGGCGGTCATGATCAACACCGCCGGCGGATTGACGGGTGGCGACCGCCTTTCCTGGACGTTCAGCGCCGGGGAGGCCACGAAGCTCACCTGCACCAGTCAGGCTTGCGAGCGGATCTATCGCTCGCGCGACGGTGAGCCGTCGCGATTGTCGGTTAAGATCGATGTCGCAAAGGCAGCCCGGGTCAACTGGATGCCGCAGGAGACGATCCTGTTCGATGATTGTGCGCTGGAGCGGAGCCTCGAGGTTGACTTGGCTCCGGACGCCAGCCTCCTTGTCGTCGAGGCTTTGGTGTTCGGCCGCGCCGCCATGGGCGAGACCGTACGCCGTGTCAGCTTGAGAGATCGCTGGACGATCCGCCGCGATGGACGCATCGCCTTTGCCGATGCGGTCTGCTTCGTCGGCGACGACATGGAGGATCAGCTGCGCCGCCGCGCGGTGGCGCGAGGCCATCGCGCCTTGGCGACCGTCCTATTCGTGGCGTCTGATGCGGAGCGTCACCTGGATCATGTGCGGGCGAGATTTCCCGGCGTCGCGAGCTCCGCTTTTGCTGGCAAGCTTCTTGCTAGGCTGACGGCGAACGAAGCTCATGACCTCCGGAAAATGCTTATTCCCTTGGCTGAATTGCTGTCTGGCGAAGATGCGTTGCCGAAAGTTTGGGCTGCCTGACTACAAAAGAGGCGGACATGCATCTGACGCCACGCGAGAAAGACAAGCTCCTGATTTCGATGGCGGCGTCCGTGGCGCGCCGCCGTCTCGAGCGCGGTGTGAAGCTCAACCATCCAGAGGCAATTGCGCTCGTCACCGACTTCGTCGTCGAAGGTGCCCGCGATGGGCGCAGCGTCGCCGACTTGATGGAAGCCGGCGCCCATATCGTCACCCGCGCGCAGGTGATGGACGGCGTGGCCGACATGATCGCCGACGTGCAGGTCGAAGCGACCTTTCCTGATGGCACCAAACTGGTGACCGTCCATCAGCCGATCCGCTAGCGCGAAGGTGTTTGAATGATTCCTGGCGAAGTGTTCACGGCCGCTGGCGATATCGAGCTCAATTTAGGCGCCGATGTCGTGCGGATTCTGGTCGCCAATAGCGGCGATCGTCCAGTCCAGGTCGGTTCGCATTATCATTTCCACGAGGCCAATCCCGGCCTGATCTTCGATCGTGACAAGGCACGGGGACGGCGGCTCGATATTCCCGCCGGCACGGCGACCCGTTTCGAGCCCGGCCAGACGCGTGAAGTGGCATTGATCCCGATCGCCGGCGCGCGCCGCATATTCGGCTTCCGCCAGAAGATCATGGGAGCGCTCTGATGCCGGCGAAACTGTCGAGAGCCGCCTATGCCCAGATGTTCGGGCCGACCACGGGCGACCGGGTGCGCCTCGCCGATACCGATCTCATCATCGAGGTCGAGAGGGATTTCACCGTCTATGGCGAGGAAGTGAAGTTCGGCGGCGGCAAGGTCATTCGCGACGGCATGGGGCAGAGTCAATTGGCGCGCGGCGAAGGGGCGGTCGATACCGTGATCACCAATGCGCTGATCGTCGATCATTGGGGGATCGTGAAAGCCGATGTCGGTCTGAAGGATGGCCGCATCACCAGGATCGGCAAGGCGGGGAATCCCGACACGCAGCCCGGTGTCGATATCATCATCGGTCCGGGCACCGAGGCGATCGCCGGTGAGGGACGCATCCTGACCGCCGGCGGCGTCGATGCCCATATTCATTTCATCTGCCCGCAGCAGGTCGAAGAGGCGCTGATGTCGGGCATCACCACCATGATGGGGGGCGGCACCGGTCCGGCGCATGGAACTCTGGCGACGACCTGCACGCCCGGCCCCTGGCATATCGAACGTATGTTCCAGGCGGTCGACAGCCTGCCGATGAATATTGGCTTCTCCGCCAAGGGGAATGCCTCCTTGCCGAAAGCGCTGATCGAAATGATCGAGGCCGGCGCCTGTTCGCTCAAGCTGCATGAGGACTGGGGCACCACACCCGCTGCGATCGATTGCTGCCTAAGCGTCGCCGATGATCACGACGTGCAGGTGATGATCCACACCGACACCCTCAATGAATCAGGCTTTGTCGAAGATACGATCGCCGCCTTCAAGGGCCGCACCTTGCATGCTTTTCACACCGAAGGCGCGGGCGGCGGTCACGCGCCGGACATCATCAAGCTCTGCGGCCTCGCCAATATCATCCCATCATCGACCAATCCGACGCGGCCCTATACGGTCAACACCGTGGCCGAGCATCTCGACATGCTGATGGTCTGCCACCATCTCGATCCGCGGATTGCTGAGGACATCGCTTTCGCCGAAAGCCGGATCCGCAAGGAAACCATCGCCGCCGAGGATATACTTCACGACATCGGCGCCTTCTCGATCATCTCTTCCGACAGCCAGGCGATGGGCCGCGTCGCCGAGGTCATCATCCGCACCTGGCAGACGGCGCACAAGATGCGGGTCCAGCGCGGCCGATTGGCTGAGGAAACCGGCGACAACGACAATATGCGTGTGAAGCGCTACATCGCCAAGTACACGATCAATCCCGCTATTGCGCAGGGCGTCTCGCAGCATGTCGGCTCGCTTGAGCCCGGCAAGCGCGCCGATCTCGTTCTGTGGTCTCCGGCCTTCTTCGGTGTGAAGCCCGACATGGTGCTGATCGGCGGCATGATCGCCGCCGCCCCGATGGGCGATCCCAGCGCTTCGATCCCGACGCCGCAGCCGGTGAGCTACCGCCCGATGTTCGGCGCTCTGGGCAAGGCGGTGAACCGGAGTGCCGTGACCTTCGTCTCAAAGGCGGCCTTCGCGGCCGGCATCGGGGCGCGTTACGGGCTCGGCAAAGCGGTGATCCCCGTGGACAATACAAGGAGCGGCCTGAGCAAGGCCGCGATGGTCCATAATGCGGCGATGCCTGATATCGAAGTCGATCCGGAGACCTATGAGGTGCGCGCCGATGGAGAATTGCTGACCTGCGAGCCCGCCCAGCAGCTGCCGATGGCGCAGCGATACTTTCTGTTCTGACCATGCGGGCGCAGGAAATTCAAAGACGGGGAATTTGGCGAGGCGCGCCGGCCGACCGGATCACGCTCGATTATGACGATCGCTGCCGCCGCCGTTTTGCGATGAAGAGCGACACAGGCCTGGCATTTCTTCTCGATTTTGCCGCGGCAGCGTATCTCCGGGACGGCGATGCTCTCGTCCTTGATGATGGGCGTCTGGTCGAGATCCGGGCGAAACGGGAGGAACTTCTCGAAATCCGCGGCCGCGATCCCTTGCACCTGACGGCGCTCGCCTGGCACCTCGGCAATCGTCACCTCGCCGCCCAGATCGAAGCGGAGCGCATCGTCATTCGCTACGATCCGGTCATCGCCCATATGTTGGGGCACCAGGGCGCCCGGGTGCGGCGTGTGCTGGAGCCGTTCCATCCCGAAAGCGGCGCCTATGCCGGCCATCACGGTCATGAGCACTGACGCGCTGAGCCTGCTGCGGCTGATGACCTGGCTGTCGCCGGCCTTTCCAGTCGGCGCCTTCAGCTATTCGCATGGCCTCGAGCAGGCCGTTCACGATCGTATCGTCGTCACACGCCACGATCTTGCCGAATGGATCGCCGATCTGGTCGGGCAGGGTAGCTGGTGGAACGATGCCGTGCTCCTCGCCGAAGCCTGGCGCGCGGCCACATCGGGCGACATGGGGCGATTGCGGGACGTCGCCGAACTGGGGGAGGCGATGGCGGTGAGCGCCGAGCGTTATCTCGAAACCATCGATCAGGGGCGGTCCTTCGCGAAGGCGGCACGCGCCTGGCATGATGTACCTGAAATGCCTTATCCCGTGGCGGTCGGCGCCGTCGCGGCACGGATGGATGTCGGGATCGACGGCACCTGCACGGCGTATCTTCAGGCCTGCGCCGGCAATCTGATATCGGCCGGCTTGCGGCTCGTCCCCCTCGGCCAAACGGAAGGAACCCTCATCATGGCCGCTTTGGAGAACACCATCGTCGCGGTGGCCGGCAAGGCCGCTCGATCGTCGCTGTCCGATCTCGGCAGTTCCACCTTTGCCGCCGATATCGCCGCCATGCGCCATGAAACCATGAACGTCAGGCTGTTTCGCTCATGAGCAGGCTCCATGGACCTTTGCGTGTCGGCATCGGCGGACCTGTCGGCTCCGGCAAGACGACGCTGACCGAGAAGCTCTGCAAGGCGATGCGCGACCGCTGGTCGGTCGCGGTCGTCACCAATGACATCTACACCAAGGAGGACGCGCTGATCCTCAACCGGCTGCAGGCCCTGCCGGAGGATCGCATCATCGGTGTCGAGACGGGCGGATGTCCGCATACGGCCATCCGCGAGGACGCCTCGATCAATCTCGGCGCCATTGCCGAGCTCAACCGGCGGTTTTCTGATCTCGATGTGATTTTCATCGAATCGGGCGGCGACAATCTGGCAGCGACCTTCTCGCCCGAACTCGCCGATATGACGCTCTACGTCATCAGCGTGTGTCAGGGCGAAAAGATTCCACGCAAGGGCGGTCCCGCAATTACCCGCTCCGATCTGCTCATCATCAACAAGATGGATCTCGCGCCGCATGTCGGCGCCGATCTCGAGGTCATGGCTCAGGATACAAAACGGGTGCGCGGTGAACGGCCCCACATCTTCACCGATCTCCTGCGCAACAAGGGCGTGCCCGCTATTGTCGAGATGATCGAAACGACCGGCGGGATGGTCCCGTCATGACTCCTGCGGCTGGCCGCGGAGCGCATATTCCACCTGGCTGGTCGACGTGATCCAATCCATGAAGCGCTCGATGAGGGGCTCGCTGGCGCGGCCTTCCGGGCAGATGCAGTAATAGCTCCGCGTCGCCTCGACGCCGATATCGTAAGGACGCACCAGGCGTCCGGATTTCAGATAATCCTGCGCCAGGAGATCGCTGACGAGCGCCAGGCCTCTCCCTTCGATCGCCGCCGCGATCGCCATCATTAAGGTGCTGTAATAGGCATTGCGCCGCGGCACACGGCGGATCTTCGCCGCCGAGAGCCAGCGCCGCCATTCGGTGCCGTCGTCTTCATGCAGCAG